>BFBZ01000008.1_pt108 | contig 36318 bp, 37 predicted proteins | sample 1888401 | NCBI WGS metagenome assembly BFBZ01 (sample SAMD00112614, study PRJDB3348) | symbiont metagenome | host: Chara braunii | reverse complement strand
ACCGGCGCCAACCCTTCGGTCGGCTCGTCCAGCATCAGGAAGCGCGCGCCGGTGCGCAGGATGCGCGCAATCGCCAGCATCTGCTGCTCGCCGCCGGAGAGCTTGGTGCCCTGGCTGTTGAGACGCTCCTTGAGGTTCGGAAACAGCGTGAAGATCTGGTCGAGCGGCAGCCCGCCCGGGCGCACCACCGGCGGCAGCATCAGATTCTCGCGCACGTCGAGACTTGAGAAGATGCCGCGCTCTTCCGGACAGAACGCGATTCCCATCCGCGCGATCTTGTCGGAGGTGGCGCGGATGATCTCCTTGTTGTCGAAGCGGATCGAGCCGGTGCGCTTGCCGATCACGCCCATGATCGACTTCAGCGTSGTGGTCTTGCCGGCGCCGTTGCGGCCGAGCAGCGTCACCACCTCGCCCGCGCTGACGTTGAAATTGATGCCGTGCAGAATGTGGGATTCGCCGTACCAGGCCTGCAAATCCCTGACCGTGAGCACCTCGGCGCCGGCCGCGGTCACGGGCTTCTCCGCCAGTTTTGCCTCAGCCATGACCCGCTCCCAGATAGGCTTCCTTCACGCGCTCGTCCTTGGAGAGGTCGGCGTAATTGCCCTCCGCCAGCACCTGCCCGCGCGTCAGCACGGTGATGATGTCGGAGAGGTTGGCCACCACCGAGAGGTTATGTTCGACCATCAGGATGGTGTATTTGGCCGAAATCCGCTTGATCAGCGCCGCGATCTTGTCGATGTCCTCGTGGCCCATGCCGGCCATCGGCTCATCGAGCAGCATCATCTCGGGGTCGAGCGCCAGCGTCGTTGCAATTTCAAGTGCGCGTTTGCGGCCGTACGGCATCTCGACCGCCGGCGTGTTGGCGAACTCGCTCAAACCGACGTCGTTCAGGAGCTCATGGGCGCGCGGATTGAAGCGGTCGAGCACGGTCTTGGAGCGCCAGAAATCGAATGACGAACCGTGCTGGCGCTGCAGCGCCACGCGGACGTTTTCCAGCGCGGTCAGATGCGGAAACACCGCCGAAATCTGAAACGAGCGAACCAGCCCGAGCCGCGCCACGTCGGCCGGCGGCATCGCGGTGATGTCCTGGCCCTTGTAGCGAATTTGCCCGCCTGTCGGCTTCAGGAATTTGGTCAGCAGATTGAAACAGGTCGTCTTGCCGGCGCCGTTCGGCCCGATCAACGCATGAATACTGCCGCGACGCACCTTCAGCGCGACGTCGCGAACGGCAAAGAAACCCGCGAATTCCTTGGTCAATCCGCTGGTTTCGAGAATGAACTCATCGGCCAAATAGATTCCCCCATACGCCATCGCCGCGAAGCCCGTCGCCCGCGTGGCCAGATTTTTTCATGTCCGACAGGTCGTCCGATCCGTCTTGGAAACCGTCCCGGGCCCGTCGCCTCCGGGCCGGAATATGCCGTCATCTGTGGCGGTTACGCAAGGTGGAAAGCTGTGCAGTGCGATATCGTCGCCACCAGTTCCAGTTGATCCTTAGTCGAATGGTATTTGGACGGGCTTTGCGCCCCGGGAAAGCGGCCGTTAACGGTGTTTTCCTCCGGACGTCCACTTTCATGAAATATTTCCGCCTGTCGGCGAAGCTTGCGGCCATTGCATTACGAATGGCGAGTGCCTTGCATTTCGAGAGCACCAATTCCTCGGTCATCAAGTCGATCCGGCAACGTGATTTCCTGAACACGTGGCTGCGGCTTTATGCCCGCGGCCAGACCATCCCGCGCATCGATGAGTTTCAGCCCGAACGGATCGACGAAGATCTGCCGGACACCGTGTTCTTCACGGTCGATGCGACCGCGCAGCCGCCGCAGTTGACGATCGAGAGCGACGGCACGCGAATGGCCACCGCCTATGGACACAGCGGCAAGGGTCGCCTGCTCGACGACTATCTCGGCGCGCGGCTCGCGCCGATCGTGCTGCCGGTCTATCACGAATGCGTCGCCCGGCGGCTCCCCGCCTACACCATCGCCGATATCGACGACATCTACGGTCATGTCGTGGCCTATGAACGGTTGCTGCTGCCGTTCTCGGATGGCGGCGCCGTCACGCACCTGATCGCCTCGCTGAAGACGATCAGCGAGAACGGCAGCTTCGAGATCCGCAATCTGATGCGCGGCAACGACGTGCCGCCGAACTTCAAGCTGTGCGCCATCATCGATCGCGACCTGTTCCACCGAGTCCCCGGCCGCATCCCGCTCGGGGATGTGCTTGAATTCGGCTAGCCGATGCATTTCAGAAGTGCCGATCCATCGGTGGTCAAATCGATCACGCAGCGGGTGCTGCTGAACGCCTGGCTGCGCGCGTTGCGCAAGCTGGACGCGCTTCCCATGCTGGGTGACTTCCACACCGACGGCAGCGCCGACGAACGCGCCGACATGATGGGCTTTGACGTCGAGGGTAGCGGCGACGCCGCCCGTTTCATCATCACGCAGGAAGGTGCGCGGCTGACGACGGCTTACGGCAACGAGCATGTCGATCCACGGCTGCGCACCAACCGCTATCTGGACGATGCGATCGGGGCGGAGCGCTATGCAGGTCTCATCCTGTCTTATCGCACCTGCCTGGCGCGCAAGCGTCCGACCTATACGGTCGCGACGGTCGCGGACGCCGACGGCAAGGACGTCTCCTATGAACGCCTGCTGTTGCCGTTCGGGCGCGGCGACGCCGTCGAGCACATCATCGGCTCGTACAAGGCGATCAGCATCGAGGGCGGCTTCCGGCTGCAGAATCTGATGGGCGTGAAGGCGAAGGCGGTCCCCGTTGTCACGGTCCGCGCCGTGATCGACCGCAGGTTCGTGCCGGCGGATCATGCGGCAAGCCAGGATTCAGTTGAACTGATCTAGCTTCCGGTCGCAAATCCGCCGAACCCAGTTCCGGCACTATGGTTGCGCGTGAGGCGTCTTGGTCCGGTCCTGGGCCGGCCACTGTTCGGAGAGATCGGGAAGAACCTGGCCCTTGCCTGTCATCCGTTCGACCGTCAGGGCATAAACAGTAATCAGATCGAGCCGCGGGAAGAAGTTCTTGGGCCGCACCGAGCCGGGTTTGCCGTATTTGATCATCAGCAACTCGCAGAAGTGCTGCTTGAACTCACGGTCCTGCATGATGCGAACCGTGCCGAACACAACGACGCTCTGATAGGCCAGACCCGAGTCGCACTCGAAGCGGCCATAGTCAAACACCTCACCCGGTTCGTCGACCTCAAAGCAGACCCGCGGCTCGCGTTCGATATTGGTTCGAAGGTGACCGCGCGCGCTGGTCCCATGGAGCAGCACCCGATTGTCTGACCAGATGTACAACATAGGCAAACAGTAGGGGTAACCATCCTCCCCTACAGTCGCGAGCCGGCCGGCAAATCCGCGCTCGAGCACCCGCAGCACCTGTTCTGTCGTAGTGGTCCTGTCGGCGCGTCGCAGCGAGATCGGTGCGCTCATTTGCTGTCCCTTGAACTCATCCCACGGATTGAGCATAACCTCGAATGGTCCGGTCGAAAGGTCCACTTCGTACGAATACGACATACCATTTCCAAAGAGCGATCTGCCGACCAGCAACACCTGCGAACGAGGAGCAACTGCGTGAAGGAGCAGCGGCGGAGCTGGGGAAGTCTCTATGCGTGGCAGCTGAACCGCCGCGGTGAGGCGCCGTTGTTCCGACAGATCTATTTGCAGATCCGATCGGCGATTCTGTCGCAGAGCTTGAGGCCCGGTGCCAAGCTGCCGTCGACGCGTGAACTCGCATCGCAACTGTCGGTCTCGCGGTCCGCCGTGGTCGCAGCCTATGAGCAGCTTCTGGCGGAAGGATACGCCACCGGCAAGACCGGGTCCGGCAGCTACGTGTCGACCGACCTTCCAGAGCCGGTCGAAGGGCGGAGCCCTGCGCACCCCAGGCGGTCCGCAGCGCGGGCCCGATCGGTTACAGCCGAAACGCCTGTGTTCAGGGACTTCGTCGACGTCACCGTGCAGAGCGACGACCGTCCCTTCAACCTCGGCCGTACACTCGTCGATGGCAGGACCACGGAGCTGTGGCGAAAGGCAAGCGCTCAGGTATTTCGTTCGCTCGGCCCCGATCACTTCGGCTACTCCGATCCGCGGGGCCTCCCCGAGTTGCGCAAGGCAGTCTGCGATTACTTGCGCGCGGCGCGCGCCGTTCGCTGCGAGCCGGAGCAGATCGTGGTGACCTCCGGAACGCAGCATGCGATCGATCTTGTCATCCGGGTCCTGCGCCAACCGGATATGCAGGCATGGATCGAAGACCCCGGCTATTCATTGACGCGACAGGCCTTGATCGCTGCCGGGGCGACGGTCCACCCGGTTCCGGTCGACGCCCAGGGCCTCGACGTCGCCGCGGGCATCAGAACGGCGCCCAGAGCCCGCGCCGTCTTCGTGACCCCTTCCCATCAATTCCCGACCGGCGTCGTGCTGGCGATGGCGCGACGTCTCGAGCTTCTCAATTGGGCCCGCGACACCGGCGCATGGATCGTGGAGGACGACTATGCAAGCGAGTTCCGCTATGCCGGGCGGGCGCTGGCGTCGCTCCAGGGCCTCGATGAAAACGAGCGCGTGATCTACATCGGTACGCTGAACAAGGCGCTGTTCCCCGGCCTGCGGCTCGGCTACGCCGTCGTACCGCCCGCGTTGCTGAAGGCGTTCACGACCGCACGGTATCTCGTCGACCGGCAGCCTTCGAGCCTGGCTCAGGCGGTGGTCGCTGATTTCATCGAGCAAGGACATTTCGCGGCGCATATCCGCAGGATGCGCCGGCAGTACAAGGACCAGCGCGATGTGCTCGTCGATTCACTGCGACGCCGGTTGGGCGAGGAGATCACTATCGATCCGCCGGACCAGGGAATGCATCTCGTCGCACATCTGCGCGCCGGCCATTCGGACGTCGGCATCGCACGCGCCGCACGTAATCACGACGTGATCGTTCGTGCACTGAGCGCAGCCTATGTCGCCGCGAAGCCGCGATCCGCGCTGATGCTCGGCTTCAGCGGATATCCCTGCCACCTGATTCCCCCGGCCGTGGAGCGGCTGGCCCGGACTTTCGGCCGCAGGAAAACGCCGCGTACGTCCTAGCCCTTCTTGCGCGCTTTCGCCGGCACTTCCTTGGCATAGATATCCGGCTTGAAGCCGACGACGCGCTTCGGTCCGAGATCGAGCACCGGACGCTTGATCATCGAGGGCTGCTCCACCATCAGCGCCAGCGCCTTGCGCTCGTTGAGCCCTTCCTTGTCGGCATCGGACAGCTTCTTGAAGGTGGTGCCGGCGCGGTTGAGCAGCGTCTCCCAGCCGACCTCCTCGCTCCACTGCTTGAGCTGGTCCTTGGCGATGCCGGCCGTCTTGTAGTCGTGGAAGTCGTAGGCGACGCCATGATCGTCGAGCCAGGCGCGCGCCTTCTTCATGGTGTCGCAGTTCTTGATGCCGTAGATGGTGATGGTCAAAGCCGTTCCCCGCATGCGATTGCTGCGGGCAAACTAGCCCCGCGGCAATGGCAGCGCCAGATCGGGCCACGCCGGTCTCCACACCGATATTGCAACGCGTGAAGACATAATCGCGATCGCAGGCGTGATCCGCGCCCGCCTCAGACCTTGCTGAGGTCGATGATGGCCTGGACGAAGGCCTGCGGCGCCTCCTGCGGCAGATTGTGGCCGACGCCGCCGGTCAACTGGCGATGTTCGTAATGCCCCGAAAACTTCTTGGCATAGGCCGCGGGCTCCGGATGCGGCGCGCCGTTGGCATCGCCTTCCATCGTGATGGTCGGGATCGCGATCACAGGCGCCTGGGCCAGCGTCTTCTCGAAGGCGTCGTACTTCGCTTCGCCCTCGGCAACGCCGAGCCGCCAACGGTAATTGTGGATCACGATATCGACATGGTCGGGGTTCTCGAACGCGGCTGCGCTACGGTCATAGGTGGCGTCGTCGAACTTCCACTGCGGCGAAGCGAGTTGCCAGATCAGCTTGTTGAAGTCGTGCCGGTTCTTGGCATAGCCCTCGCGGCCGCGCTCGGTCGCGAAATAGAACTGGTACCACCACTGCAGTTCGGCCTTCGGTGGCAGCGGCAGCTTGCCGGCCGCCTGGCTGCCGATCAGATAGCCGCTGACCGACACCATGGCCTTGCAGCGCTCTGGCCAGAGCGCCGCCATGATGTTGGCGGTGCGCGCACCCCAGTCATAGCCGCCGAGCACGGCCTTCTCGATCTTCAGCGCATCCATCAGCGCAATGATGTCGGCTGCGACCGCGACCGGTTGGCCACTGCGCATCGTATCGCTGGAGAGGAAGTGCGTCGTGCCGTAGCCGCGCAGATGCGGCACGATCACGCGATAACCGGCTTCGGCCAGCGCAGGCGCGACGTCGGCATAGCTGTGGATGTCGTAGGGCCAGCCGTGCAGCAGGATGACGGCGGGACCGGTGGCAGGCCCCATCTCGACATAACCAGTGTCGAGCACGCCGGCATTGATCTGCTTCACCGGTCCGATCGTGGTGTGAGCCCCGACCTTGACCGCAGGCGCTGCCGCCTTGGACTGCGCGCTGGCCGATCCGATCAAGCCGAACCGGGAGGCAGCGAGGATGCCCCCGGCGATGCCAAGGAAGCGACGGCGGTGCTGGTTGAAGGACTGCGACATGGCGATCTCCTTAAGTCTGGTGTCGGGATCCAATATTGCAGAGACCGCCCCCGTCCGCTTTCAGAGGACGTGGATTTGTCCTTCAGACCGTCGTGATTTTGGCTCCGCGCCGCCTGTGCTAGGTTCCGCCCCGGATTCAACCGCCGGCCGTCAGACTCTTCGATTTGACCTACCATTTCAACGACTTGACCCTCGATTCCGAGCGCCGGGAGCTGCGCCGTGGCGATGCGCTGGTGGCGGTCGAGCCGCAGGTCTTCGACCTCCTCGAATTCCTGATCCGCGCCCGCGACCGTGTGGTCAGCCGCGACGAGGTGCTCGCTGCCGTCTGGCACGGCCGGATCGTCTCGGAGGCGACACTGAGCAGCCGGGTCAACGCCGCGCGGACCGCGATCGGCGACAATGGCGAGCAGCAGCTGCTGATCCGCACCCTGCCCCGCAAGGGTCTCCGCTTCGTCGGCGATGTCAGGGAGGACGCCGCCCCCAATCGCCCGGTCGCAGACCCCGCCGGTCCATCGCGTCCGAGCGAGGGCCCGTCGATCGCGGTGCTGCCCTTCACCAATATGAGCGGCGATCCCGAGCAGGATTATTTCGCCGACGGGATCGCCGAGGACATCACCACCGCACTCGCCCGTTGCAGCCGCCTCACCGTGATCGCGCGCAACTCCGCCTTCACCTACAAGGGTAAGGCGGTCGATATCCGCCAGGTCGGGCGCGAGCTCGGCGTCGGCTATGTGCTCGAGGGCAGCGTGCGCCGCGGCGGCGACCGGCTGCGCATCACCGGGCAGTTGATCGACGCGACCTCTGGCGCGCATCTGTGGGCGGATCGCTTCGACGGCGCAGCCGACGATGTGTTCGATTTGCAGGACCGCATCACCGAGAACGTGGTCGGCGCCATCGAGCCGACCTTGCTGGTCGCGGAAGCCGAGCGGGTACGGGCCGCGCCGCCGGATAGGCTCGACGCCTATGACTGGCTGCTGCGTGCGTACAGCCTGAGGTATGAGTTCACACCCGAGAGCATGGCGGCCGCACTCGATTGCCTCGACCAGGCGCTGGCGCTCGATCCGGCCTACGCACCGGCGCTGGCGGCATCGGCCTATTGCCACGCGATGCGCCATGTCCAGGGCTGGCTGAAGCCTGATGACGCCTATCGCGAGCGCGCGGTGGCGCAGGCCTGGCGCGCGGTCGAGTTGACGCCAAGCGACCCGCAGGTGCTGTGGATGGCGGCGTTCGCGATCTGGAACATGGCCGACGAGATCGAGCCCGCGTGCGAATTGTTCGATCGCTCGCTTGCGATCAACCCGAATTCGGCAATGGCACTGGTGCTCGGCGGCTGGATCGAGGCGATGCGCGGCAACCAGGCGTCCGGCCGCGCCATGATCGAGCGCGCGCAGCGGCTGAACCCGCGTGACCCACGCGGCTGGTTCGCCTCCGCAGCGCTCGCGATCTGCGCGGTGCTCGACGGACATTTTGCCGAAGCGGTGATTTGGGCCGACAAGGCGCTGGCGCAAAACCGCCGCTTCGCAGTCGCCCTGCGCGTCCTGATCGTGGCGCTGGTCAAGACCGGCGAGACCGCGCGTGCGACCCAGATCGCGCGCGAACTGCTCAAGGTCGATCCGGAGTTTTCGATCTCCGGATTCCTGTCGCGGATTCCGTTTCCGGTGGAAGCGATGTCCGCGACCTATCGCGAGACCCTCAAGGCCGCCGGCGTCCCGGACTGACACCGCTCTGCTCCGGAGCGCTTCAAACCGTCCTGCACATCTCCCCTTCATCGTCCCTTGTTTGGTCGGCCAAGCCAGATCGCGACCGCACCTGCGAGCAACACGGCGGCCGATATCACCAGCGAGGCATGCGCGCCTGCAATGAACCCGTTGTCCCCTCCGACCAGCGAGCCGAACAGGGCAACACCAAGCACGCTGCCCGTTTGTCGCGTCGCATTCAGCACGCCTGCGGCGATTCCGGATCGCGACTTCTCGACACTGCCGAGCAGTGTCGAGGTCAAAGGCGGCACGAGCAGGCCGAGGCCGCCGCCGAGGACGACGAGTTGCACGCCGATCGCCCAGTAGCTCGTGCCTGAGGTCATGGGTAGCAGCGCAATGCAGCCGGCGGCGGTGATCAACGAAGCCAGCGCGATGGTTTGCGGCGCGCCCAGACGCTCGCTGACCGACGCGGCGACGAGGTTGGCGGGCAGCACCATGCCCATCATGGGCACAAAGGCGAGGCCCGTTGCGAACGGCGACCAGCCACTGACCGTCTGGAAATAGAGGCTCAGCACGAAGATCAGGCCGTAGAAGGCGATGTTGAAGAGAAGCCCGACCAGCGCGGTCAATGCGAACATGCGATGGCCAAACAGCGCGAGCGGCAGCATCGGCTGTGGCGCGCGTGCCTCGCGCCATACGAACAGGGAACCGATCACGGCCGCCGCTGCGAAGCCCATGATGACGAGCGGATGGCTCCAGCCGAGCACGCCGCCCTCGATCAGGGCGCCGGCCAGCGTGCCGAGCGCTGCGATCGCCGCGATCTGGCCCGGCAGATCGATCTCGCGCTGCGCTATTCGCGGCGTCTCCTCCGCATAGCGCCATGCGAGCCAGAGGCCGGCGGCGCCAATCGGCAGGTTGACCAGGAAGATCCAGCGCCAGCCGACCAGCGCGATCAGGGCGCCGCCGACGAACGGCCCTGCAGTCAGTGCGACGCTCGCACCGGCAGCCCAGAAGCCGACCGCGCGGCCGCGCGCCTTCGGATCGGCATAGGCATGATTGAGCAGCGTCAGCGAGTTCGGCACCAGGATCGCCGCCGCCAGGCCCTGCACGGAACGCGCGGCGATCAGGAACACCGCCGATGGGGCCAGTGCGCAGGCGAGCGAAGCCAAGGTGAAGACCGCAAAGCCCCCTATGAATATCCGTTTGGCGCCAACGCGGTCACCGAGCGCGCCGGCGGTCAAGATGAAGGCAGCGAACGCGATGGTATAGGCGGTCACCACCCATTGCAGCTCGGCGACGCTGCCGCCGAGCGAGGTCCCGATGCTGCTCAACGCGGTGTTGACGATGGTAATGTCGAGCTGCACCACGCCGAGGCCGAGGCTCATGGCCGCAAGCGCCAGCGGCTTCGCAAGATGCGAATGCAGCGACGCATTGTCGGAGCGGGCTTGTTCCCGATGCCTTGTGTCGAGCAAAGTTGGTTGCATTGATCACACTCGGTTGTCTGTGAGAATTTGGCGGCTGCGATGAGCCCCGTCTTGCGATCATCATTCGATATCGATCGAATACTCGACGCCGCAGGATGATCTATGCTTCGTGACAGCACGTCCTTGGACGGGGCGTATCGGTGTCCTGCGCAATCTATGTCCCGCGATCGCGCCGGTCGTGCGGAAACACTACGATCTTCGCCGAAGTGTTTGTGCTTGGCGCTGTGTCCTGGTCGGCGTAGGACAAAGACATGGACACGGGACCCAAGATCGCGCAGGTCGCGGCACTCGTCGGCGATCCCGGGCGCGCCAACATGCTGAGTGCGCTGATGGACGGCCGAACCTTGACCGCGACGGAGCTCGCCTATCTGTCCGGCGTGGCGCCGCAGACGGCGAGTGGCCATCTCGCGAAACTCAGCGACGCCGGACTGCTCGCGCTCGAACGGCGGGGCCGGCGACGATATTTCCGTCTGGCCTCGCCGCTTGTCGCACGCATGCTGGAAGGTCTCATGGTCGTGGCGCAGGAAGGACCGGCACGGCAGCGCAATCTCTGGCGCGGCGGTGAGACGCTTCGACACGCGCGCACGTGCTATGACCACATGGCCGGCCGCATCGCCGTTGCAATTACCGACCGGCTGGTCCGGCAGTCGTTTATTCTGCTCGACGAGGATGGCGGCCAACTGACCGATGCCGGTCGGTCATTCTTCGATGAATTGGGCGTCGATCTTTGCCTCGCCTCCAAGCGCCGGGTGTTCTGCCGACCCTGTCTCGACTGGAGCGAGCGCCGGCCGCACCTGGCCGGGGCGGTCGGCGCTGCCATTCTTCGTCACGCCCTCGAGCACGATTGGGTCGAGCATATCCGGGATAGCCGCGCGCTCCTCGTGACTCCCGTTGGCGTGAGAGAACTTGCCACAACGTTCGGCATTGAGGGCGCACCACCAACGGACGCCTGCAAGGGGCCTGTTGCATCACTATCCCGAGGCCGGGCAGCGGTTATCCCGGTTTAGGCAGCCTCCCCCCGGGATGGAACTAGCGTGATGGCTGCCGTCTGCCCCATAAATCTGATGGGCGCTCCATGTTTACAGCACTGCGCGCAGCCCCGGGACGCGCCGTGCCAGCAATCCGACGACCAGAAAGCTGGCGACGACGCCGATGAGGCTTGCCAACAGGAATTTCCATTGCGGGGCAACGGACCAATCATGCATGGCGCGGGTCACCGCGATCAGTACAGGGGCGTGCAGGACGTAAACGCCGAAGGCATTGCGGCTGAGGAACCCGGTCACCGGTCCCTGCCAGTCGAACCGGTCACGATACAGCACCACCAACCCCAGGCTGAGCGAGGCGCATGTTGCCGACCGCCAGAAGTCCATGCCTGCCGCCTGCCAATGCCAACCGCCGCCGTAGTCGGCCAGCCGACCTTCGAGGGCTCCGCCGAAGACGACGATCGCGGCCCATAGCGCGATGCTCCCCATCAGCCCGCAGACCAGCCAACGCCGTCCTGCGCCGCTCGAAATCTGTCGCAGCCAATCGCCCCGCCACGCCGCGACCCCGGCGGCGAACATGAAGGGGTACTGCGGCGCGTCATGAATGGCGATGTTGAGGATGGTGAGGTCTTCCGGCGCCAGCAGCCCCACCGCGAATGTCACGGCGCTCATTGCCAGGACAAAGCCGAGCACAGCGGCGAGGCCCGGTACCGGCCGTGCAGAGGGCCGGCCGATCGGCCGGAATCTGCACAGCAAGGCAAAGCAGCCGGAAAACAGCAACAGCACGAGGCAGAACCAGAGCGGGCCGGAGCCGTCGAGAAGTTGGCCGTTGGAGACGTGGTGCAACCAGTCCTCAGTGAAACTCCGGCGCGGCTGCGACCACCATGACCCCGCCACGTAGTACTCTGTCAGCGGTCCAATGAGCCCAATATAGAGGAGCAGAGGTATGCCGAGCCGATACAGCCGCTCCTTCAGGAAGCCAACGCCGCCGCGGCGGGCGACCATGCCGGCGGCAAAGTATCCGGCGATGCCGAACAGCAGCCCCATCGAGACCGCGTGCTGAAACGCCTGATAGGCCGCAAAGGCCACCCGGGTGCCCAGGCCCAAAGGTGGATGTTCGCGATAGTACCAGCTTCCAAACGGCGAGTAGGTGACGGCGGCATGCATGACGACAACCATGCTGATCGCCGACCAGCGCAAATTGTCGATATACAGGAGTCTGTGGGTTGTTGGTCGAACGGGCTGTACCATGTGCGTCTCCTTTGCAGGACGCCGAACATGGTGGCCAAGGCCGAGCCGGTCGCGCCGAAAGTCGCACTCAGGGTCGCCGAAACCCGCAAAGTCTGGCCGTTTGCGGCAATCGGTGCGTCACACCGGCCCGGTCAGGGTCCGTTTGCGGAATGTGCTCGGCGTTTCGCCAGTCAGCGCCTTGAACGCCCGATTGAACGGGCCGATCGACTCGAAGCCGGCATCCAGCGCGATCGTCAGGATCGGGACACGCGCCTGGCCGGCATCGGCCAGCGCCGAACGCGCTTCCGCCAGGCGGTAGGAGTTGACGAAGCGGGCGAAGTTGCCGTGGCCGAGCCGCTGATTGATGAGCTGGCGCACCCGGTATTCCGGCGCGTCGAGCCGCTTGGCCAGGCTGGCGATGGTCATGCTGCCGTCGCGGTAGGCCCGCTCCACCTCCATGACCGTCAGCAAACGCCGATAGAGGGCCGCCTCCGCCTCGGTCATTTCAGATTTTGACGAGGCCGGGTCCGGTGCCGCTGGCGCGGCGGCGACCGCGGAGATTGGCCCTGCCCTATGCAGGCGCAACAAGGCCGCAGCAAGCGCGATGGCCAGTACGCCGGGCAGCGCAGGCGTCATCCCGAGATTGCTCGACCCGATCAGCGTGCAACCCACGATCGCGAGGCCCAAACCCCATGCGAACACGACCCGATCCCGGCGCCGCAATTCGATCAGGTCGTTCGACCGGCCCAGCAGAACGCGACCGATCGCGATCACGACGAGCGTCAGGGCGGAGACATGGGTCGCGAGCCAGGCCCATGACGAGTCGGCGACCACGGCCCAGATCGCAAGCATGGCCATCAGGCCCACCGCCGTCCAACCCATCCATGGTGGCCTGGCCGTGTCGTCGAACACCTCCTCGCTCCAGAGTACAAAGACACCCGCCGCCATGTTGCTTGCCACCCGCAGGAAGAGGACCCACACCGCGTGGCTGTCGCGGAATTGCGGAGCCGTCTCAATGAGAAACGCAATTCCGCACAGGTCGAAAACAAAGGTGATGCGGCCGAGCCGGTTCTTGCGCAGTTGCAGGAGGGCGTCGAGCGCGAGCAGCACCAGCAAAGCGAGCGCCCCACCGCGAAGACCTGTATCCAGAAGCATCTTCTTCACCAAACTGGTGGACGGGCTCGCCCGCGGTGCGGGAGCATCGGGGCGAGCGGAGGCTTGCACAATTTCGGAATATTAGAAATATATCCCTGAGTTGCCCGACGTGTCAAGTTGCGTGGACGAACGCCGGCCGCCGCCGGCTGCTTTGCATGGGGTTGTTTTCGATATTTTGGCGGCGCCCCCAGCGACGACCCTCACCGCATATCGCGTCACCCCGCCCCGCCCGGCTCCAGCGCTTCGCCGAGCTGGATCGGATGCGCCATGGTTTCGTGTAGCGCATCCTTGTCGAGCTCGCCCTCGGACAGGCTGATCACCACGCAGGCNAGCGCATCCTTGTCGAGCTCGCCCTCGGACAGGCTGATCACCACGCAGGCGACGCCGTTGCCGACCAGATTGGTCAGCGCGCGACACTCGCTCATGAACTTGTCGATACCGACCAGGATGGCGATCGACTGGATCGGAATGTCAGGCACGATCGACAGCGTCGCCGCCAGCGTGATGAAGCCGGCCCCGGTGACACCTGAGGCGCCCTTCGAGGTGATCATGGCGATGCCGAGAATGCCGAGCTCCTGCCAGATCGTCAGATGGGTGTTGGTGGCCTGCGCCAGGAACAGCGTCGCCAAGGTCATGTAGATGTTGGTGCCGTCGAGATTGAAGCTGTAGCCGGTCGGGACCACGAGGCCGACGACCGAGCGCGAGGCGCCGAGATGCTCCATCTTCTGGATCAGTTGCGGCAACACCGTTTCCGATGACGAGGTTCCGAGCACGATCAGGAGCTCGTCCTTGATATAGGCGATGAAGCGGATGATCGAGAACCCGGCCAGCCGCGCGATCGCGCCGAGCACGATCAGCACGAACAGGATGCTGGTCAGATAGAAGGTGGCGATCAATGCTGCCAGGTTGGCGAGCGAACCGAGGCCGTAGGCGCCGACCGTGAAGGCCATCGCGCCGAACGCCCCGAGCGGCGCGACGCGGACGATGATGCGGATGATGCCGAAGAACATCTTGGCCGCCTTGTCGATGGCCGCCGCGATCGGCTCACCGGCTGGCCCCATCAGCGCGATGGCAAACCCTGACAGGATCGAGATCAGCAGCACCTGCAACAGATCGCCGCGCGCGATCGCACCAAGATAGCTGTCCGGAATGATCGCCATCAGGTGCGCGACGATGCCGTCGGCCTTCGCCTGGGTGACGTAGGTCGCGACCGACTTCGGGTCGATCGTGGACGGATCAATGTTGAAGCCCCGGCCCGGCTGCAGCAGCTCGCCCACGATGAGGCCGAATGCGAGCGCGACCGTCGACACCGCCTCAAAATAGATCAGGGTCTTCAACCCGACCCGGCCGACCCGCTTGAGGTCGCCCATCGAGGAGATGCCGTGCACCACGGTGCAAAAGATCACCGGCGCGATCATCATCTTGATCAGCGCGATGAAGCCGTCGCCGAGCGGCTTCAGCGCCTTGCCGAGATCGGGATAGAAGTGCCCGATCAGGACACCCGCCGCGATTGCGATCAGCACCTGGACGTAAAGGATCTTGTACCAGGGCTGATGTTGGCGATGGGCAGCGGGCTTGATCGCGTCTGTGGCCATGAGATGTCCCGGAAGCTAGGATTTGACTCAACTGGGGGTGCTATCTTGGCGGACGAGCGCGCACGCGACAATGCCCAATCGCAAACTTGGCAAGCGTATCGACAACCGGGCTGGCGTTCGCACGCGGCGGCTCACGAATCTGTCATAGACTGCGGCCGGCTCGCATCCGGAGGCTGGGGATGGAATTCACCGCACTGTTTCTTGCCATCACCATCGCCATGCTGGTGGCCTGGCGTGGCCCGCGTCCAGTCGCAATCGGATTGTTCGCAGTGATCCTGGTCGCCTGCGTCGCGACCCTGCTGCACCACGCCACCGATCGCCTGACGCTGTCATTCTGAGGCCGCGATGAACGATACGCAGGCCGTCACCCTCAATGCGCTCGCGCTTTATGGCCTCGCGCTGTTGCTGGCCGCAGCCTTTGCCGCGCAACTGCTGCTGCACGAACTGCCCTGCCCGCTATGCCTGTTGCAGCGCACTCTGTTTGCGCTGCTGGCGATCGGACCGCTCCTCAACATTCGCTTCGGGCCGCGTCCTAGCCATTATGCCTTGTCGCTGCTGACGGCCGTGCTGGGTGCCACCGTATCCGCACGGCAGATCCTGCTGCACATTCTCCCTGGTGATGCAGGCTACGGTTCGGCGCTGCTCGGCTATCACTACTATACCTGGGCGCTCATCGGGTTCATCGCGGCGATCGTTCTGCTCGCCGCCATGCTGCTGTTCGACCGCCAGTTCGATCACCGCGCGATGCCGGGCGCCTCGCCCGGCAGATTCGCGCAAGGCGCGGTCTGGCTGGTGACCGGGCTGACGGCACTGAACGTGCTCTCCACCCTGCTCGAATGCGGCCTCGGTGCCTGTGCCGACAATCCGACGGTCTATGAGTTGCTCAAGTAAGCCAGCTAGGGGCGCTTGGGGATATTCAGCCCGCGCTCGACGGCCGGCCGCTTGAGACCGCGCTCGAGCCACCCTGCGACGTGGGTGAACTGGTCGAACTCAACAAGCTCGCGGGCGCCGTAGAAGCCGATTAGATTGCGTACCCAGCCGAGCATCGAAATGTCGGCGATGGTGTATTCGTCGTCCATGAACCATTGCCGTCCGGCAAGATGCGTCTCCATCACGCCGAGCAGGCGTTTGGACTCGGCGACATAGCGCTGCAGCGGCCGCTTGTCCTCATAATCCTTGCCGGCGAATTTGTGGAAGAACCCGACCTGGCCGAACATCGGTCCGATGCCGCCCATCTGGAAATGCACCCACTGGATGGCCTGGTAGCGGCGGGCTGCATCCGCGGGCAGCAGCTTGCCGGTCTTCTCGGCGAGATATTGCAGGATGGCGCCGGATTCGAACAATGGCAGCGGCTTGCCGCCGGGACCGTTGGGGTCAAGGATCGCCGGGATCTTGCCGTTCGGATTAAGCGACAGGAACTCCGGCGTCTTCTGGTCGTCTTTGTTGAAGTCGACCAGATGGACCTCGTAGGGCAGCCCGATTTCCTCGAGCATGATCGAGATCTTCACGCCGTTCGGCGTCGGCAGCGAATAGAGCTGCAAACGGTCCGGATGCTGGGCGGGCCAGCGTTGTGTGATCGGAAAGGCTGACAGTTCGGTCATTTCGGACATTCTTTTGCAGGGAGATTGCTGGACGGCTAATGTACGGAGCTCAGTGAAAGCCGCAAGGTCTGCAACCGGCCATGAATGCTCAACGGACCGACGATCAACCGACGGGCGCTACGACAGGCGCAACGCTCGGTCTCTCCGATGACGAGCTCGCAACGCACAAGACCGTGTTCGCGGCGGATGCGCTTGCCGGTCAGGTGGTCGTCGTGTCGGGCGGCGCCGGCGGCATCGGCCGCGCTATCGCCTGGCTGTTCGCCCGGCTCGGCGCCCATGTCGTCGTCGTGGGCCGCAATGCCGACAAGCTCGCTGCGCTGGTCGATCATCTCGGACATCGCGGGCTGAAAGCGTCCGCGCATGTCGCCGATATCAAGGACCCGGACGCGGTCAACGCGATGTTCGATACGCTATGGGCCGCGCATGGCCGGATCGATCACCTCGTCAACAGCGCCGGCGGCCAGTTCCCGCAGGCTGCGATCGACCTCTCGATCAAGGGCTGGAACGCGGTCATCAACACCAACCTCAACGGCACCTGGTACATGATGCAGGCCGCGGCGCAGCGCTGGCGCAACCACAAGCATCACGGCAGTATCGTCAATATCGTCGTGGTCACGACGCACGGGCTCTACGGCATCGCCCACAGCATCGCTGCGCGCGCCGGCGTGATCGGGCTGTCGCGCGCGCTCGCGGTCGAATGGGCGCCGCTGAACATCCGGATCAACTGCGTCGCGCCCGGCGCGATCGAGACCGAGGGCTGGAACGTCTACAGCGAGACGGCGCGCGCCGCCTATCCGCGCTCCAATCCGATGATGCGCCCGGGCACGCCGTGGGACATCGCGGAAGCCGCCGCTTACCTTGCCGCGCCCTCCGGCAAGTTCATCACCGGCGAGACGCTGACCGTCGACGGCGGCGGGCAGCATTGGGGCGAGACCTGGACCACGACGCTGACCGTCGACGGCGGCGGGCAGCATTGGGGCGAGACCTGGACGACCGGTAAGCCGGACTATTTCAAGGGCGGCGAATAACGTACCTACCGCCCTCGCCGATCCCTGTATCCGGTCTGTCAGAGCACGCAGCCGTAATGGGCCGACGACACCAGCCTTGTGTATTTGTCGTGCACCGACCCCGGCCGCATTGCGTGCTGAGGCGCGCGCCAGGCGGCCATGCGGCTCGCGATCTCATCGGCGGACAGCTCCACATTGAGGGTTCGTGCCACCGGGTCGATCACGATGATGTCACCATCGCGCACCGCCGCGATCGGGCCGCCGCGCGCCGCCTCCGGCGAGATATGCCCAATCAGGATGCCATGCGAGACCCCGGAGAAGCGACCGTCGGTGATCAGCGCAACGTCCTCGCCAAGGCCGCGGCCCTGCAGCTGGATCGTCAGCATCACCATTTCGGGCATGCCGGGGCCGCCGACAGGACCGACATTGCGCACCACGATGACGGTGCCCGGCTTGATCGAGCCGGCCCGGATCGCCGCCATGGTACCGGGCTCGGAGTCGAACACCTGCGCCGTGCCGCGGAAGACGCCCTTCTCCAGCGTCTTGCCCGACAGCTTCAAGAGGCAGCTCTCGGGAGCGATATTGCCCTTGAGCACACTGATATGCCGGTTCGGCGGCGCGATCGGATTTGACACTGGCGAGACGATGTCCTGGCGCGCCATCTGCTCGAGCGTCGGCACCGCGGCGAGATTTTCCGCCAGCGTCTTGCCGGTCACCGTCATGACGTCGCCATGCAGCAGGCCGTTGCGCAGCAACTCCTTCATCACCACGGGCACGCCGCCGATCGCATGCAGGCTACCCATCGCGAACGGACCATGCGGCTGCAGATTGGCCAGCAGCGGAATCCGCTCGCCGACCGCCTGCACGCGCTCGATCGTGATCGGCACCTGTGCCTCGCGCGCCACCGCGAGCAGATGCAGGTACATGTTGGTCGAACCGCCCATCGCATAGACCGTCGCGATCGCGTTCTCGAAGGCGCGCTCGGTCATGATATCGCGCGGTCGGATGCCCGCCGCCATCAGCCGGTACAGCGCATCGACCGAGGCGCGGGCCTGGGCACGCACATCGGCGTGAATGTCCTTGCCGGCGCCGTAGTCGGCCGGATGCGAGGCGCCGCGCGGCAGCATCATGCCGATCGCCTCCGCGATGGTGCTCATGGTGTTGGCGGTGAACATCGCACCGCAGGTGCCGCTGCCCGGCATCACATTGCGCTCGAGCTCGAGCATCTCGTCCGCCGAGATCCGGCCGGCCTCGTGCGCGGCCCGCCCCTCGGCATAGTCCATGATGGTGAGGTTCTCGCCCTTGGCGGCCCAGGCTCCGAACGACACCCGCCCCGGCGAACTGGTGCCTGGATAGAGCACGATGCCGAACGCATTGGTGCGCGCCAGCGGCATCAGCGCCGCTGCACCGGTCTTGTCGCAACCGGAGATCACGATCATCGCGTCGCCGTGATGCGCATAGTGGCCGATCTCGAAGCAATCGGCGACGACGTCCCGAGACACCAGACTGTAACCAGCCGTCGGCGATCCCTGGGTCAGCGCATCCGACACCGCCGGCGCGCCGACGATCAGCCCCTGCCCGCCACGCTCGGCGAGCAGCTCGACCAGGAGATCGGTGATGGTCCGCACCCGGTTGTTGCAGCGATGCGCATTGGTGTAGGCGCTCGCAATCGTGACCACGGCATTGGTCGCGATGGCGCGGTCGGGCTCGAAGCCTGCCGCGCGCAACTCGACGCGGGCCCGCTTCCAGTATTCGCTACTGTCCTTGATCGTGCTGTCTTTGATCGCGCTGTCCTGGGTCACGATGATTTCCACCTTTTCATTGATTGTTGCGGGCTCGCCGCCGAGCCCGGTACGCGCATCCGGCCGATCAGCCGCTCTTGCCGTCGTCGAAGCTGACGATGACGGCGGCATTCGCAATCAGGATCGGGTCGTTGCCGAGATCCGACGGAATTTCGAGCCCGCCTGCGATCGCCTTCACCGTCTTGGTGCCATAGGGCAGTTCCTTGGCAACGGCTGCGGTATCGACGTCTTCGGGATTGGGCACGGCGATCGTGACGTCGACGAACATGTCGTTGGCGGTCTTGCCGAGCATGCGGAAGAAGCCGAGGCTGGAATGGCGGATCGCATCCGAAACCGCACGTTTAGCAGCCTTGGTGGCGTCACGGCCATGAACGTCGACGCCCATGCCCATTTCGGTGATACAGCGCACGCGTGTCATGAAACTTTCCTGTTGTCGTTGGCGTGAGAGACCCTCACTCCTTCGACCCCGGCGCGCGCCGCGTCAAGCCTCGCCCCTCGCCTCGCTGACGCTGACGTGATCGCGCGCGAGCAGCCATGCCGCGAGGCCGGCCAGGATCGCCGCCCCCATCACCATGACGCTGGCTGCGCCCCAGCCGCACGCCGAGACCACCGCACCGACCGCGACCGGTCCGGTCACCTGGCCGAAATTGCTGCCCGTCATCAGCAGTCCCATCATGACCGGAACCATCGTCGCCGAGCCCGCTGCCGCCGGCGCGGTCGCCAACAAGGTCGCCGGGATCAGGCCGCCGGTCGCGGAGAACAGCAGGCACAGAAGGAACGCACCCCACCCGCCGAGCACCGGCAGGAAGATTCCGAGCGCGGACGCGCCCATCACCAACGCGGCCGTCGCGATCAGCAGGGGGCGGCTGACACCGCGCGCGAGTAGATTGCCGGCCGCGAGATTGCCGAGGACGTTGCCGGCGGCCGCCAGCGCACTGAGCCCGCCGGCGCCCTGGCTGGACACGCCGAGGCGCGCGGTCAGCAGGATCGGCAGGAAGCTGAACAGGGCAAAGAACATCAGGCTGTAGAGCGCAAACAGCAGCATCAAGAGCGCAGGCGTGCGGCGCCGCGCGAGCGAGACGGCTTGCTGCATCAAGCCGGTGCGCGTTGGGCCGGTCCGCGACGGAACGCCCGGCACGGCGATGCCGGCGAGGACGAACAGCACGGCGACAAGCAGCGCGCTGGCCCACCAGATCGAGCGCCAGCCATCGAAGATCGGCCCTGCGACCAGCGCCAGCGCGATCCCGAATGGCATCACGCAGCTCCACACCGCCATGGTGACGTCGCGCGCACCGACACCGACAACACGGTCGAGCAGCGCCGGGCACGCGACCATCACCAGCAGGAAGCCGAGCCCTTCCAGCATGCGCGACGCCAGCAGCATCGCGAGCTGCGGCGCGAGCGCGCCGGACGCCGCGCCCAGCGCAATTGCTGCGAGGCCGCACAGCAGCACCCTGCGCGCGCCAACCGCAGCAATCACCACGCCGGCGGGGACACTGCCGAACAGCCCCAGCACGGCGAAAATCCCGGCAACCGTTCCGACCGCCGCGAGGTCGATCCCGAGGCTCTGTTGCAGCATCGCCGCGGCGATCGGCACCTTGCCGACCTGAAGGGCGGCGCCGATCCCGCAACTCATCACGATCGCGACCGTCGCCCATCGCCTCGCCTCGCTCTGCCGCGCCACAGCGGTTTCGACCGTCATGCGTCCACCTCGCCTCAAGGCCAGCAGAAATAGCGTTTCGTGGCCATCGACAGGAGTGATATGTTTTGCATCTCCTTGATCGATTTCATAGATCATGCTCGATAACCTCACGCTCGATCAGATTCGCGTCTTCGTCGCCATCGCCGAGAGCGGCAGCTTTCGCGCCGCCGCGACCAGGCTGGCGCGGGTGCAATCCGCGGTCAGCCATGCCATCGCCAACCTCGAGGCCGAACTCGGCATCATGCTGTTCGATCGCAGCAGCCATCGTCCGGTGCTGACAGCCGAAGGCAAGGCGCTGCTCGGCAACGCGCGCGACCTCCTGCTCCGGGTCGACGCGATGCGCGCACGCGCCCATGGCCTCGGTGACGGGGTGGAGTCGGAACTCGCTGTTGTCGTCGACACGCTGTTTCCGATCGCCGCCGTCGGCGCGGCGCTGACCGAGATGCGGGCGGCCTATCCGTCGGTCAGCGTGCGGCTCGCGGTCGAACCGATGGGCGGCCCGATCGCCGCCCTGACCGAGCGGCGCAGTGCGCTCGCCGTAACGGTTGGCGAGGATTTCCGCGATCCCCGCCTCGCGCTCGATGCGATCTGCGCCGTGCAGATGGTCGCCGTCACTTCCGCGCGCCATCCGCTGGCCCGTCGCGGCCGCAAGACCGTCGCCGACCTTGCCGATCATCTACAGATCGTGCTGTCGGATCCGACGCCGCTGTCGGAAGGCCGCAGCTTCGGCGTGCTCTCGCCGCAAATTTGCAGGGTCAGCAATCAGGACACCAAGCACGCCATGATCCTGGCCGGGCTCGGCTGGGGCCGCCTGCCGCTCTGGCAGGTGGCGCGTGACCTGAGGGAACGCCGCCTGGTGCGGGTCGAGACCGGCGCCCTCGGCCGCAACGCCGCGGTTGCGATGGAAGCCTATCTCGCCCGGCGACTCGACGACCCGCTTGGCCCTGCCGCACGCACGTTTGCCGATGCTTTGACGCGGATCGCCGCGCAGAGTAGCAAGCCGAAAATCAAGGCGAAGGCGGCAAGGACAAGCTGAGGAAGGACCGCGACGCTGCCGCCGCCGTGGCGTATCCCGCTTCAGTCCTCGATCTCGCCGCTGCGGATCGCGAGCCGGATCGCCTGCGCCGTCGTCGCGACGCCGAGGCGAAATCGCGCGCGGCGGAGGTGGTTTTCGACTGTCCGCGTCGATAGCCCCAGCGACGCCGCGATGTCGGCCTGTCGACGTCCCGCGGCGGTCCACTGCAACACCTCGCGCTCGCGCGGCGACAGGTTCGATGCACCGTTCGGCGCATGCGCTTGCATCAGCCGGCGGGCAGCGCGAAACGCCGCGACGCCGACCATCGTCAGCGCCACACGGGTCCGCGCCGACGCCTCGATCCGCGTCCCGGCAAAGCTCATCGCGCCTTCGAGGCCGGTTCGCCCGAACACCGGGACCTGTAGTCCGTGAAAGCCAGGTCCGCGCGGCGTGCGGACCACGCGGTACTTCTCGCCGCGCGCCGACATCACCTTGGTCCAGAAGAAGGACTGATCCACATTGAGGAAATTGCGTGTCACCGGACAATGCCGGACATAGGTTTCGGCATCGACCGTCACGCCTTTGCCGAACCAGTCACCTTCGACCCAGTAGATCTTGTCGACCAGGTCATCGCGCGCCGGGGATGCCGAGAACATCACGAACCGGTCGTAACCGAGCGGCACGCCCGCCGACCGCACGGCCGCCTGGATCGCCGGCAAGCTCTCGCTGTCCTCGATCGCAACCACGGCTTCGATGTAGCGGTCCATGTTGATGCCATCAGCTCCCGGGAACCGCTGTCGGGCGCGACCGGGCGCATTGAGGACTTTCCCTCAAGCAACGCCGACCTGCAAGCCGCGCGGCGCCGTCCGGCCGCAGCCCGGCGCGGCAGGTTCGGCGCGCGCCGTCTGCAACTCCGGCCTTCGCCCTCAGCGCTCGCCGAGCGTATCCAGCAAGGCCTTCGCGGCCGCCTTGCCGACATTGTTGGCGGCGAACGGACTGTCACCGGTGATCAGCTTGCGATCCTGATACGTCTTGCCGGTGATGTCCTTGTTGAGAATCTCGACGCCGAGCGCCTGCAACCGTTCGCCGAAGGCCCAGGTCAGCGCGCCCGGCATGTAGCCGATGTCAGGCGTGGTCCGATCGATGGCGTCGGGAAATGCGCAGATCTTGTAGCCCTTGAACGGATAGTCGGCCTCGGCTTCGCCGACCGCGGAGGCCAGCAGCGCCGCCGGGCCGTGGCAAAGCGAGACGATATGCTTGTCGTTGTCGAGCGCCCATTTCAGCGCAGCCTTCACGTCCAGGCTTTCGGGGAGACCGATCAGCGCGCCATGGCCGCCGGGAATGAACAGCGCGATATAATCGGAGTCCTTGCCGAGCTTGCTTTCGATCACATCGGAGAGCTTGAGCGGCTGCTTCAGCCTGCCGAGGTACTTCTGGTAGATGCTCCTGACTGCGTCATCCTGGTTCGGGAACGCCCAGAGCTCGAACTTGACCGGGTTGCCCGACACCGTCGGGATGTCGAACTCGAAACCGGCCTTGTCGAGGTGGTACATCGGCAGCAAGGTCTCGACGGGATGGTTCCCGGTCGAGAACATCGTGCCGTTCTGCAACAGCAGATAGCGCTCATCCGCGGCGATCATCAGAATCTTCCAGCGGCCACCGTTGTAGGCATTGGGATAGTCCGCGCCGGAGAGATCCGACTTGGCCGAGGTGAATTGCCCAAGCGAATAAGGCGACGGAAAGAAGGCGTTGTTCTCGGCTGGATCAGCTACGGGATGCTTGTCCTGGGATTGCTCGGACATCGAGATATCCTCTCTCATCGTGTTGCGGTCCGGCAAAGATAGCCACGTGCCGGCACATCACGAATGAGGAAAATCCCTCAATCGCGGCAAGATGTCCAAATCCAACGGCGGCGGCGGCAACGTCCTTCACAACGTCGCGAGCCGCGGCCCCCGCCCCCGCCGTTTGGCTCCAATTCATCTCCGCGAGCGGATCATGGGCGCGACCGATTCCGGTCGCGCAAGGAGCCATGCACCATGCCGATCAGCCGCCGGCGAGCGCTGACGCTTGCCTCGCTCTTTGTGGCGAGCCCGCTGCTCGGCACCGAGGGCCGCGCGGAACAGGCGCCGGTTCCCGGCGCAGCCAGCTTCGACATGGCGACCTTCACGGCCACATCCGGCGGCGACGCCGACGCGGCCTTCGCCAAGGCGCTGGCCGCAATCGCCAAGGCGGCAGCTGAGGTAGCCAAGGCCGGACCGGTTCACATCGTCCTCAACCTCGAGAAGAACGCCAGCTACCGGATCAAGCGGCCGCTGGCGTTCCGGCAGTTGTACGGCTTCGAGCTCAACGGCAACGGCGCGCAGTTGATCAACACGACCCGCAGCGGGACCCTGGTGATCTCCGGCTGCAACCGCTTCACCGTCCGCGATCTCACCATCGACTACGACCCGCTGCCCTTCACCCAGGGAACGATAACCGCCTTCGACAAGAAGGCGGTCGAGATCACCGTGAAGGTCGATCCCGGCTATCCCGATGATGCCGCGCTGCTCGCCGCCTTCACTGACGGCTTCTTCAAGGTGATGGACCGCCACAACCGGGCGCTGAAGACCGGCGCGCGTGACTTCCTCTCGCCGGCCCACGCCACGCGTCTCAGCGACGGCCTGATCAAGGTGCAGCTACATTGGAGCGCGAACGATCGCTTCCCGAGCCAGCTGCCGGTCGCGGTCGGTGACGTCGTCACCATCGCCAATGGCGGCGCGCACGCCATCGCCATAGACTCCAGCGTCGCCACCAGCCTGATCGACCTGAAGCTGCTGGCCTCGCCGGGCATGGGCATCATCGAGAACGGCGGCGAAGGCACGATGATGCTGCAAAAGGTCTCGGTGGTCCCGGGACCACGGCCGAAAGGCGCGACGACCGACCGCCTGATCTCGACCAATTCCGACGGTTCGCACTTCACCGCGGTCGCGCACGGCCCAACCATAGAGGATTGCAGTTTCGCCAACACTTCCGACGACGCCATCAACGTGCACGGCTTCTACTATTATGTCGTGGCAAAGACCGCGCCGCGGCGGTTTCTGCTCAGCCCGAAATGGGACGTCGGTCTTGCGGCCGGCGACGACGTCGAGAGCTGCGATCACGCGACGTTCCGCTCGCTCGGGCGCGGCAAGGTCGCACAATTCACCAAGCGTCACGCGCCGGAGCTGAAGGCGAAGATCGCCCAGCTATGGAAAAACAAGAGCCCGACCACGCAGCCGGACCTGATCTACGACGTCGTCCTGCAGCAAGACCTGCCGCTCAAGGTCGGCGATGCCATCACCTCGCTGACGCATATCGGATCCGGCGCCACCGTGCTGCGCTGCAATTTCCACGCCTGCGGCCGCGTGCTGATGAAGGCGCCGAACGCCATCGTCGAGAACTGCCAGTTCACCTTCTCGACCGGAGTGGCGCTGCAGGCGGGCAGCGACATCGGTTTCTGGTCGGAATCCGGATTTGCCGACAATCTCGTGTTCCGCAACAATCGCTTCAGTCATTGCGTCAACGGCGCCAACGAGCTGACCAGCGGCAGCGAAACGCTTGGCACGATCTATGTCGGCATGGTGCCGCCGCAGGGCGCCAACGGATTCCAGGGCAATTTCGAGAACCGGCGCGTCATCATCGAAGGTAACCACATCGACGATTCCTACATCTACGCGATCTTCGTGAGCAATGCCGACGGTGTCAAAATCGCCGGCAATGTGATCGGCCAGACCTTCATTCGCGGCAATACTTTCGGTGCCGGTGATTACTATCATGTCAAGCCGAACAGCGCGATCTATGTCGGCCGCACCAGGAATGTCGAGATCAGCAACAACGTCGCCGAACGCGGGCACATCGCGGCCAATGCGGTCGCGATCGATCCTAGCTGCGACAAGCGCACGGTGCATCTGGCCGGCAACAGGCTGGCCTGAGCGCGCGACGTCACCGGTCAGGGCATCATCCCGAGCGCCCGCCACATCGCGCGGATGATCCGGAACGAGCGGGCATCGCCGACCAGCCCGCGCTGCATCCGGTTCATCGCATAGGCGAACGTCATGCGCGCATCGGTATCGACCAGCACGAACGACCCGCCGCCGCCGGACCAGAACAGCGTGTTCGGATTGGGCGGCACTAGGCTGAGGATCGGGCTCGGCAGCCCATAGCCGAGACCAAAGCGAACGGAGATGCCGCGCATCACCAGGTCCGGCCCGTCGACCTGTACCTCCAGTGCCTTGCGGCAGCCAGCCTCCGACATGAATCGCTGGCCATTCGCGACACCGCCGGTTGCCAGGATGGTCTGGATGGCGGCGATCGACCGGGCGTTGCCGTGACCATTCACCGCCGGAATTTCCGCACCGCGCCAGGCACGGGTGCGGGTCGACGGCACGTCGGTCCGGGTATCGCTGAAGGTGATCTTCTGGATGGTCGTCATCTCGATGCCGGTCGCGGCCGATGACGGCAGGAACGGCACGAGGTCGGCAACGCGATGGTCTTCGCTGGCCGGCAGGCCGATCCAGAAATCCGCGTGCAAGGGCGCCGCGATCGCCTCACGAAACACCGTGCCGAGCGTCTTGCCGGTGATCCTTCTCACAACCTCGCCGATCAGGAAGCCGAAGGAGTAGACGTGATAGCCCGACGCGGTGCCCGGCTCCCACAGCGACGCCTGCGCGGCCAATGTCGAAGTCGCCTTCTCCCAGTCATAGAAATCCTCGCCGCTGATCGCGGGATGCCAGCCCGAGAGGCCCGCCGAATGGCTCATCAGTTGCGCCACCGTGATGGCGGCCTTGCCGTTCGCCGCAAATTCCGGCCAGTAGCGCGCGACGGGTGCTGCGAAATCGAGTTCGCCGCGATCGGCGAGCCACAACGCGGTCAGCGCGGTCATGGTCTTGGTGATCGAATAGACGTTGACGATGGTGTCGCGCGTCCAGGGCCGCTGGCAGGCCTCGTCGGCGAAGCCACCCCACAGATCGACCACGGTCTCGCCGTCGATCGTGGCGCAGAACGACGCGCCGAGTTCCTCCCCGTCGGCGAAATTCGCCTCGAATGCCTCGCGCGCCGCCGAAAACCGCTCGTGGGCAAATCCGTCTGTCGTCGCAACTACCATCGCCGTGCTCCCCGCTCCATCCCCCGGCCTTGAGGGAGGCGGGACATACGCGGTGACACGGCCGCCTGACAATTCTTGAACTGAACTGTTTCGTCCCCATTTATCTGAGTAGAAACCCTCCGCCTCGGCCAGTCCTACCCGTGCTTCTGCAACACCGTGATGTGCAGACGGCGGCGGATCTCCATGCCCTGGCGCCGGTACAGCGCGATCGCAGAGACGTTGCTGGTGAAGACGTGCAGGAACGGAATCTCGCCGCGCGCCACGATCTGGCGGCCGACCGCCGACAGCAGCGCCTGGGCATAGCCGTGGCCGCGGTGCTCCGGATGCACGCAGACCGCCGTCATCTCGGTATAGTTCCCCGGTTTCATCCGTTCCCCGGTCATCGCGACCAGCTCGCCATTGACGCGAATGCCGAAGAAGTTGCCGAGTTCGTGCGTCCTTGCGCTGAACGGTCCGGGCTTGGTCAGTTCGGTCAACGCCATCATCGCCGGAACGTCGGCGACGCCGAGCCTGACGATCTCGACGCCGGCCGCGGCATGGTCGGCAGGCGTTCCAATCATCTGCTCGCCGGTATCGGCGAGCAGCACCTTGAACTCCGGCGGCACAGCGACGGGGTCCGGCGTGAACAGCACCGCGATCTCAGATCCGGACAACAGCACGCCTAGCGCAGCAAAGCTCCGCGGCGACATGTCGGTCATATCGGCAAAGGGTGCGATCGCGAGTGGAAAGCGGCGGGCCTCGGCGCCGCCTTCCGCGAGGCCGCGCTGTCTTGTGGTCAGCGCGCTCCAGATCGGACGATCGAGCGGATGATGAGGCGGGATGTCGGACATGCGGCGCTTCGCTCCTGATTTTTCCGGAGCAGAGCAAGAAGCGCCGACAAAATCCAGCATGGCGTGATGCCGTTGCGGCTCACAATCACGCCAGCTGGATTGCTTGTCATGGTGCCGGGCGAACCCTTACGCCACCTTCAGGCAGAGTTCGGTGCCGCCCTTGAGCGGCAGCGTAATCGACACGAAGCCATTCCCGGGATCGCGCACGAACTCCAGGAAGTCCGCCTCGGCATTGTCGTTCATGACATAGCCGCCGACCCGCAACTGTGGCGCGACGATCTCGATCACCTGACGCGCCAGCGTCGGTCCCTTGTCGCCCGGCCAGCCGTCGATCAGGATGAAATCGACCGGACCGCCGAGATCGCGCAGCGTCTGGCGCGCATCGCCTTCACGGATCTCGGCGCAATCGGCAAGGCCGGCCTCCGCGAGATTGCGCTTCGCGGTTGCGACCTTGGCCGGCACGATCTCCGAGCCGATCACGGTGCCGCCGCCATTGTCACGCATCGCGGCCGCGAAATACAGCGTCGACATGCCGACCGAGGTTGCGAACTCGGCGACGCGTTTGGCGCGCAGGCCGCGACACAGGATATAGATCAACTCGCCCTGCTCGGGGTGAATCGAAAAGCCCTGCTCCGCATAGTCGAGGGGATCGCGGCTGCCGCTCTGCATCGGATTGCCCCTCGCCGGCGCCCGGCGTGTGGCCTGAAGGCGCTCGATGACGGCGGTCACGCGAGCATCAGCAATCGCGCTGTGCGGTTCGGCGTTGTACATGAAGGGTCTCCGTTGCGACTGCGTCATTGGTGCAGGATTTCAGCGGCAGCGCGTTCCAGGATTTTCGCGATCCGCCGCGCCTCGGCGGTATCGCAGCCGCGCTTCTGGCGCAGCGCGCTCTTCAGCGCGTGACGGGCGCGGTGCAAATCGTCGGACGCTCCGCCGTCGAGATCGCTGACGCCGGCGAAGGCTTCGCGTACCTCCTCCATGCGACGGCCGATCCGTGACAGCGCCTCGAGAATGGTATCCGCGGTGGCGCGGTTCTCGGCGAGATGTGCCTTGCCCTGCTCGGTGATGCTGTAAAGCTTGCGTGCCGCATCCTGGGTGACGCTTGCGTGGCCGATCTCCTCGAGGAAGGTCAGCGCCGGATAGATCACGCCCGGGCTCGGGCTGTAGAAGCCGTCCGATCGCTCCTCGATCTTTTTGATCAGCTCGTAGCCGTGCGCCGGCTGCTCGCCGAGCAGCGCCAGGATGACGAGTTGCAGATCCTGCGACGAGAGCCGCCGCGATCCAGGAAAGTCGCCGCCGCCACCCCGCCCGAAGAAGCCATGACCGCCGCGGCCGAAGCGATGGCCGCCCCTGCCGTGCCGTCCCATGGCGAAGAAGCCAAACCGGAAGCCGTCCTCGTCCCGGTCGCGAAACATCGATCTTCTCATTGTTGATTTCCTTACTGAAAACATATCTTACGATATATCTAGAGATGGATCAAACGACAACCCACGATTTCGTGAGTGCTCCGGTTTGCGAGGCCGGCAGCCAGGCAGATGATCTAGGACCTTAGAATTGCTGGGGGTCACTTGTCGTCCCTCGTCCAACGCTGGAGGAGAAACAGGGTGACCATACCGATCGGCCAACAGATGAAGAGCGTCCGCTCCCAAACCCTGAAGTCGCTGTACTCGGATAGCGTATGAGGTTGGCCCTGCTTGCCGCAGTACCCGCTGGGGCAGATATGCAGCGGAGCATCCGGGAACCTGACGAAGCCATAGAGCAAGAGCGCCATCATCAGAACTGCCACGCAATACGTCGCGACGCGCGCGGTGCTAACGCCCCTAAGCCAATTCCGAAGGGTACTGCCCATGCCGCGAATATGCGACGTTGACGGTGAACATTCCATTCAATCCCGTGATTCATGCGCCCCAAGACCTTCGAAACCCACTGCCTCCGCCTGCCTGCCGCCACCAAGGTGGTGCAATGGGAAGGCACGTCGGTATTCAAGGTCGGCGGCAAGATGTTCGCGCTGGCCGGCGGCTTCATCGGGCGATCCGGCGGCTTCATGTTCAAGACCTCGAACATGGCCTACCAGCTACTGATCGAGCAGGAACTCGCGCGGCCGGCGCCCTATCTGGCGCGCGCCAAATGGGTGCAGCTGATCGGCAACGACGCGCTGCCGGATCCCGAGCTCAAGGCCTATCTCGACCAGGCGCATCGCCTCATCGCCGCGAAGCTGACGCGGAAATCGCGCAAGGCGCTCGGGCTAGACTGATCAGCGGTGACGCAGCGCGGCTCAGCCACCCAGCGGCTGGTCGGAATCGCCCGACAGCAATTTCGGAAACAGCTCCTTGAAGGCGAACTTGTCGTCGCCCTTGGCACGCTCGAAGCGCAGCACGACGTCGAAGCGGCTGCCCTCCCATCTGGTCGGCGGCTTGCCCTTGCTGACCGGGATCAGTGGCAGGATGTCGGAGATGATCGCCTTGTGCTCCCAGCACAGCAGCGCGATGCCCTTCGACGCCAGCACCGCCTTCATCAACGCCGGTTCATCGCCCTTACCGAACCCCTCGTTCGGCGTCAGTCCGCGGCGCGCTGAGAGCGCCGAGATCGTCTCGGCCGGACGGCTCGACGGTGGCTGATTGGGCTCTGTCCCGGGTGTCGCGGCATAGATCGCGTCAGGCTTGGCGTAGTCGCCGCCGGTGAAATCAGTGCCGAACAGAGCCGCCCATGCACCGGCGCGCTGCCACCCGCGCAGCACGAGCGACTCGGTATCCGACACCCCATCCTCGGTGAAGCCGGGCCCCGGCCAAGACTCGCCCGGCTTCTCGGCATGGCGGATGATGAAGAGCGTGAGCGCGTCCATGGCAGCCTCGCGGGAGAGTTGCATGATTGGAAACAAATTCGGACAGGTTGATCCTATCCCCGATCGGGCCTCCGCTTCATGAACGGCGTCACAATTTGCGAAAACTCGACCGGTACTGCGCCGGCGACACGCCGAGCCGATCGGTGAACACGATGCGCATCCGGTCGGCGGAGCCGAAGCCGCAATCGAAAGCAACCGCCTTCAGCGGCCGGTCCGAACCCTCGAGCAGCCGTCGCGCGGCGTCGACGCGGGCGCGCTCGACGAATTCGTGCGGCGTGATGCCGGTCTCCTGCGCGAAGGCGCGACCGAAATTGCGCACGCTCATGCCGACGGCCTCCGCCAGCGATTGCAGCGTATGGCGTTCGCCGACATGCTGCATGATATGCGCCTGCGCGCGCGCAATCGGCGAATCCTCGTCGACCGGCGCGGTGAGATACGGGCTGAACTGCGACTGCCCGCCCTGACGCTGCGCCACCACGACCAGCCGCTTGGCCACGGCGACCGCGACCAGCGGCCCGTGCCGCTCGGCAACCAGCGCGAGTCCGAGATCGATGCCCGCGGTCACGCCCGCCGAAGTCATCAGCCTGCCGTCGCGGATGTAGATCCGGTCGGGGATCACTTCGGCGGCCGGAAAACGCGCCGCGAGCCGTTGCGCGTTCTGCCAATGCGTCGTCACCTTGTGGCCGTCGAGCAGCCCGGCATGGCCGAGCGCGAAGGCGCCGGTGCAGATCGAACCATACAGCCCAGCGCGTTGCGGCGCCCTGCGCAGCCATTGCGTCAGTTCTGGGTCGGGATCGGCATCGGGCAATGCGGGGCCTCCCGCAACCAGCAGGATATCGAATCTCTCCTCCGCTTCTTCGAAAAGCAGGTCGGCCGATATCCTCATGCCGTTCGATGCACGCAGCGGTTCGCGGCTGGCGCCGACCAGCACGGTCTCATAGCCAGTGCCTGATGGCACAAAGCCGTTGGTTTCCGCGAACACGTCGACCGGGCCGGCGACATCGAGCGCCTGAACCCCTTCGTGAATCGCGATCGCGACCTTCTGAACCGCCATGCCTTCTCCCTGCCCGCCTTCTCCCTGCCCCGCTGGCGCAAAACGACGTCTCGTTGGCCCGATCCGGCGGCGCGCGGTCGTTGCGAGATTGGGCCAGGACGGGCGACAACGACAGCACGGATCACGTCACCAGGCGATCCGGACACATTGCAGAGACGAGCGCCAGCGACCGCGTGTTCACACGCGACGGCATCGTCTTGCCATATCGAGGAGCGACTTGAAATGACCGAGATCATCGCCGGCATCCACGTACCCGACAGCGCCATGGCCCGCGCCGCGACCCAGTTGGTGCGCGATACCGAGGACGACCTGCTCTACAATCACAGTCGCCGCGTGTTCTTCTGGGGCGCGCTGACCGGCAACCGCCGCAAGCTGAAATTCGATCCCGAGCTGCTCTACATCGGCGCCATGTTCCACGACATGGGCCTCACCGACGCGCATGCGAGTCCCGACCTGCGTTTCGAGGTCGACGGCGCCAACGCCGCGCGCGACTTCCTCAGGGGTTACGGCGTACCGGAGCGGGATATCGAGGACGTCTGGACCTCGATCGCGCTGCACACCACGCCCGGCGTCCCCGAGCATATGCGCCCGACCATCGCGCTGGTCACCGCCGGCGTCGAGATGGACGTGCTCGGCATCGCCTATGACGATTTCTCGCACGAGCATCGCGATCACGTCTGCGCGCATCATCCGCGCGAGGCGAACTTCAAGGAGAACATCATCGATCATTTCGCCGGCGGCACCATCAAGAAGCCGCTGACCACCTTCGGCAACGTCAAGGCCGATGTGCTGGCGCTGAAGGACATGAACTACACGAGGACGAACTTCTGCTCGATCATCCTCGGCTCGAAATGGCCGACGTGAGCAACGAATGTCAGTCTTCGTGTGGACCGCGGTCGGGGCCGGGAGCCCGGCCGGTGGCGACGAGCCCGAGCCTGGCAAGGTAGTGCGACCACCCCTTGCCATGGCTCGCGCACTGCTCGGCGTTCGGCAGGCCGCTATGGGTCATCCGCAACAGCGTGCCGTTGTCCTGTGCCATCAGATCGATCTCGATCAGGCTCGATCCCGGCGGCACCTCCTCACCGCCCTCCCAGCCGAAGCTGTAGGCAAGGCGATGCACCGGCACGACCTCGCGGAATGCGCCGCGCGCAGCCCTTGAACGATCGCCGGCGACGCCCTTGAGCAGATAGAGCCCGCCCGGATGCAACTCGGTCTCGGCCTCGAGCCCCATCCAGCTCACGATCTTCTGCGGATCGGTCAGGAAGGCAAACACGGTTGCGGGCGGAGCAGCGATCTGCATCTCGCGTTGAACGATGAAGGCTTCGGTCATCGATGCATCCTCTATTGACGACGGGTCTTCAGGGATAATTCGTGACAAGGACGGTGCAGCAACCCCATGATGGGATGATGCACCTGTCTTCGACACTGAGCTGGTTGGTCGACGCCGCGGCCGAGACCTCGGGCGCCAACCGGTTGCTGGCGGAGCTTGGTCGCCACCTTATCACGGATGGCCTGCCGCTTGCCGGCGGCGCGCTGACGCTCGAAGTTCCACACCCCCTGATCGCACGGCGCACCTGGCTGTGGCGTGCCGACAATGGCGAGGTCATCGAAGCGCTCGGGTTTGCACCGGAACAACCGTTTGCAATGCCGGACATGGTTGGCTCCGCCGATGCCGGCCGGCGTTGGCTCTGCGCGCTCGGGCCTGGCCCGATCCACGAGGACACGATTGGAACACGCCCGGACGGACCGACCCTCGGATGGATCGGAACTCGCACCTTCACGCCGGCCGAGGCGGATCGCTTGCGCGAGGCGGCGCGCTTCACTGCCGCGCCACTTGCGGCACTCACCGCGCGCGCGACATTGACCGCGGCGCTGGAGGCCTATCTCGGCCGGCGCAGCGCGGCGCGCGTGCTGGCATCGCCATTGCGGCGCAACACCGGCGAGAGCATCGAAGCGGCGCTGCTGTTTGCCGATCTGCGCGGCTTCACTGCGCTCTCCGAAAACCATCCACCCGCCGAGGTGATCGCCGCGCTCGACGCCTGGTTCGACCGCATCGCCGGCGCGATCCATGCCTTCGGCGGCGAGGTGTTGAAATTCATCGGTGACGGTCTGCTCGCGATCTTTCCGGTCACCACCAGCGCGCGCAGTGCGTGCGAGGCAGCGTTGCGCGCGGTGTCGGCGGCGCGCGTCGGCATGGCCCATCTTGATACCGAGCGGCGCAAGCAGGGTTTGCCGCCACTGCCCTTCGGCGCGGCGCTGCATCTCGGCGAGGTGCATTGGGGCAATATCGGCGCCGCCGACCGCCTCGACTTCACCGCGATCGGTGCTGCGGTCAATCTGGTCAGCCGGCTCGAAGGCCTGTGCAAACCGCTGCAGCAGACCGTGCTGGTCTCGGGCGCCGTCGCCGCCGAGACCGAGACCCCGCTGGTGGCGCTCGGCACCCATGAGCTGCGCGGCATCGCGCGGCCATGCGCGGTCTTCGCCCTGCCGGAGGGTTGAGCCGGTCATCGGAACAGGCGCAACCACGGCGCCAGGTGGAACGCACTCATCAGCGCGTACATGGGAAACATTCCTTGCAGCGAAAGCGGTCCCTGCATCGCGCCGCAGATCATGTCGGCCGGCGCCACCGCGGCAATCAGCGCCATCACCGCGAAAGTCGGCGCCGCCGCCAGTGAGAGCCAGCGCGCGGCAACGTGGGCTGGTCCGCGCCACTCTTCACGTGCTTCCATACCGGTCATCATTCGATCTCTCTGGAGCTGATCCATCTCGTCATGTGCTAGGTTAGGACCGGGCCTCGGAGGGCGAGAGTGACAAGTGTGTCGGGATTCGAATGGACTCGCTGATTACGGCTGCGGCGCGTGCGCTCGCGGCGGGTGATCCCCTCGGCGCACTGAAGCGGGTGGCCCTGCGCGACGACGCGCCGGCGCTCGCGCTGCGCGGCATCGCGATGGCCCGGCTCGGCGATTTTGCCCGCGCCAAGGAGCTGTTGCGGCGTGCAGGTCGTGCCTTCGGTCCGCGGGAGGCGATCGCCCGGGCGCGTTGCGTGGTGGCCGAGGCCGAGATCGCGCTGGTGTCGCGCGACCTTTCCTTTCCCAGCAAAAGCCTCGCCGCGGCCCGCGCAACGCTCGCGGCGCGCGGCGATGCGCTCAATGCGGCGCACGCCGGCTATCTCGAGATCCGCCGCCTGCTGCTGATCGGGAGCCTCGATGCGGCCGAGCGCATGCTCGATGATCTCGATCCGGCACCGTTCCCGCCGGCGCTGCGGGTCGGCCATGAGCTGGTCGTCGCTGGGATCGCGATGCGGCGGCTACGGACGAAGCCGGCACGTGAAGCGCTGGCACGGGCAAAGGATGCAGCACGCAACGCCGGGATCGCCGAACTCGCTGCCGAAGTGGAGAGCACTGCACGCCTGCTTACCACGCCGGCGGCACGGCTGATCGCGCGCGGCAGCGAGCGGCCGCTGCTGCTTGAGGAGGTCGAGACCCTGATGGCGTCGAAGGCACTCGTCGTCGATGCCTGCCGCTATGTCGTGCGCGATGCCGGCGTCACGGTTTCGCTGACGCGGCGGCCGGTGCTGTTCGCGCTCGCCCGTGCGCTGGCTGAAGCCTGGCCGCAGGACGTCTCGCGCGGCACGCTGATCGCCCGGGCGTTTCGCGGCAAGCACGCCGATGAATCGCACCGAGCGCGGCTGCGGGTCGAGATCGGTCGGCTGCGCCGGGCCTTGCTGCCGCTCGCCGATCTCAACGCCACGGCTGACGGCTTTGTGCTCAAACCGCACGGCCGGCGCGACGTGGCCGTGCTGGCGCTGCCGGTCGAGGAGGAGCATGCCGCGGTGCTGGCCTTCCTCGCCGACGGCGAGGCCTGGTCGAGCTCAGCACTGTCGGTCGCGCTAGGGGCGAGCCAGCGCACCGTGCAGCGCGCACTCGACGCGCTCGCCGCCAGCGGCAAGGTGCAGCCGGTCGGCCGCGCCCGCGCCCGGCGCTGGATGACGCCGCCGGTGCCGGGATTCACGACGACGTTGTTACTCCCTGCCCCGCTGCCGAATGGCTAGCATCGGGGCCGAAATCACAGGAGCGCAGCATGAAGAAGTCTGAAGCCGAGATCATCCGGGAGTACGCTTTCGATGGCGTCGAGAGCGTGGGCGGCGTCAGCTTCGACGGCGAGCAGGTCTGGTTCGCGGCCGGTGGCCGGCTGGTTGCCTTCGATCCCGACAGTGGCAAGACCACCCGCAGCCTCGACATCGCGGCCCATGCCGGCACCGCCTTCGACGGCAAGCATCTCTATCAGATCGCCGAGGACCGCATCCTGAAGATCGAGCCGGACACCGGACGGGTGGTGTCGACCATCCCCTCGCCCGGCGGCGGCCGCGACTCCGGCCTCGCCTGGGCGGAAGGCTCGCTATGGGTCGGCCAGTATCGCGACCGCAGCATCATCCAGGTCGATCCGGAAACCGGCAAGGTTCTGCGCACCATCGCCAGCAACCGGTTCGTCACCGGCGTGTCCTGGGTCGATGGCGAGCTCTGGCACGGCACCTGGGAAGAGGACCAGAGCGACGTGCGGCGGATCGAT
>BFBZ01000505.1_pt1 | contig 36343 bp, 34 predicted proteins | sample 1888401 | NCBI WGS metagenome assembly BFBZ01 (sample SAMD00112614, study PRJDB3348) | symbiont metagenome | host: Chara braunii | reverse complement strand
GAACGATCAGATGTCGCGAATGGTCCGCGGCGCTGTCGGCTTGTAGGGCGGGTTCGGTCGTCGCCGCTGCCGGCTGGCACATGCTCGCCCGGCATTTCAGCAATGATCATGCCGGACGCGTGCGGAATGTCGCGCCGGTTCTTTCTGGTTGGGCACGAGAACCTGTTTCATCAATATAGAGGCTTTGGCACTCCAATGATAGGAGTGACAGAATATATTCCGCTCGGTCGATTTGGTTTTTCGTCTCTCTTCAGCGGGGCGCAAGAATTTTTCGCCGAAATCCGGCCCATGAATTTAGCGATCGATCGGCAATATCAGCTTAATATTGTCGAGAATTGCATTCCATCAAAGACGTTTTGACGATAGTCTGATGGCGGTTGCGAAGCGCTTCGCGCGGCGGCCGGCCGCTGCCGGAACGGTGGCGCGAGGGCCAGGCCGTCCCATATCGGCTCCGGACAGATGGCGGTTTCGCGATGGTTGAAAAAACGACGGATCTCGATGGACGTCGCGGCATGGCGGCGCAAAAGGCGACCGAGTTGCGCCGGCTGCGGATCGAGGTTGAGAACGACCAGGCTGCCTTGCGCGGCCGCCAGGCGGCCCTGGAGAAATCCCTTGCCGCCGCACCCGCGGGCGGATGGCCGGAAGCAGCCGAGAAGGCGCGATATCTGATCGGGCTGTTCGCTGAAACGCTGGCGGCCGAAGATCCCCGCCGGCAGCTTCTGATCAAGTCGCTCTATGCCGATTTCGATCGGCTGCTGGCCGCCCAGGGCCATGACAACGACGACCGCGCGCCGAAGTGAGCGCCTTTTCCGGGCTGCGCGCTCCGGGGATCTGCCCAATCTTCTTCTGTCGCCGCCAAGCGCGACGATGCTGCCAGTCAGGAACCCAATGGCCCGCGAGACGATCCATGTCATCCAGGCATATCATGCCGGCAAGAGGGGCGGTCTGAAAGCCGAGACCCCGATACCCTGCCGGTCGGCAGAGGCTGCGCTGCGAGCCGCCGAGCGGCTGGCGCCGCTCCGGTTGGGGGTTGTCGCCTTCACCACGTCAGGCGACGCCGAAATGGGCGATTACGACGACGAGCCGAGCATCATCTTCAAGGCCGGCACCTTGCCGCCGCCGTTCAACGAGGCATGACCAGCCAGCCGGCAGAGCCGCGGCGAATGCCGCGGCCCTTGGCTTCCACGACGGGCTCGCCGCGGCTATTTCTTGCGGGTGTTGGCGGTCTCCATCGCCTTCTTCTGAACCGCCGCGAAGCTGCTCACGGCCGCCGGTTCGGCGGCCTTCGGCTTCTTCGGTTTCTTGGCTTCGCGATTGCCTTTTGAGTCGCCTCTGGCCATGGCCGTTCTCCGGTTTGTGGGATGTCAGATGTCTGAAGCGGCGAGGTGATAGGAACTCTGGCGGCCGCGGCCATAAACCACGCCTGCCGCCGCCTGAATGCGGCCGCGATGGGCGTCGAACACGCCGAGCATCGAGGTCTCATCGCCACGAATATCCGGGTTGAGGCTGCGCAGGGCGTCCTCGCCGATGTGGAAGGTGAATTCGAAGGTGGAATCGTAGCCCCAGAACGAGATGCTGCGTCGCGCCGCATCGAAACTGCGACTGGCATTGGGGAAGGAGATGGCCATCGGTGGTCCCTTCATGGACAGGTTGCCGTGACGGGCGGCAGTCAGATGGTTTCGTCGGTATCCCCAAAGGCGCGGTCGAAAAGAAAGGCGAGGTCGAAGTCGGCGCGTCGATCGCGACACGTTGGGTTTTCGCCTGCGATGCGGCGATCACCGAAAGGTGCCGGTCGAGCGGCGACGCGTGGACAGGCGAGCCGCGATATCCCTTCGATCAATTCTTTGTCCCCGTCGACGATATACTGCCCGGATGGCTGACTTTCGTCGATATTGTTCGGTTTGAACGGCTCCGCAAAAGTGAAAATCTCACGGGTCGTTCGGATGATCACGGAATGACCTCTTGGGCAAACCGCGGAGAGTCGTCCTCTATATGGCGCAGCTTGGCAGAAATATTAGGCTGTCGTCGCGGCTTATTTTTTTTGTGCAAGAAATTGCGGCGGTTGGGCGCTTTTCGAGGAGCGGGAATGCAGGCCCGCCTGGTTCCCGGGCTCAGCGCGCCGCCTATTCCTCGACGAACGCCACCGCCTCGTCCGCCGACGCCCGGCTGGTGCGGAAGCTGTTGACCGGGTGCGTCTCGTCGGCGAAGCCGAAGGAGATGCCGCAGACCACCAGGCGATCGTCGGCAATGCCGAAATGGGCGCGCAGGAATTCCGAATGGTGGGCGAGCGCAGCCTGCGCGATGGCGCCGACGCCGCAGGCCTGGGCCGCCGAGAGGAAATTGGCGACATAGGCGCCGCAGTCGAGCGCGCCATAGGTGCCGAGCGCTTCGTCCGAGGTGATCAGCGCCAGATGGGGCGCGCCGAACAGGCGGAAATTCTCCAGGGTCTGGAGGCGCCGTGCCTCGGTATCGCCGCGACTGATGCCGAGCGCCTCGTAGAGCGCGAAGCCGGTCGCGCGGCGGCGCTCGAGATAGACGCCGCGATATTCGCGCGGCCAAGGCAGATCCGACCCGGTGGGCGCGTCATCGGTTGCCCGACGATAGAGCGCGGCGCGGACCCGCTCGGTCGCCGGGGGCATCGTGACGGTCACTTGCCAGGGCTGAGTGTTGCACCAGGTCGCCGTGCGCTGGGCGATGTCGAGGATGCGCCGGATGGTGGCCCGCGGCACGGCTTGCGGCTGGAAGGCGCGACAGCTGAAACGCGTCCCGAGCAACTGCTCGAGCACCATGTCGGGGGCGGGGGCCGGCGCGGCGCCGGTCATCGTCTCACTGATCATTGCAACCTCCATCCGCCGAACCCCATCCTAGGCGGGCGGTTCAGGCCGGGTCATATGGCTTTGGCCTCATCGCCTTGGTCAAAGATGTCGATCGCGAACCGTGGATCGGACCTGGATCATGGCCTTGGATCACGTGGCCTTGGCGAAAGCCTCGGGATAGACCACCTGGAGCGTCGCATCGCGCGTCCATTGGACCATCAGCGCCGAGGAATCCCGGGTCAGCCGGTCCTCGGCGAAGGCGAGGCCGTTCTGCCGCGGCATGATCATCGCCGGGTGGCCGAAGGGCAGGTTGATGGCCTGGATCGCCGCGGCGATGCGCTCGCGATCGGTCGAGCCGGCGGCCTCCAGCGCTTCCTTGATGACCAGAGCCGATTGCGCGGCGAACATCGAGAACTGGCCGAAGGAGCGCTTCAATTGCGCATTGCGGACGACGTCGTCGATGAACGCGTTGGTCGGACCGGGCAGGCCCGGCGCGAACAGCGCCAGGCTGTAATAGTCGCGCGTCAGCACATCGGCGGCGATGTCGCGGCCGAGCTCGTGCCAGAGCGAGGGATCGGCGGCGCCGGTGCTGCCGATGAAGATGGCGCCGCGATATTGGGTGTCGTAGCGGGCCCGATGCAGCTTGACGATATCGCCCTGGGTGTTGAAGCCGATGACCGCGTCCGGCTTCAGCGAGCGGATCTTCAGCATGGCGGCGGTGTGGTCCTGCGCCCGGGTGTCGAGCGGCACGTCGCCGGCGATCACATAACCGGCTTCCTTCAGCCGCTCGGTGGCGAGCCGGGTGAATTTCTGGCCGGCCTCGTAGTTCGACGAGGCGGTGACGATGGAGTTGATCTTGCGGCCGCGTTTGCCCCCGATGAAGTCGATGAACCCCTTCATCGACTGGACATAGCCGCGGTCATTGTGCAGGCCGAGCGAGAACAGGTAGGGCGAGGCGCTTTCCGAGGCCATGAAGGTGAGCATCGGGCATTTATGTGCATCCAGGATCGGGCCGATGGCGAGGGCTTCGGAGGTCAGCACGAAGCCGGTCAGCAGGGAAACGTTTTCCTGGGTGATCAGGCGCAGCGCCTCGGCCGCGGCGCGCGCCGGCTGGCCGGTGGAATCGGCGAGCACGATCTCGATCTTCGCGCCGCCGAGGCTCTTGATGCCGCCGGCCGCGTTGATCTTCTGAACCAGGTATTCGATGACCGGCTGGGTCTCCTGGCCATAGGCAGAGGTATTGCCCGACAGCGGCTGGATCACGCCGATCCTGATGACCCCGGGTGTTTGCGTGGCTGCCGGGCGGAGGGCGGCGAGGCTGCCGAGGGCTCCGGAAATGAGGGCGGCGGCCTGTCTGCGGGTGGGGTTCATGGCGCGGGTCTTTCCGATGCGAAGATCTGGAGCAGGATTCCGATGGTGGCCGTCGAGCGGCGTCACGCCGAGCGAGCCCGGGCCTCGGCCCCGGCGAAATCGGTAGGATAGACGACGTCCTGGCCCTTGTCGGCGCGCCACTGGGCGATCACGCCGTAGCTCTGCGTCAGCATGCGGTCCTCGCCGAAGCGCATGCCGTCGGGACAGGCGAGATAGAGATTGGCATCGCCGCGCGGCAGGTGAAATCTGGCGAGCGCCTGATAGATGGCGGCGGGCTCGGGCGCCTCGGCGGTCTCCAGCACCGCTTCCAGGACGCGACCGGCCTGGGCGGTCTGCAGCGCCGCCGTGCTGAGGTGCAGGTTCGGCTGGCGCTGGATGTCGGCGACCAGGCGCCTGAGCGCCGGCAGGCGGGCGCCGGTGGAGACGCCGACCAGGGCGAACAGGTTGCGGGTCAGCACCGTGTCGCCAATGGCGCTGCCGAGGTCGTGCCAGAAGCTGATGTCGCCATAACCCGGCGACAGGAACACCGGCTCGTGCACGGCAAGGCTGTGGCGGGCCTGCTGCAGCAGCACACCGTCGCGCGGCAGGATCAGGCCGGCGACGAGGTCCGGCTTGCGCGAGCGGATGCGCACCATGGCGGGCGTCAGGTCCTGGGCGCGGGTGTCGAGCGGCACGTCGTCGACCACCTCGATGCCATGCGCCTTCAAGCGGGGTTTCAGGAAGTTGTTGACCTGCTGGCCGGCCTCGTAGTTGGAGAAGGCCATGACCGCGGTCTTGATCTTGTAGTCGCGCTCGCGATTCAGATAGGCGGCGAAATCGGCGATCGGCTGGGCGTAGCCGCGGTCGAAGGCCAGCCCGAGCGAATAGAGATAATTGGCGCGCGCGGTGCCGGCCCAGATGGCGATGGTCGGCATCTTCAATTCGTCGATGACCGGGGCCAGCGCCAGGCTCTGCGGGGTGGTGATGGTGCCCATCAGCAGGGCGACGCGTTCCTGGGTGATCAGCCGGCGCGCTTCGGTGGCGCTGCGCCCGGGTTGGCTGGCGTCATCGGCCAGGACCAGCTCGATCGGCGCGCCGCCGAATTTCTTGATGCCGCCCGCGGCATTGATCTGGCCGACGACATAGTCGAGCGCCGGCTGGCCCTGCAGGCCGTAATTGGACAGGGCGCCGCTCATCGGCTGGATCATGCCGATGCGGATCGGCCGGGGCTGGCCGCGCACGGCGGGCGCGGCGAGTGCCGCGGCGGTGGCACCGGTTGCGGTCTTCAGGAGCAGGCGGCGGGTCAGGATGGTCATGGCATGGCTCCGCGAAAGGGGCTGTCGGTTCAACGTGCCGAGCGTGGTCTGGGCGCCGCGCCGGCGAAGGCCGCGGGGTAGACGACGTCCTGGCCCTGGTCGCTGCGCCATTGGGCCATGACGCCATAAGGCGTGGTCATCATCCGATCCGGCCCGAAGCGGATGCCGTCGGGGCTGGCCAGGTAGAGGTTCGGGTCCCCGGGCGGCAGGTGGACGCGCGTCAGCGCCTGCCGGATCGCCAAGGGTTCCGGTGCCTCGGCCGCCTCGAGCGCCGCCTGGACGACCCGGGCCGCCTGCGCCGTGAGCAGCGATACCGAGGTGATCTGAACCTGGGCCTGCTTGCCGAGTTCGGCGACCAGCGCCTGCAGGGCTGGAATCCTGGCATCGGGACTGACGCTGACCAGGGCGAACAGGTTGCGGGTCAGCATGGCCTCGCCGACCGCCGGGCCGAGGTCGTGCCAGAAGCTCAGGTCGCCATAGCCGGGCGAGAAGAAGACCGGGTCGTGATAGGCGAGGCTGTGGCGCGCCTGTTGCAGCAGAACGCCGTCGCGCGGCAGGATCAGGCCGATCACCAGATCCGGTCGCCTGGCCCGGATGCGCAACATGGCCGGGGTATGATCCTGGGCGCGGGTGTCGAGGGCAACCTCATCGAGAATGTCGATGCCGATCGCCTTCAGGCGTGGCTTCAGCAAGGTATTGATCTGCTGGCCGGCTTCGTAATTCGAGAAGGCCATGACCGCGGTCTTCATGGCGAAGCCGCGCTCCTTGTTCAGGTAGTCGATGAAATCGACGCTCGGCTGGGCAAAGCCGCGCTCGAACGGCAGGCCGAGCGAGAACTGATAATCCGACCTGGCGATGCCGGCGCCGATCGACAGGGCCGGGACCTTCAGTTCGTCGATGACCGGGGCCAGCGCCAGGCTGGCCGGCGTGGTCAGCATTCCCGCCAGCATGACCACCCGCTCCTGGGTGATCAGGCGGCGGGCTTCGGTCGCGGTGCGCCCGGGTTGGGTGGCATCGTCGGCCAGCACCAGTTCGATGGCCGCGCCGCCGAATTTCCGGATGCCGCCCGCGCCGTTGATCAATTTGACGACATGCTCGAAGGCCGGCTGGCCCTGCCGGCCGTAACCGGAAAGGCCGCCGCTCATCGGCTGAACCATGCCGATGCGGATCGGGCGTGGCTGGGCGCGGACGGTGGGCGCGGCGACCACGGCCAGGGCCAGGGCAGTGGCGCTCAGCAGCGACCGACGCGTCAGGTTGGGCTTGGCAATCGACTTCATGGCTCAGGCTCCCCGGGCTGTCCGTCGGTCAGCGCACCGTGATGGCGGGCGCGCGCGTGGCGAACCGCGCGGGGTAGACCACCTGCAGCGCCCGTTCCGCGTCCCATTGCACGACCAGGGTCGATGCATCGCGGGCCAGCCGATCCTCGGCGAAGGCGACGCCGCCGGCACGCGGCAGGATCATCGCGGGGTGGCCGAGCGGCAGTTCGAGCCGGGCAAGCGTATCGGTCAGCTTCTGCGGATCGACGGAGGCCGCCTTTTCCAGCGTCTCCTTGATCACCAGCATGGCCTGGGCCGCGAAGATCGAGAACTGGCCGAGGCCGTGTTTCAGCCGCGGCAATTGCCTGGCCTGGTCGGCGATGGCGGTCAGCGCGTCGATCTTCAGGCTGGGCGCATAGAGCGCCAGGCCGAACGTATTGCGCGGCAGAACCTTGGCGGCGATTTCCGGCCCGAGGTCGGTCCAGACCGAGGGATCCGACACGCCGAGATTGCTGACGAAGATGCCGTCGAAATATTGCAGGTCGAAGCGGGCGCGCTGCAACAGCACCAGTTCGCGCTGGGTCTGCAGTCCGACCACGACGTCGGGGCGGAGCGAGCGGATCTTCAGCATGGCGGCGCCGAGGTCCTGCGCCTTGGTGTCGAGCGGCACGTCGCCGACCACCTCGAAGCCACGCGCCTTCAGCTTGGCGGTCAGGAAGCCGGTGATCTGCTGGCCGGCCTCGTAGTTCGACGAGGCGGTGACCACACGCTGGGTCTTGGCGCCGTGGTCTTTTCGCAGGGCCTCGAGGAATTGCACCATGGTCTCGGCATAGCCGCGGTCATAGGGCAGGCCGAAGGAGAACAGATAGGGCGAGCGGCTGGTGCCCGAGACGAAGGAGATCATCGGAACCTTCAGCTCGTCGAGCGCCGGGCCGACGGCAAGCGCCTCATGGGTGATGATGGCGCCGGCCAGCATCGCGACCTTTTCCTGGGTGACCAGCCGGCGCGCCTCGTTGGCGGCCCGCGCCGGCGAGCCGCTATTGTCGGCCAGCACGATTTCGAGCCTGGCTCCGCCGAGGCTCCTGATGCCGCCGGCGGCGTTGATATTGCCGGCGATCATCTCGACCACCGGCTGGGTTTCCTGGCCATAGGCCGAAAGCGGGCCGCTCATCGGCTGGATCAAGCCGATGCGCACGGCCGGCCCCTGGGCCCGGACGGCGGGCGCGGCCAGCGGCACCAAGGCGGCGGCACCCACCCCGAGGGCGGTTCGACGGGTCAATAAGGTCACGGATCAGTCCTCCCATGGACGGCAGGGGCCTCTGCGGGCCCTCTGTCAGATCGCTGCGAAATTCGGTCTTCGTTTCTCCAGGAAGGCCTGGACGCCTTCGGCGAATTCGGCGCCGCCGAAGGCAATGGCCTGGGCCATGGCTTCCTTTTCCAGGAAGGCGGGGAAGGTCGGGCCCATGGCCTCGTTGAGCAGCATCTTGGTCAGGCCGAGCGACAGGGCGGGGCCGGCGGCGATCTGTTCGGCCATCGCCATGGCCTCGTCGAGCAGGCTCGCCGGGGGGATGCTGCGCAGGGCGAGGCCGAGCGTCACGGCCTCTTCCGCCGTGACGCGCCGATTGGTCAGGAGCAGCTCGCGGGCGCGCTGCATGCCGACGACGCGCGGCAAGGTGAAGGCCAGGCCGAGATCAGGTGCCGCGCCGATATTGGGGAAGCCGGCGCGAAACGAGGCTTCCTCCGAAACCAGCACCAGGTCGCACAGCATGGCGAGCGAAAAGCCGGCGCCGGCCGCGGCCCCGTTGACCGCCGCGATGACGGGCGTCTTGCCGGTGACGAGATGCTCGACCCAGGCATAGCTCTGCTGCATGCGGGCAAACACGGCCGGCGCCCGCCGATCGGTCATGTTGCGCAGGTCGCCGCCGGCGCAAAAGGCATTGCCCGTGCCGGTGATGACCAGGCAGCGTATGGTGGGATCGGCGGTCAGCGCCGGGATATGGGCGGTCAGGCCGGCCTTGATGTCGGGACTGATCGCATTCATCGTTTCGGGCTGATTGAGCCGGACGAGCGCCACCGCGCCGCGCTTTTCGACCACCACCGCGTCCACGGCAATCTCCATATGCAGAAATCGATTTTGCATCGTCACCGATGTCCGCCAGACTGTCCATCGGTCGAAAGGCCATTATTGCAAAATTCGATTTCGCATTGCGGTACGAAGAGGCCTGTGAAATCATGACCTCAATCAAAACAACATGGCCGGGAGATGCGCCAATCATGGGTCTGACGCAGTGGCTAACGCATGGCGGCCGGCAGCGCGCCGATGAGACTGCCCTGGTTTTCGGCGACAAGCGCTACACTTGGCGCCAGTTCGAAGACCGGGTGAGCCGGCTGGCGGCGGTGCTGCGCGAGTGCGGGGTTGGCGCCGGCGACCGGATCGCCATGCTCGCCAACAGCAGCCATCGCTATATCGAATATTACTACGCCTCGCTCTGGGCCGGCGGCATCATGGTGCCCCTGAACACCCGGCTGGCGCTGCCCGAGATCATCGAGCAGGCGCGCGATTCCGAGCCGGTCGTGCTGATTGTCGACGAGAGTTTCGCGGCCCAGGCGGGTCCACTGATGGCGGCCGCGCCGTCGTTCCGCCATGTCATCTTCGCGGGCGACGATCCCGCGCCATCGGGCATGATCGCTTATGAGGCGGCGCTCGCCGCCGCGATCCCGATGGCCGATGCCGGGCGCGACGGCGACGAGATCGCCTGCCTGTTCTATACCGGCGGCACGACCGGCCGGGCCAAGGGTGTCATGCTCAGCCACGGCAACCTGATCGCCAATGCCAAGAATACCCTCGCGCTGACCGGTTTCGACGAAACGCTGGTGCATCTGCACGCGGGGCCGCTGTTCCATCTCGCCGCCGGCGGCCGAGTGTTCGCCACCACCATTGCCGGCGGGCGCCACGTGGTCGCACCGCGCTTCACGCCGGAGGATGCGCTCGAGATCATCCAGCGCGAGCGCGTCACCACCGCGACCTTCGTGCCGACCATGCTCGGCATGATCCTGCAAATGCCTGACTTCGACAGCTATGACCTGACCAGCCTCAGCCGCATCACCTATGGCGCCTCGCCCATGCCGGAAGCGCTGCTGCGCGAGGGGTTGGCACGCTTTCCGGGTATCGCCTTCGCCCAGTCCTACGGCATGACCGAGCTGTCGCCCATGGCGACCTTCCTGCCGCCGGAGGAGCATCGGCTCGATGGCGATACCAGGCGGCTGCGCTCCGCCGGCCGCGCCGTTCCAGGCGTCGAGGTGAGAGTGGTCGACGAGGCCGATACTCCGCTGCCGGTCGGCAAGGTCGGCGAGATCGTGGCGCGGGGACCGACCGTCATGAAGGGTTATTGGCGCCAGCCGGAGCTCACCGCCATCGCTCTGCGCGGCGGCTGGATGCATACCGGCGATGCCGGCTATTTCGACGAGGACGGCTTTCTCTATGTCGTCGACCGCACCAAGGACATGATCGTGTCTGGCGGCGAGAACGTCTACTCAACCGAGGTCGAGAATGCCATCTGCCGGCATCCGGCGGTGGCGCAATGCGCCGTCATCGGCATTCCCGATGCCAAATGGGGCGAGGCGGTGCATGCCATCGTGGTGCCGCGGGCCGGCAAGGCGATCGACGCGGCTTCGGTGATGAGCCATTGCCGGGAGCTGATCGCGGCTTACAAATGCCCGCGCAGTGTCGACGTGCAGCGTGACCCCTTGCCATTGTCGAGCGTCAACAAGATCAACAAGGCCGTGTTGCGGGCGCCGTTCTGGGCCGGCCGCGACCGGCAGGTGAACTGACGGGCAGGGGAGCGTCATGACATTGAGAACCGGCCTGGTCAGCGGCGACCGCCACCTCTCGAACGAGCAAATGGACGCGCGGGTCCGCGGTGCGGCGGTCGGGCTGTCGAAGCTTGGCGTCGAGCCCGGCGCAACCGTCGCGCTGCTCCTGCGCAATGACTTCGCCTTCCTCGAAGCGACGCTGGCGGCGCAGCGGCTGGGCGCCTATGCGGTGCCGATCAACTGGCATTTCAAGGCGGAGGAGGTCGGCTATATCCTCACCGACTCGGCGGCCAAGGTGCTGGTCGCCCATGCCGATCTGCTCGCCGATATCGCCCATGCGGTGCCCGCGGGGGTCACGGTGCTGGCCGTCGTCACGCCACAGGACATCGTTCAGGCCTATCGGATCGCCAGCGACAAGGCAGCCGTGCCGGCCGGGGCCATGGATTGGGACACCTGGATCCTGGGCCACGATCCGGCGCTCGCCGCGCCGCCGCGATCGAGCGACAGCATGATCTATACCTCGGGGACCACCGGGCGGCCGAAGGCGGTGCGCCGCCAGCCGCCAACCCCCGAGCAGGCGGCCAAGGTCGTCGCCATGCGCACGATGGTCTACGGGTTCGAGCCGGGCATGCGCTCGGCCATGAGCGCGCCGATGTATCATTCGGCGCCGAACAGCTACTCGATCAATGCGGCGCGCCAGAACGGCTTCCTGATGCTGCTGCCGCGCTTCGATCCGGAAGTCCTGCTGCGGACGATCGAGCAGGAGCGGCTGACCCATCTGTTCATGGTGCCGACCATGTTCGTGCGCCTGACCAAGCTGCCGGCGGAAGTCAGGGCGCGTTACGACGTTTCGTCGATGCGTTTCATCATTCATGCCGGGGCGCCATGCCCGCCCGACGTCAAGGAGGCGATGATCGAGTGGTTCGGGCCGATCATTCACGAGTTCTATGGCGGCACCGAATCCGGGCCGGCGCTCTATTGCACGGCCGAGGAATGGCTTGCCCATCGTGGCACGGTCGGCCGGGTGATCGACGAGACGACGGTCCAGGTGATCACCGATGACGGGCGCGTGGCGAAGGCCGGCGAGACCGGCGAGATCTTCATGCGCATTCACTATTATCCCGACTTCACCTATCACAACCAGGATGAGAAGCGCCGCGAGATCGATCGCGACGGCCTGATCACCTGCGGCGATGTCGGTTATTTCGACGAGGACGGCTTCCTCTATATCTGCGACCGCAAGCGCGACATGGTCATTGTCGGCGGGGTGAATATCTACCCGGCCGAGATCGAGGCGGTGCTCGCCGCCATGCCTGGTGTGCGCGACTGCGCGGTGTTCGGAGTGCCCGACGCCGAATATGGCGAGGCGCTGATGGCGCTGGTCCAGCCGCTCGAGACCGACGCCGTCAAGGCGGAGGCGGTGCGCGCCTATCTCAAGGAGCGGATCGCCGACTACAAGGTGCCGCGGCTGATCGAGTTCCGCGACGAGCTGCCGCGTGAGGATTCCGGCAAGATCTTCAAGCGGTTGCTGCGCGATCCCTATTGGCGCGACGCCAAGCGGGCGGTGTAGGGCGGGGCGGAATTGACCCTATCCCAGAGCAAGAGGGTGCCGGCGGAGCCGGCGGGGGAGGAGCGTAAGCGCTGAGAATTACCTCCGCGCTCACCGAGCATGATGCCCCAGCCGGATAGGGACGACCCCTCACCCGGCGCCTGACGTCAGGCAGAAGCAATTGCTTCTGCCGATGCCACCCTCTCCCTTTGGGAGAGGGTTGGTTTCGCTGCGCTTTTTTGGTCGCCAAGAAAATCAAAACGCCGGCGCAAAAAAAACCGCGCGCCCTGTCGGCTCGACGTTTCCCCATTCGTCCTAGGGTCAGTCCAACCGGGAGGAGACACGCATGCCCTATGTCGATGGTTTTGTCCTTGCCGTGCCGAAGCAGAATATCGAGGCCTATAAGGAGATGGCCCGTCTGGGCGGCACGGTCTGGAAGGAGCATGGCGCGCTCGCCTATGTCGAATGTATCGGCGACGATGTTCCCTATGGCGAACTGACGTCGTTTCCGCGCGCGGTGCAGGCCAAGGACGACGAAGTGGTGGTGTTTTCCTGGGTCGTCTACGAGTCGCGTGCCAAGCGCGACGAGGTCATGGCCAAGGTGATGGCCGACCCGCGCCTGAAGGACAGCATGACCAACATGCCGTTCGACGGCAAACGCATGATCTTCGGCGGCTTCGAGAGCTTCCTCGAGCTGTGAGCGGCCCCGGCCGCGCGCAGGACAGTGCTTGGGCCGGCCATCCGGCGCCATCCGGGGCCGTCATCGGTCCCGGATGAACCAGGGGCGTGCCAGCTATTTGCGCGGCGAACGCGCCGTCATGTCGCCGCCCAGCAGCGCGATGATCTTGCGCGCCGCATCGGCGACCATCGGGCCGACTTCCGCGGTGACATATTCGGGCGAGGCGAGATAGGCCGGGCCGCCGATGCTGAGCGCATAGAAGCCGCGGCCATCGGGGATCGGGATCGCGGCGGCGGCGCCGTTGATGTCCTTCTGGCCGCCGATCGAGACGCAGAAGCCCTGCTCTTCGATTTCCTTGATGCTGCGATCGATGGAGCGGCGCATGCTCGGCCATTCGTCGCCGAACTGGCCGCGCAGGGTGTCGAAAATGCCGGCGCGCTCGCTTTCGCTCACCACGGCGAGATAGGCCCGGCCCATGGCGGTGTTGGCGATCGGCATGCGCGAGCCGGGAGACAGCCTGAGGCCGACCAGCGCCTGGCCTTCGCAGGTCTCGATGTTCAGCATCATCAGCTTGTCGCGTAGCGCCAGGGCCGCCGTCAGGTTGGTCGTGTTGGCGAGCTCCTGCATGAACGGCCGGGCGATGCGCCGGACGTCGAGATTGGACAGGGCGGCATAACCGAGCGACAGGGTGGCACCGCCGAGTTCGTATTGGCTGAGCCGCTGGTTGTAATTGAGATAGCCGAGCTGGGTCAGGGTATGGGTGATGCGCGAAATGGTCGGCTTGGGCAGGCCGGTGCGCTCCGCCAATTCCTGGTTGCCGAGGCGGCCTTCGCCGCGCCGGAACGCGGCCAGCACGTCAAGGCCCCGGGCGAGCGCGGTGACGAACTGACGGTCGCCGGTCTCCGGTCCGTCGAGGTCGTCCTCGGCGCGGGCGCGGGGCCGGCGGATGGCGTGGCGCGAGGCGGCGCGTGCCGGTGCCGCGGCCAGTTCGGCGAGTGCGGGCGCGGCCTGAACGACCTTGGCCTTGGCGCCTGCCTTGGCTGCCAAAGCGACACGCGCGACCGGCTTGTCCTTGGCGGCAGCCTTGGCCTTGACCTGATCCTTGGCCTGACCTTTGGCCGGAGACGGGGAGCGCGGCTTCGGGCTTGGGCGCGGCATCTCAGTTCTTCCTCATGTTGGCGCGGTGCCTGGGCGTCCGGATGGTCATGCGAAGTCTCATGTCGCCATGAGCGAAATTGCCGTGGATCGACTGCGAGACCGTCGTTTCAGACAGATCTCGCCGCGAGATCTATTGACTTCGATGCCATGCCACAAGTCCGCCCAATGTCTCATTGGCCACATTCGCATTTCGTATTGCAGAAATCAATTCCGCATGTCTTAGCTTGATGAAGGACGCGGCCGGTCGGACCGGCCAGACGTCGACGGTATCAACAAGACTTAGGGAGCAAGCATGCCGATCGATCGCGAGCAGCTGTTGAACTGGCCGTTCAAGGATGTCGAACAGACCTATACCGAGCGCGATACCATGCTCTACGCCCTGGGTGTCGGCCTCGGCGCCGACCCGCTCGACGAGGCGCAACTGCCCTTCGTCTATGAGGGCGGCCTGAAGGCCCTGCCGACCATGTCGGTGGTGCTCGGCTATCCCGGCTTCTGGCTCAGCGATCCGGCGACCGGCGTCGACTGGAAGCGCCTGCTGCATGGCGAGCAGGAGCTGGAAGTGTTCAAGCCGCTGCCGGCTTCCGGCACGGTGATCGGCCGCACCCGGGTGGTCGACGTCATCGACAAGGGCAAGGACAAGGGCGCGCTCGTGATCAGCGAGCGCGACATCGTCGACAAGGCGAGCGGCAAGCTCCTGACCCGCCTGTCATCGACCTCGTTCCTGCGCGGCGACGGCGGGTTCGGCGGGCCCGCGGGGCCGGTCGCGGCGCCGCATGTCCTGCCCGAGCGGGCGCCGGACCAGACGCTCAGCCTGGCGACCTTGCCGCAGGCAGCCCTGATCTATCGGCTGTCGGGCGACTACAACCCGCTGCATGCCGATCCGAAAGTGGCGCGCGCAGGCGGGTTCGACCGGCCGATCCTGCATGGCCTCTGCACCTTCGGCGTCGCCGGCCACGCCCTGCTCAAGGCGGTCGGCAGCTATCGGACCGATGCGATCCGCAAGCTCAGGGTGCGCTTCACCGCCCCGGTCTATCCGGGCGAGACGATCCGCACCGAGATCTGGCGCGACGGTCCTGTCGTGTCGTTCCGCTGCCTGGTGGAAGAGCGCAACCTCGTGGTGCTCAGCAACGGCCGCGCGGATCTCGCGGTCTGAGCGAGCGGTACGTCGGTTTGACGGAGGCCTTCGCGCGGCGGGCATCGCGGTGCGAAGGTTTTGCGAAAGGCGTGCCAAAACGTTGCGTTGCGTCGGTGCAGTCGGCCTGTGGGTCAGGGCCGTTTCGGGTATTTTACGGATTTTATTCCTCTCCGAAGTGCAGCAAGATCTGAAGCTGCAAAGTCTCGGTTCCGCCGTTGTCGGCTGTGCCGTTTTTTCAGCCGCGTGCGCCGATAGGCGCCACTCCACCATGGCCTGTCGTTCGACCTGCAAGCATGGGAAGGAGTGGGCTCGTGAGCGATGCCGCACCAGATTTCATGCCAGCCCTGGGCGCGCTCGCAGCGCGCTGGACGTTGCCTGCTCTGGCAGCCGATTTTTGGGGGCTCGTCACTCTCATTCGCGGCATGCCCTATCCCGGTCGGATCGCCGATGCCAAGCAATTGTGCGCGGTGTACCAGATACTGGGCCGGTACATGAGCTACACGCCGCCGCGTGGTCTTGAACGACCTTCGGTTCATAACGCTGAGCACTGGGTTCGAACGAGCATCGCCGCACGTATCGAGTCCACTTTTCATCTCCTGCCGGAGGATTTCGACTTCCCCTTGGCGCAGGATGAGCTGCAGCGGCTGCTCGGCCCTTATCTCACGTGGCTCGGATCGGAAGCCGAGGATTACCATGTCGATTGCATGCTCCATGGGGCCTCCATCAGCGGCAAGGTGGTCGGTTCGGTCCTGAAGACCGTCGGCAGGCATCTGGAAGTCGTGGGCAGACGCGATGAGGGGTGGGCCGATGGAATCGACGAAGCAATCGGGCTTCATTCCCGCTTCGACCCGCAGTGGCTTTGGAGCTGGGCGGAGCGCGGGCCTGAACTAACCGCGCTGTTGGGCCATCGCCATGAAATGGTACGTGCAGGCGCCGCCAGATTTTTCGGGATCAAGATCGCCGACGCCATCGAGGCGCCGGATGCGGCAGAGAACAAGGGCGTTCCCTCCTTGTCCGATGCCTTCGGGCTGATTGCGCGGCAGGAGGCGACCCTTGGAAACGTTGCCTGCGGTTTCATTGATGGATTGGGTTTCCTTGACGAAAATCACAGGCCATTCGGGCCAGGCCCGGACGTGAAGGGGCGGATGGAGAAGCTCGGCTTCGACTTTCGTTCCTGGGCCCTGGAGATCTGCAAGACGGATCCAGAGGCGCGGCGCAGCGCGCCCAACGCGTCCCCATGGTCGATGCACGTCAGGGAATTCTTCAAAGCCGATCCGGATGCGGTGAGGCAGCTGATCGCCATGGGCCAGGGCAGGCTTGCATACATGACGGCAGGCGCCGAGCCGTCCGAGGCGATGATGCCAATGATCATGAGGCTCGCGATCGGCGACGACCCAGAGCTTGCCCGGGACGCCCGGAATCTCCTGCGCGAACTCCGGAATGGTTGATCGCCGCGTGGGCCGCTATCGCAGCCGGGCAAGCCAGATCGTGTGGCCGCCGCAGGTCGGATCCTCGGCGACATGCGAAACGACGTCGAAGCCATGGTCGTCGAGCAAGCGCCGGTATTCGGATGGATCCAGGCTGCCGTGATAGAGTGGCTCGCCCTGGAACGAGCCGATGGCCTCGCCATGGGCCGGGCCGCTGGTGAACATCAACGCGGCGTTGTCGGCAGCGTGGGCGCGAAATAGCGGGAACATGCGGCGCTGGTCGTCGTAGCCGAGATGGAAGAAGCTGTTCCAGGCCAGCAGGCCATGAAAGCGCCGGCCGAGCGACATGGAGCGCATGTCGGCGGTCAGCCAGTCATGGTCCGGGAAGCGGCCCTGGCAGATCTCGACCAGCGATGGCGATGCGTCGACGCCGGTGACGCGATGGCCCTTCTCGATGCAGTAGCGCGCCATGGGTTCGGCGGCACCGCAGCCGATGTCGAGGATCGCGGCCGGTGCTCGGGGCAGGGCCCCCAGAAACCGGTCCAGCCAGGCCGCCTCGAACAGGCCGCGTCCGCGGCCCTGGTCCCAGTCCCGGGCGTGGCGCTCATAGAGATCGATGATCTGGTCGGCGGGCGATGGCATGACGGCGCTCCCAGTCCAGGCCTCCAGCGACTTGCGCGCCCGGCGTCGAGATCTTCATCTTTGGGGCTTGGCTTGTAGAATGCCGGGGCCGATCTTGCCAAGGCGCCTCAGGTCGGCGACCGCTGCGATCGGCCGCCTTGGCGTCGCGCCAGGAGAGAATGACCATGCCGCCGGCCGTGACCGTTCACCCGATCGATCGGGACTTCGACCGCTTCGATGAACTGCTGCGGCTCATTCTCGACGCCTTCGCCTCCATGGACGGCGTCATCGACCCGCCCTCGTCGGCACACCGCCTGACGGTCGCGGGCCTGCGCGACAAGGCCCATGCCGAAACAGGATTGATCGCCTTGGAGGCCGAGCGCGTCGTCGGTTGCGCCTTCCTTGCCGAGAAGCCGGACCATTTCTATCTCGGCAAGCTCGCCGTGGCGCCGGACCGGCAGGGCCAGGGCATCGGCCGGGCGCTGGTGCGTCACGCCGAGGGCCTGGCGCTCGCGGCCGGAAAGCCGGCGATCGAGCTGCAGACCCGCATCGAGCTGACCGGCAATCACGCCGCTTTCGGCCGCATGGGTTTCGTCAGGACGGGTGAGACGGCCCATGCGGGTTTCGACCGTCCGACCTCCGTCACCATGCGCAAGACGCTTGCGGGCGTTGCCGGCTGAGGCGCTCAGGTCAGCGCCAGCCCCAGGCTGAGCAGACCGAGCGCAATCACGCTGAACACGCCGTTCCAGCGTGGTCCGACCTCCATGGGCGAACGCTCGATCAAGGGCGCGATCATCAGCACCGAATTGCTCAGCGGCGCGACGCCGACCGACAGCGCCCAGCCGCCGGCGAGCGCCACCGCGACGCGGATCGGCTCGAGGCCGGGCAGGCTGGCCTGGCCGAGCGCCGAGGCGAACAAGGCGACCGTCACCATCGGGGTGAGGCCGACAAGGGCAAGGCCGACGACGAGCCAGAGCAGCGCGACCAGGAACAGGCCGGAATGGCCGGCGAACTGGCCGACCAGCCAGGGCGCGACGCCGGCCGGGATCAGGTCGAGTGCGGCAGCGCTGATCAGGCCGGAGGCGGCGAACAGGACCGTCTCGTTGCGCGCCGCCGGGAAGCTGCGGCGGGCGGCACCGGCGATCCGGTCGACGGCGCCGACGACCGCCTTGAACCCGTGGACGCCGCGGTCGAGCCATTGCACCGAGGCCCAGGCGAAGGTGTAGAGGGGGATGACCAGCATGGTGGCGAGCTGCAGGCTCGAGCCCATCAGCCAGGCCGTGCCGACACAGAGAACGGTCAGGCCGAGGATGAGCAGGCCGAGGCCGAGAACCGCCGTCCAGGGGCCGGGCTCGGCCTCGGCCCGCAAGGTGGTGCGCGGCCGGAACTGCAGCCGGTCGACGAGCCAGCCGAGCACGATGAAGCCCGAGGCGAGCGCCATGCCGACCGGGGCGACGTCGATCCAGTGCAGGGCCGGGTTCGATTGCAGGATGGCGATCAGCGCGATCGAGGTCGGCGACCACAAGGGCATGGTGATGAAGCCGCGCATGACGGCGGTCACCATGCGGCGCTCCCTGATATCGTGGACGCGCGCGTCGGTCGTGGTGTTGGACTGCTTGATCATGGTGGTCAGCAGGGTCAGGGCGCCGAAGCTCAGCAGCAGGCCGATGAGATGGCCGCCCCAGGTCAGCGCCCAATAGCGTCGGCCGGGCGGCTGGTTGACCAGGTAGCGGCTCGCCCGCAGCATCAAAGGCGAGGTCACCGCCGCCTCGCGCAGCAGCGCCATGGCGACCGGAAAGGCGGCGAAGAAGGCGGCGCGGCCGACCGCCTCGACCGCCGGCTGGGCATTGCCCCGGCGGGCCATGGCCGCGACCACCACGGCGATGCCGATGCCGAGCAGCAGGCGCGGCATGGCGCGGATGCCGGGCCACTCCCAGACGGTATAGAGTGCGAGGGCGAGGCCCGCCGGCACGAGCCAGAGCGCAAGGCCGGTCAGGCCCTGGGCAACCACCGCGATCAGCACCATGGCGAGCGCCATGGCCGGAACCGCGCTCGGCAATGCGGGGGGCAGGGGGAGGGCCGTCATGGTGCCATCGTGGGGCCAGGGCTCCGGCGTTTTGCATGATGTCGCCGGATCTCGCTGGACCGAGGACAAGAACCGGTTGATGGCGCGACATTGCGTCGCTGTCCAGGGGGCGTCAAGTTTGCGAAATTGGGTTTCGCATATTCCCAACGGCCTATTGCGGAGCCCTGGAGCGCTCTGTAGCATCGGTAAAAATAGCGATGGCGAAAAGCCGTTTCGCGACTTGAGGCGTGACAGGGGTCGCGGCCGGGAGGACATCATGCATTCACCGCTCGCCGACGTGCGCGTCGTCGATCTGTCCGAGCTTTTGCCGGGTCCCTACGCAACGCAGTTGCTGGGCGACCTGGGCGCGACCGTGATCAAGGTCGAGCGGCCGGCGGGCGACAATGCGCGGGCCATGCTTCCCGGCCTGTTCGCGGCGGTCAATCGCGGCAAGCAAAGCGTCGTCATCGACCTGAAATCGGAAGCCGGCCGCCGGCAGTTCCGCGAGCTGGTCGCCGGCGCCGACGTGATGGTCGAAGGGTTCAGGCCCGGCGTCGCGCAGCGCCTCGGCGTCGACTATGCGAGCCTTGCCGAACTCAATCCGCGGCTGATCTATGCGTCCTTGACCGGTTATGGCCAGGTCGGTGTCATGGCCGACCAGCCGGGCCACGATCTCAACTATCTCGCCGCCAGCGGCGTGCTCGGCCTGCTGCCGCCGCCCGAGCCCGGGCGCCCGCACGGCATCGGTCTGCCGGTCGGCGATCTCGCCGGCAGCATGTTCGCCGTGGTTTCGGTGCTGGCCGCGCTGATGCAGCGCCAGCGCAGCGGCCGTGGCCAATATCTCGACGTGTCGATCACCGACGCGCTCAGCCACTGGATGACGCCGCGGCTGGGCATGATCCTGCATGACGGCGCCGGCCAGATGCATCAGCGGCCGGGCTACGGCTTCTTCGCATGCGCCGACGGCCGCATCCTGGTGCTGGCGGCCATGGAAGATCATTTCTGGAAGCGGCTGGTCGACCTGCTCGACCTCAGCGAATTCGCCGGCCCGGAATTCGCCACCTACCGGCAAAGGCAGGCGCAATACGACGCGATCAAGACACGGCTCGACCAGGTGTTCCTGATGCTCCCGCTCGCCGCCTGGCTGACGCAGCTGCAGGCGCACGACATTCCGGCCAACGGCCTGGCAACGCCGGAGGAGGCGCTCGACGACCCCGCCGGACGCGTGGTCGGGCGCGACGGCAAGGATCTGATCGCGCGTTTTCCCGTGCCCATGCAGGCCTTGCCGGCGGCGGAGCGGCGTTCGCCGGCGCTCGGCGCGCATAATCGCAGGGCCGATGCGGCCAGGACGGCAGAGGTTGAGGCGCGGTCGTGACGCGTCGCGAGGGTGGAGTGATCGGCATGAGCGGTTTGAAAATGTCGGGCGTGCGGCGTCGCGCCTTCCTCGGCGGAGCAGCGGCGACCGCGGCGACCCTGTCACTGCCGGCGATCGTCCGGGCCCAGGGAGCACCGACCGTCAAGGTCGGCATGATCCAGCCGATGAGCGGCAATCTCTCGGCCTATGCGACCGAGGGGCAGCCGGTGTTCGACTACGTGATCCGGAAGATCAACGAGGAAGGCGGCATCAAGAGCCTCGGGGGCGCCAAGATCGAGGTGGTGCTGGCCGATGACGCCAGCCAGCCGGCCCGCACTGCCGCCGAGGCGCGGCGCCTGGTCACCGAGCGGCAGGTGTCGATCCTGGTCGGCAGCATTCTGTCGGCGCAGATGCTGGCGCTGACGCCGGTGGTCGACGAATTGCAGATCCCGACCTTGTCGATCTGGGCGGGGGCGGCGCGCTCGAACCATATGTTCTCGCTCGGTTTCCCTTATGACAAGGGTTATGCCGAGACGCTCGCCGCCTTCATCCGGCAATTGGCCAAGGAGCCGGCCTTCCGGGTCAAGACCGCCGTCATGGCCTATTCGAATTACGAGGCTGGCCAGCAGGTCAACAATTTCCTCAAGCCCAAACTGCTGGCTGCCGGCTTGCAGATCATCGGCGAGGTGCCGCTCGACACCAAGGCGCAGGACCAGACCGCCGCCATGGTGCGGATCCGGTCGTTCAAGCCGGACGTGGTCACCGGCCTGGTCACCCCGCGCGACGGCATCCTGCTGCACCAGGCCCGCTTCAACCTGAATTATCACGACAGCCTGTTCGTCGGCGGCACCGGCGGCTATTCCGATTTCTCGTTGTGGAAGGAACTCGGCCAGGACATCGGCGCTTCCGTGCTCACCCGCAACACCTTCGGCATGACCGGCTTCAGCCCGGGCGCCAAGCTGGAATCCATGCAGCAGATCGTCCGCGAACTGCGCGCCGCCGAGCTGAAGGTCGAGATCGGCCAGTCGGCGATCCAGGCGGCGCAGGCCGCCCGCGTGCTGCAGCACGCGCTGGAGGCAGCCGGCGGCCTCGACCGCGCGGCCCTGATGAAAGGGCTGAAGGCGGTCGACATCCCCTTCGGCCACCCGCACCTCTATCTGGCGCGGCCGCAGGGCCTGAAATTCGGCGAGGACCGCATGCCCGCCGACAGCACCGCGCTGATGATCCAGTGGCTGGCCAATCAGCAACAGCAGGTGGTGTTCCCGGCGCAGTTCGGCGACGTCGCGCCGCGCGCCCGCGCCTGACAGGGCGCGCCGGCGGCCCGGTCGCGGGCCGCTCGGCCGCCTCTTCTCTCCAGCAACAGGCTTCCTCGTGGCTATCCTAGACGTTGACAATGTCAGCAAGCGGTTCGGCGGCCTGAAGGCCGTCTCGGATGTCAGCTTCTCCGTCGAGCCGGCGGAAATTCTCGGCATTATCGGCCCCAATGGCGCCGGCAAGACCACGCTTTTCGGCTTGATCTCGGGTTTCCTGCCGCCGACCGCCGGGGACGTGCGGTTCAAGGGCCAGTCGATCGTCGGCCTGCCGCCGCACCGGGTGGCGCGGCTCGGCCTGTCGCGCAGCTTCCAGATCGTGCAGGTCTTCGCCGCGATGAGCGTGCTCGACGTGGTCACCACGGCGGCCCTGCTGCGTCATCCCATGCGCGAGGCGATCAAGCGCGCCACCGCCGTGCTCGAGCGGGTCGGCCTGAAAGAGAAGGCCGAGGAGACGCCGGGCTCGCTGTCGCTGCAGGACAAGAAACTGCTCGAGCTGGCCAAATGCCTGGCCACCGAACCGCAGATGATCCTGCTCGACGAGGTCATGGCCGGGCTGACGCTCGGCGAGGCGCAGGTGCCGCTCGCCATCATCCGCGACCTGCGGTCGTCCGGCATCACCTTCGTCATGGTCGAGCACGTCATGCCGGTCATCATGAACACCGCCGACCGGCTGGTGGTGCTGAATTTCGGCGAGCAGGTGGCGGCCGGGACCCCCGACGAGATCGTCGCCAATGAGCGTGTCCGCGAGGCCTATTTCGGTGACGATTCCCATGCTTGAGGTCCGCTCGATCACCGCCGGCTATGACGGCAGCACCGCGCTCGACGACGTCTCGATCGAGATCAAGGACGGCGAGCTGGTCGGCCTGCTCGGCGCCAACAATGCCGGCAAGAGCACGCTGATCAATTGCCTGTCCGGCATCGTCAAGCCGCGCTCCGGCTCGATCCATTTCGAGGGCGAGGACATATCCAACCTCGCGCCGCATGAGGTGGTCGAGCGCGGCATCATCCAGGTGCCCGAAGGACGCCTGGTGTTCCCGCAGATGAGCGTACGCGAGAACCTGCTGATGGGCGGCGTCGGCCGCCAGGCCCGCGCCCTGCGCGGCGAACGCATGGACAAGGTGCTCATCACCTTTCCGCGCCTGCAGGAGCGGCTCGCGCAGGATGCCGGCACCTTGTCCGGCGGCGAGCAGCAGATGCTGGCGATCGGCCGTGGCATGATGGCCGGCGCCCGGGTGCTGATGCTCGACGAGCCCTCGCTCGGCCTGTCGCCTTTGTTCGTCCAATATATCTTCGAGACGATCCGCAAGCTTCACGACGGCGGACTGACCATCCTGCTGGTCGAGCAGAACTCGAACCTGACCTTCCGCCACGCCTCGCGCTGCTACGTCCTGGAGCGCGGCCGGGTCGCCATTCATGGCCCGAGCAGCGTGGTCAAGGACGATCCCGCCACACGCAAGGCCTATCTCGGTCTCTGAACGGATACCGCACCATGGATACGGACATTCTCCTGCAAGCCATCGTTCAGGGCCTCTTGATCGGCAGCACCTACGGCACCGTCGCCCTCGGTCTCGGCCTGATCTACAGCGTGTCGGGCGTGGTCAATTTCTCGCATGGCGACTTTCTCTCGCTCGCCATGTTCATCAGCTACGCGCTTTATGCCGCCTTCGCGCTCGACCCCTATGCCTCGGTCTTCATCACCTTTCCGGTGCTGGCGATCGCAGGTGGCCTAGTCTACTGGACGCTGATCCGGCCGGTCATCTCCGGCCATCTCCTGATGATCATCCAGCTCACCCTTGGCCTCAACCTGATGCTGCAGAACGGCATGCTGATGGTGTTCGGCGGCCAGCCCCTGCGCGTGCCCTCGATCATGGAGACCAAGCTCCTGATCATGGGCGACGTGATCATGCGCTGGCCGCTGGTCATCGCGTTTGGCGCTTCCATCGTGCTCGCCGGCCTGTTGTTCCTGATGCTCAGCCGCACCGATTTCGGCCGCAGCATCCGCGCCGTGCACCAGAACCCCAAGGCGGCGGCGCTGATGGGGGTCAATGTCGCCCGCGTCCGCATCCTGGTCTTCGCGCTCGGCATCGGGCTCCTGGCGATCGCCGGCGCGCTGCTGCTGCCGGGCACGCCGCTGCACCCGAGCATGGGACTGCGCTACACGGTCATCACGCTCCTGACCCTGGTGCTCGGCGGCATGACCAATTTTGTCGGCATCCTGCTCGGCGGCCTGGTCATCGGGCTCTCCGAGGCGATCGGCACGATCTATGTCTCGGGCATTCTCGGCATGATCCTGCCTTACCTGATCCTGGTGCTCATCCTTCTGTTCCGCCCTGCCGGCCTGCTCGGGAAAGCCTGACATGAGACCGAATTTCTACCATGTCGTCTTCTCGCCCATCTGGTGGATCACGATCGCCGGACTTGCCACGCTGCCGCTCTGGCTGCCGAGCTATTACCTGCACATCGCCACGCTGGCGCTGATCTATGCCGGCCTTGCCGCGGCCTGGAACATCGTCGGCGGATTGACCGGTCAGATCTCGCTCGCCCACTCGATCTTCGTCGGCATGGGCGCGGTGTTCGCCAGTGCGCTGCTCCTGCAGCTCGGCATCAACCTGTGGGTCGCGGCCGGCATCGCCGCCGTGCTGTCGGGCGCCATGGGGGCGGCGATCGCCTGGATCGATCATCGCTTCCGCCTCGGCCATCTCTCGTTTGCGCTGATCACGCTGGCCTTCGCCGAAATGGCCGAGCTGGTCGTGCTCGGCTGGGATTTCGTCGGCGGGGCCTCCGGCCAGTCGCTGCCGCGCGACGAGGGCCATTTCCTGTTGTTCCAGTTCGGCGGCTCGCACGGCTATTTCTGGCTGGTCATGGCGCTGGCGACGCTGGCGCTGGTGGTCAATCTCGCCATCATCAACGCGCCGCTCGGCTATTTCCTGCGCGCCATTCGCGACAACGAGAACGCCGCCCAGGCGCTTGGCGTCGGCCTGCTGCGCAACAAGATGATGGCCATGGCGATCAGCGCCGTGCTGACCTCGATGATCGGCACGGCCTATGCGCGCTATTCCACCTTCATCGACCCGCACATGTTCGCCTCCCCCGTGCTGACCATCGAGATCGTGCTGTTCGCCACCATTGGCGGGCTTGGCACCGCCTTCGGGCCGATCGTCGGGGCGATCCTGCTGGTGCCGCTCGGCGAGATCCTGCGCGGCCATCTTGGCGGCGTGCTGCCGGGCCTGCATTATTTCATCTACGGCACCATCGTCGTGGTGGTCATCCTGGCGCTGCCGCAGGGCATCGGCCCGGCGGTCGCCAAGCTGGCGCGCCGGTTCCGCGCGCCGAAGCCGGCGGCGGCCGCGCCAGCCAAGACCCTGGCCGAAGGACAGGGGGGCTGAGGCTTTCCGCCGGACGATGGCCCTGAGACAATGCCCTGCGCGACGCGATCGCGCAGGCTGGAGAACCCAGGCATGATCGATCTGCATTACTGGCCGACGCCCAATGGCTGGAAGATCTCCATCATGCTGGAGGAATGCGGGCTGCCCTACCGGGTGGTGCCGGTGAATATCGGCGCCGGCGACCAGTTCAAGCCGGATTTCCTCGCGATCAGCCCGAACAACCGCATGCCCGCGATCGTCGATCACGACCCGCCCGGCGGCGGCGAACCGGTCAGCGCATTCGAGAGCGGCGCGATCCTCTTGTATCTCGCCGAGAAGACCGGCCGGTTCTGTCCCAAAGACCTGCGCGGCCGCCTCAAGGTGACGGAATGGCTGATGTGGCAAATGGGCGGGCTCGGGCCCATGCTCGGCCAGAACGGTCATTTCAAGCTCTATGCGCCGGAAAAGATCGCCTATGCCATCGACCGCTACGGCCGCGAGGCGAACCGGCTCTACGGCGTGCTCGACGCCCAGCTGGCCAGGACTGGCGCCTGCGTCGCCGGCGACTATTCGATCGCCGACATGGCGATCTTCCCGTGGGTGGTGACGCATAAGCGCCAGGACATCGCGATGGAAAGCTTCCCGCACGTCCAGCGCTGGTTTGCTGAACTGCGCGAGCGGCCGGGCGTCAAGGCCGGCATGGCGGTGCGGCGCGATCTCATATCCAATGCCGCCGTGGACGACGAGAAAGCACGCGCGGTCCTGTTCGGGAGGCCCTCATGAGCAAGGTTGAATTCTTCTTCGATCTGTCCAGCCCCTGGACCTATCTCGGCTTCACCAATGTCCAGCCGATCGTCGAGCGGATCGGAGTTCCCATCGTCTGGCGGCCGATCCTGGTCGGCGGCGTGTTCAACGCGGTCAACCAGGAGCTCTACAAGGCGCGCGAGAACATGGACACGCCGCGCATGCGTCACGGCGCCAAGGTGCTGAAGGACTGGGCGCGCTTCACCGGCGTCACGATGAATTTCCCGTCGGTCCATCATCCGGCCAAGAGCATTCATGCCATGCGCATGGCCTGCGCGCTGGAGGCAGACCAGCCGGCGCTGCAGACCTTCGCGAAGGCCGCCTTCGAGGCCTATTTCGGCCGGGCGGAAAATCTCGACGATCCCGAGGTGCTGATCGCCGCGGCCAATGGCGCCGGCCTGGATGGCGCGGCGATCCGCGCGCTATCGGTTACCGACGAGATCAAGGCGCGGCTCCGGGCCAATACCGACGAGCTGATCGCCCGCGGCGGCTTCGGTTCGCCGACCATTTTCGTCGACGGCACCGACATGTATTTCGGCAATGACCAATTGCCGCTGGTCGAATTCGCGTTGCGAGGTGGAGTAAGGTAGGGGGAGCCGGTGACGTGGAAAGCGCAGCAAAATCAACCCTTTCCCAAAGGGAGAGGGTTGATTCATCTGCGTTTTCCCATAACGCGCCCTCAGCCCCGCTGATTGAACCGGCGGCCGACCAGCGCTGACGCGATGTTGATCTTCTGGATGTCGATGGCGCCGCCGGCGATGCCCCAGCCCCAGGCGTCGCGCATGCGCCGTTCCATGCCGTATTCGCAAGCATAACCATAGCCGCCCATCAGTTGCATGGCGTCGCCGCAGACGCGGCGCACCATCTCGTTGGCGAAACACTTGGCCATCGAGGCCTCGCGCGAGGAGGGCAGGCCGTCGGAGGCGTTGGCGACGGCGCGGTGGATCAGCAGGCGTGAGGCCTCGACCCGGATCGCCATGTCGGCGAGCTTGATCTGCACCGCCTGGAAATCGACGATGGCCTTGCCGAACTGGCGCCGGTCCTGGACATAGGCCAGCGCCTGGTCGAGCGCGCTCTGGGCGAGCGCCAGGCTCATCGTGGCATTGCCGCAGCGCTCCAGGTCGAACGCGGTCATCAGTTTCGAGAAGCCGCCGGCGGGCGCGACGACATTGCCGGCGGGAACCGTGACATTGTCGAGGAAGATGTCGGCGCTGGTGACGCCACGAAAGCCCATCAGCCGCTCGCGCTTGCCGAAGCTTAAGCCCGGCGTGTCCTTGTCGACATAGACGGCGCCGATGCCGCGCGCGCCCGGCTCGTCCGACAGCCGGCAATAGACGACATAGCCGTCGGCATGGCCGGCGCCTGAGCACCAGCGCTTCTGGCCATTCAGCACCAGCGTGTCGCCCTGGCGCACGGCGCGGGTGCGCAAGTCGGTCAGCGCGGTGCCGGCATCCGGCTCCGACATGCTGGCCGCGATGATCATGTCGCCCGAACAAACCCTGGGCACCAGCCGCTGCTTCAGGGCATCGGAGGCGAAATGCTGAATGGTCAGGACCGGGCCGAAGCAGGATTCGAAGATCGGGAAGGCGACCGAGGGCGAGATCTTGGCGATCTCTTCCAGCACCAGCACGGCCTCGACATGGCTGGCGCCGCCGCCGCCCAGCGCCGGATCGAGATTGATGCCGAGATAGCCGAGTTCGGCGAAACGCTTGACCAGGGCGTGCGACGGCGGCTGGTCGTTGTCCTCGATCTCGCGCGCCGGCTGCACGAGTTCGCGCGTGGCGAACTGACGGGCGCTGTGCTGCAGGGCGAGCTGTTCTTCGTTGAGCGTGAAATTCATCGCGAGGGGCTACCTTCCGGACGTGCCGGATCGGACACGCTCGCCTTGGCGGGGGCGCGGGATCCGGATTGATGAGGGGACGAGGTTTCGGGCCGGCGGAAGCCTTAGAGTCGCTCGAGAACTCTCTCCAGCAGCTCTGACGTCGTCTTGGCCGGGCTAGTCCCTGATATCTACAACTTCACTGTTTCAAATGCGTGGATCCCCGGGCCAAGCCCGGGGAAGACGAGCGGTGGCGAACTCTTCGAATGGGTTCTCAAACCGGCACTTAGAGATTGCGGGCGATCAGCTCGCGCATGATCTCGTTGGCGCCGCCGAAGATGCGGCGCACACGCGCATCGGCATAGGCTCGCGCGATCGGATATTCGGTCATGTAGCCATAACCGCCATGCATCTGCAGGCACTGGTCGACCACCCGGCCCTCGAGCTCGGTGATCCAGTATTTGCACATGGCGGCGGTCTCGACATCGAGCTTGCCGTCCAGGTGCAGCTCCAGGCAGCGGTCGACGAAAGTCCGGCCGATGGTGACCTCGGTCTTCATCTCCGCCAGCTTGAAGCGGTTGTGCTGGAAGTCGGCGATCGCCTGGCCGAAAGCCTTGCGGTTCTTGGTATATTCAAGCGTGACTTCGAGCGCGCCCTCGGCGCCGGCCATCGAGGACATGGCGACCAGCAGGCGCTCCTGCGGCAGCTCCGACATCAGATAGCGGAACCCACGGCCTTCCTCGCCGAGAATATTGGAAACCGGCACGCGCACATCGTCGAAGAACAGCTCCGAGGTGTCCTGCGCCTTCATGCCGAGCTTGTCGAGATTGCGGCCGCGCCGGAAGCCCGGGCGGTCGGCCTCGACCAGCAGCAGGCTGACGCCCTTGGCGCCTTCGCGCGGATCGGTCTTGCAGGCGAGAATCACCACATCGGCCAACTGGCCGTTGGTGATGAAGGTCTTCGAGCCGTTGACGACATAATGGTCGCCGTCGCGGATCGCCGTGGTGCGGATGCCCTGCAGGTCGCTGCCGGCGCCCGGCTCGGTCATGGCCAGCGCGAAAATGACCTCGGCCCTGGCCATTTTCGGAAGCCATTTCCGCTTCTGCTCCTCGGTGCCCTGGTGCAGGATGTAGAAGGCGGCGATGTCGGAATGCAGGCGGAAGCCCGGGCCGCTGTACATGCGGCGCGCGAATTCCTCGGTCATGATCGCGCTGTGGCGGAAGTCGCCGTCGCCGCCGCCATATTCTGAGGGGATGGAGGTGCAGAGCAGTCCAAGCTCGCCGGCCTTCCGCCACAGTTCGCGGCTGACCTGGCCGTCCTTTTCCCACTGGGTGTGATGGGGGGCCACTTCGCGCTCGATGAAGCGGCAGACGCTGTCGCGGAACATCTCGTGATCCGACGTGTAGATCGTCCTCGGCACCATGGCCATTTCCTCCTGAATTCCGGTTTCTTGCGTGATGACCTATTCCGTAAGGCGGAATTGATTTTCGCACAAGTTTGACTTTTGATAGAGCCCTGTACAGGTTCGCCGCGACCAAGCGGAGCCACGATCCGTGTGCCCATGGAGAGGAAATCAAATGAGCCAGACAACCAGTCTCGACGGCAAGGTCGTCATCGTCACGGGCGCCGGCCGCGGCATCGGCCGCGAGATCGCGCTGCTGGCAGCGGCCGAAGGCGCCCGCGTGGTGGTCAATGATCTCGGCGGCAGCCCCGAGGGCGAGGGCGCCAGCGCGGCGCCGGCCGAAGAGGTGGTGGAAGAGATCCGCAAGCGCGGCGGCACGGCGGTCGCCAATTTCGACAGCGTCGCCGAGCCGGCCGAAGCCAACAACATCATCAAGACCGCGCTCGACACCTATGGCCGGCTCGACGGCATCGTGAACAATGCCGGCATTCTGCGCGATGCGATCTTCCACAAGATGAGCGTCGCCGATTTCGAGCTGGTGATCAAAGTCCACCTGCTCGGCAGCTTCTATGTCTCGCATGCGGCAGCCCGGCTGTTCCGCGACCAGAACAGCGGATCGATGGTGCATTTCACCTCGACCTCGGGCCTCATCGGCAATTTCGGCCAGGCCAATTACGCCGCCGCCAAGCTCGGCATTGTCGGCATGTCCAAGTCGATCGCGCTCGACATGGCGCGCTTCAACGTCCGCTCGAACTGCGTCTCGCCCTTCGCCTGGAGCCGGCTGATCGGCACCATCCCGACCGAGACCGAGGCGCAGAAGGCGCGCGTCGCCAAGATCCAGGCCATGGGGCCGGAAAAGATCGCGCCGCTTTCGGTGTTCCTGCTTGGCGATGCCGCCAAGGACGTCACCGGCCAGATCTTCGCCGTGCGCATGAACGAGATCTTCCTGATGGGCCAGTCGCGCCCGGTTCGCTCGATCCACCGCTCCGAGGGCTGGACCTGCCAGTCGCTTGCCGAACACGGAATTCCGGCGCTGAAATCGTCGTTCTATCCGCTGGAACGGTCGGGCGAGGTGTTTTCCTGGGACCCGGTCTGAGGAGCGCCCGATGTCGATTGGAATTCTAGCCTATGGCGCGCATGTGCCGCGCCTGCGCCTGCAACGAAAGGCGGCGGCGGAAGCCAATGCCTGGTTCAACCCCGGGCTGAAGGCCCAGGGCAAGGGCGAGCGCGCCATGGCCGGTTGGGACGAAGACCCGATCACCATGGCGGTGGAGGCGGCGCGCGACTGCCTCGCCGACCTGCCGCGCGAGACGATCCAGGCGGTGCATCTGGCGTCGACCACCTTGCCCTTCGCCGACCGCTCGAACAGCGCGGTGGTCGCAGCCGCGCTCAACCTGCCGCAGGCGGTCCGCACGCTCGACCTGTCCGGTTCGCGCCGGGCGGCGACCTCAGGCCTGATCGCGGCACTGCAGGCGGTGGCCGGCGGTGCCGGCGAGACGCTGCTGCTGGCGGCCGACAAGCGCAAGGCCAAGGCCGGCAGCCCGCAGGAAATGCATTATGGCGACGGCGCCGCCGCGCTGATCGTCGGCAAGGGCCAGCCGATCGCCACGGTGATCGCCTCGCATACCGAGACGGTCGATTTCGTCGACCAGTTCCGCGCCTATGACCGCGACTTCGATTACGGCTGGGAGGAGCGCTGGATCCGCGAGGAGGGGTACCTGAAGATCGTGCCGCCGGCGGTCAAGGCGGCGCTCGCCAAGGCTGGCGTCGGGGCCGACGGCATCAGCCATTTCTGCATGCCCGGCACCTTGCCGCGCATCGCGGCCCTGGTGGCGCAGAAATGCGGGCTCGCCGAAACCACCGTGCGCGACAATCTCGCCGGCGTCTGCGGCGACACCGGCGCGGCGCATGCCATCGTCATGCTGGTGCATGCCTTGGAAAGCGCCAAGGCGGGCGACCGCATCGTCGTCGCCGGCTTCGGCCAGGGCTGCGACGTGCTGGTGCTCGAAGTCACCGAGGCGATTGCCTCGGTCAAGCCCCGGCGCGGCGTGACCGGCAGCCTGGCGCGCCGGCGCGAGGAGACGAGCTACGCCAAGTTCCTCGCCTTCAACGACCTGATCCCGCTCGATCGCGGCATGCGGGCGGAGCTCGACAAGGCCACCGCCATGACCGCGCTCTATCGCAACAACGACATGGTGCATGGCCTGGTCGGCGGCCGCTGCACCGAATGCGGCACGCTGCAATTCCCCAAGAGCAAGATCTGCGTCGGGCCGAATTGCCATGCGTTCCACAGCCAGGTCGACCATCCCTTCGCCGAAATGACCGGCGAGGTCATGTCCTATACCGCCGACATGCTGACCTACAGCCCGGAGCCGCCGCAGCATTTCGGCATGGTGCAGTTTCGCGACGGCGGCCGCATGATGATGGACTTCACCGATGTCGATGTCGGCAAGGTGGCGGTCGGCATGCCCATGCGCATGGTGTTCCGCATCAAGGACCAGGATCAGCAGCGCGGATTCACGCGTTATTTCTGGAAGGCGGCGCCTGTCGGCGCGGCCCAGGGCTAGAGGAGAGGCGCCATGGCAACTGGCATTCGTGACAAGGTCGCAATCCTCGGCATGGGCTGCTCCAAGTTCGGAGAGCGCTGGGACTGCAATGCCGAAGACCTGATGGTCGAGGCTTATGAGGAGGCGCTCGGCGACGCCGGCATCGAGACGAAGCAGATCGAGGCCGCGTGGTTCGCCACCGGCATCGAGGAGCAGCATGTCGGCAAATCCGGCGTACCGCTCGCGGTGGCGCTGCGTCTCGGCTATATCCCGGTGACGCGGGTCGAGAACTATTGCGCCTCCGGTTCCGAGGCGTTCCGCGGCGCGGCCTATGCCGTCGCCTCCGGGGCCTGCGACATTGCGCTGGCGCTCGGCTGCGAGAAGCTGAAGGACACCGGTTATGGCGGCCTGCCGCAGCGCGGCCGCGGCGTGGTCAATTCGATGTATTGGCCGAACCTGTCGGCGCCCGGCGTGTTCGCCCAGCTCGGCGCCGCCTATCGCGCCAAGCATGGCGTCGATGCCGGCGACTTCAAGCGGGCGCTCGCCCATATCTCGGTCAAGAGCCATGACAACGGCTCGCGCAATCCCAAGGCGCATCTGCGCAACAAGATCACCGAGGACACGGTGATGAACGCGCCGATGGTGGCCGAACCGCTCGGGCTGTTCGACTGCTGCGGCGTCTCGGACGGCGCCGCCTGCGCCATCGTCACCACGCCGGAGATCGCCCGCAGCCTCGGCAAGCACGACCTCGTCACCATCAAGGCGCTGCAGCTTTCGGTGTCGAACGGCACCGAGGCCCAGCACAATTCCTGGGACAGCACCTATTTCGCCACCACCAGGATCGCCTCGAAGCGCGCCTATGCCGAAGCCGGCATCACCAATCCGCGCGAGCAGATCTCGCTGGTCGAGGTGCATGACTGCTTCTCGGTGACCGAATTCGTCACCATGGAGGACCTGCATATCTCGCCTGAGGGTGGGGCGCTGCGCGACGTCATGGACGGCTTCTTCGACGCCGACGGCAAGGTGCCCTGCCAGATCGATGGCGGCCTGAAATGCTTCGGCCACCCGATCGGCGCCTCGGGCTTGAGGATGATCTACGAGATGTACCTGCAGATGCAGGGCCGGGCCGGCGAACGCCAGCGCAAGACCCAACCGGTCTTCGGCGTCACCCACAATCTCGGCGGTTTCCCGCACCAGAACGTCTGCTCGGTGGTGGTGGTCGGTCTCGACGGCGCCTGATCAGGGGATTTGGAGGCGAGCAACAGGCCTGCTCCCTTTCGAGGGGGCAGGTTTTTTTGTGGGCGGGATGGGTGGATCAGTCTGGCATTGCACAGCGGTCAGCCGTCCTTCGAGGCTCGCGCAAGGGCGCTCGCGCCTCAGGATGAGGCTGGTGGAGTATCGCAGCAGTGGCGGTGCAGAATGCGCGACACGCTCAAAGCTTCATGAGCAGCGCTGTTGCAGCTCTCGACCAACCTCATCCTGAGGCGGGAGCGAAGCGACCCTCGAAGGATGGCTGACCGGCGTGCAACGCTCCCATCAGCTTCGCTTCAAGCGAATACCGCGGACGCGCTCATCGCTGTCGCCCCGCCGGGCCCGATCGCCTTCAGTTCCGCTCCAGCGTCGCCATCCGCCCGGCCCATGACCTCGAAAGGCGCTGAGACGAACAACGGCGCCTCGGCGCGAAACTTGAAGAAGCTCAGGGACTTGGCGGCCTCGACCCGGAGGAGATCGGCGAGGCAGATGGCGATCAGCGGTCCGTGCACGACGAGATCGGGATAATGCTCGACCTCGGTCGCATAGGGCCGGTCGTAATGGATACGGTGGCTGTTGAAGGTCAGCGCCGAGAAGCGAAACAGGAGGACCGGATCGGGACTGATCCGGCGCGACCATGACGCGGCGAAGGGCGGGGCGGGCTGGGCCACACCACCCGTGGCCTGCGGCCGGCCGGCGTCCTTGTAGACGATCGACTGGCGCTCGGTCAGGCAAAGCCGGCCGTCCTGGCTGAATTCGTAATCGACGGTGACGAAGACCAGAGCACCGCTCTTGCCGGTCTTCGGCGTGACGTCGCGAATGATGCCGCGTCGTTCGGCGGCGAGGCCGAAGCGCAGCGGGGCATGCACGGTGAGCTCGGAGCCGGCGAACATGCGCTGTGGCAGGTCGACCGGCGGCAGGAAGCCGCCGCGCTTCGGGTGGCCGTCGGGACCGATCTCGCTCTGCGGAGCGCAAGGGAGGAAGTAGAGCCATTGCCAGCAGGCCGGCACGGCGTCGCCGGCCTCGAACCCGGCCTGCCGGTCGTCGAGCGTCGCCGCCAGCAGCCTTGCCTGCGTCGGGCTCAGGGTCTCATGGCGCGTCTCTTCGCGGCCGATCCAGGTCTTCAGGTGGTCATTCGCATCGGTCATCGGACGAGGTCTTTCAACGGTTCACCGGAGCCGGCGGGGCTGCGCCCGAGCAGATCGCCCGGAAGCGCGGCGAAGTCCAGCCCGGTCAAAAGGGGCACCGAAAGCGTGGCAGGCGTGCGTAGCCGGCGTAGCGCATCGGCCGAAAGGCTGATGTTATTTTCGCAATGCGGAAATATGTTTCGTGTTCCAGTCGAGCGAGGCCGCGCGACGGCATCGGGTTCTTATCCAGGGGTTTGGTTTTGTTGGCGCAGGCGGATCGGACCCATTCAACGGCGGCAGCGCAACGGGCCGTGCCGGACGCGGGCGTGCCGCAGCCGGTCGCCGCGGGCCTGTTCTCGGTCAGGCTGCCGCTTCCCTTCGCGCCCTGGCATGTCAACGCCTGGCTCATCGAGGACGGCGAGGGCTGGACCGTCATCGACACCGGCATCGGTGACGCGGCCAGCAAGGCCGTGTGGGACCTGGTCATCGCCGATCACCTGGCCGGGCGGCCGGTGACCCGGGTCATCGTCACCCATTTCCATCTCGACCATGTCGGGCTTGCCGGCTGGCTCTGCGCACGTTCTGGCGCGCCGCTGTGGATGGCCAGGACCGAATGGCTGCAGGCGCGCGGCGCGCTCAGCGAGGATGCCGGGCTGGCGCTCGCGCAACAGCAGAAGCTGCACCGCATGGCCGGCTGTTCCGAGGCGTTCCTGGCCTATCTCGCCGAGAACAACAGCTTCTATACGCGCGGCGTCAAACCTTTGCCGGCCTCGTTCATCCGTCTGCGCGATGGCGACGACGTGATGATCGGCGAAACCAGCTGGAAGGTCATGATCGGTGCCGGCCATGCGCCCGAGCAGGTCTGCCTGTTCGACGCCGAACGCCAGTTGCTGATCGCCGCCGACCATGTGCTGGAGACCATCTCGCCCTATATCGGGGTCGTCGCAGCCGAGCCGGAAGGCGACCCGCTCGGCGACTATCTGGCGGCGCTCGAACGGTTCAAGACTTTGCCGCGGGAGACGCTGGTGCTGCCCTCCCACGGGGCACCGTTCCACGGCCTCCATGCGCGCATCGATATGCTGCTCGCCGGCCACGCGGCGCGGCTCGATCAGGTTGTCGGCCTCTGCGACCAGCCGCGCACGGCCGCCGATATCGCCGCGCGGCTGTTCCGACGGGCGCTCGAACATCGCCAGATGAAATTCGCGGTGGGCGAGACGCTGGCGCATTTGAATTTGCTGATCCGGCGGAAGCAGGTCGTGCGGAGCGGGGCGGCCGAGGGAGTGCATTTTTACGCGGCGGCGTGAATAGAGACGCACGCGAAAAGAACCCTCACCCTTTGGGAGAGGGTTGATCGCGTTGAGTTTTTCGTTTTGAGGGCGGTCGGTCCGAATGCTTCCGCCTACCCTCAATCCGGGTTCTCCAGGCTGAACATGCCGGTGGCTTGGTCGAAGGCGAAGGCCTCGGCGTAGCGAGCCCAGGAGGTGATGCCGCCGAGTGTCTGTTCGGCGAAACTCTCCGACATGTGGTCCTCGAGCTCGTCCTGGAAGCGGGCAGCCGGTGCCCGGTGGCTGGGGCGTTCGTCGAGCACGCGGCGGATATGGGCGGCGAGCGGCACATAGGCGATGAGGTGCTGGGCGAACAGGCTCTTGCGCGCATCGACCTCGCCGGCCGCGAAACGCTGGCCTTCATCGGTCAGCCGCACCATGCCGGAATCGAGTTCGGCGAAGCGCAGCAATTGCAGGGTTTCGGCGATCGGAAACAGCTCGTCGACCTCGAGCTGCAGTTCGGATGCGAGCGCCTGCAGCGTCGCGCGGCCGTGGTGCGGCGGGCCCGAGACCGCCTCCATCAGACCCGAGAGCACATTGGTCGAGACATGCGGCAGCACCATGCCGATGCCGCTGCCGAGGAAGGTGCCGCCGCGCTGGGCCGGTGACGTGGCCTTGGCGGTCATGCGGGCATAGATGTCGTCGACGATCTGCCGGAAGGCCGGATCCAGGCGGTTGCGCGGCTGCGGCAGCTCGACCTTGATCTCGGCGATGACCCGGCCGGGATTGGACGAGAACACCAGGATGCGGTCGGACATCAGTACCGCCTCCTCGATATTGTGGGTGACCATGAGGATCGCGCGGATCGGCATGCGGCCTTCGGCCCAGAGGTCGAGCAGGTCGGTGCGCAGC
>BFBZ01000015.1_pt78 | contig 36423 bp, 26 predicted proteins | sample 1888401 | NCBI WGS metagenome assembly BFBZ01 (sample SAMD00112614, study PRJDB3348) | symbiont metagenome | host: Chara braunii | reverse complement strand
GTATCAGGGCAACCCGCCGCCGCGGCTGCGCGACTACGTCAGTTCGGTGAAGACGTTCGGGCTGAAGCGGGAAGACTTCCTCGCCATCATCGACGGCATGGAGATGGACGTGCCGCAGGAGATCCGCGCGCCCGATCTCGCCACGCTCGATCTGTATTGCGACCGGGTGGCCAGCGCCGTCGGCCGGCTGTCGGTGCGCATCTTCGGCATGCCCGAAGAGGACGGCATCCTGCTGGCTCATCATCTCGGCCGCGCGCTGCAGCTCACCAATATCCTGCGCGATATCGACGAGGACGCCGGCATCGGCCGGCTCTATCTGCCGCGCGAGGCGCTGCTGTTCGCCGGCATCACCGGCGACGATCCAGCGAAAGTCGTGCACGAGCGCGCGCTGCCCAAGGTGTGCAACTCGGTTGCCATACGGGCGAAAACGCATTTCGAAAAGGCCGACGAGATCATGCGGCGCAATCGCCGGCGCACCGTGCGGGCGCCGCGGATCATGGCGAAATATTACCGCGCCGTGTTCGACCTGTTGCTCGAACGCGGTTTTGCCCCGCCGCGTGAGCCGGTGCGCGTGAGCAAGCTCACGAAGATCGGCATCATCCTCCGTTACGCTTTCATCTGATGAACAAGATCGCTCACATTATCGGCGCCGGAATCTCCGGCCTCTCCGCCGGCGTACGGCTCGCCAATGCCRGCTACACCGTCCATGTCCACGAGGCGACCCAGCAGCTCGGCGGCCGGTGCCGCTCTTATTACGATGCCGCCACCGATCTYGTGATCGATAATGGTAATCATCTGCTGCTCTCGGCCAACCACCACGTGCTGGCCTATGCCCGGGTGATCGGCTCGGAGGCAGGGCTGGTCGGGCCGAAGGASGCGCAATTCGCCTTCGTCGATATCCGGACCGGCCAGCGCTGGCTGCTCGATCTCGGCAGCGGCCGGCTGCCGCTCTGGGTGTTCGACGAAAGCCGCCGCGTCCCCGATACCACGCTCGGGGACTATCTGGCGCTGTCGCCGCTGATCTGGGCCGGCACCGCCAAGACCATCGGCGATACGATACCCTGCAAGGGCACGTTGTATGACCGGCTGGTGCAGCCGCTGCTGCTGGCGGCCTTGAACTGCGATCCGCCCGAGGGCTCGGCTGGCCTGGCCGGGGCGATCGTGCGCGAGACGCTGTTGGCCGGCGGCCAGGCCTGCCGTCCGCTGATCGCGCGCGACGGTCTCTCCGGCGTGCTGATCGACCCCGCCGTCAAATTCCTGGAAGGCAAGGGCGGCAGCGTCCGGATCGGGCGGGAGCTGCGCAGCCTCGATCAGGCCGCTGGACGCGTCACCGGGTTGCGCTTCGGCGGTGACGAGACCGTCGCGCTCGGGCCGGATGACGTKGTCGTGCTGGCGGTGCCGCCGCGGCCCGCGATGGCGCTGCTGCCGGGCCTGACRGGCCCGACGAAGTTTCGTGCCATCGTCAATGCCCATTTCCGCATCACCCCGCCGAAGGGCGCGCCGGCGCTGCTCGGCGTGGTCGGCGGACTGGTCGAATGGCTGTTTGCCTTTCCGGAGCGGCTGTCGGTCACGATCAGCAATGGCGACAGGCTGGTCGACATGCCGCGCGAGCAGCTCGCCGCTGCGATCTGGGCCGACGTCTGCAAGGCCGCTGGCATCTCCGCCGAGCTGCCGCCCTGGCAGATCGTTCGCGAGCGCCGCGCGACCTTCGAAGCCACGCCGGAACAGAACGCGCTGCGGCCGGGCGTCAAAACCAGTTTTGCCAACCTCGCTCTGGCCGGGGACTGGACCGATACCGGCCTGCCGGCGACGATCGAGGGATCGGTGCGGTCCGGCGATCGCGCTGCGGATCTGTTGCTCGGCAAAGCCTGACGGACGACAGAAGCGCCGCTGCGGCCGYCTGGCCTGAGGTGAGGCCGGGACGGGATTATCACATTTTCGTGGCGTGGTTTTTGCTTGGAGTTCCATGACCGGTGAGGCCGGCCGGGCGATGTTCCACTCTGGGACGGCGTCAGCGGCACCAAATGGCAACACCGGGCAGAAAATGCATCGCTTGCGGGTGCAGTGCGGCGCAAACAGGGTTTCCTCGCGGATTTTTTCTGCGTAATCCTCGGTTTGTTAAGGTCTTTCCGCTCTGGCGCCGCCGCGCTCGAGGCATTGGAACAAGAGACGGAGACGTCGGCTTTCGCGACGTCCGATACAGGTGGCAGGGGTCGGATTGTGAAGTTGGGGATGGGGGACGAAACGTCCGCGGATCGCCCCATTGATCCGCGACCGGTTCTGGTTGTGACCGGTCTGGTGCAGGAGGCCCGGATTGCTGCCGGGCCCGGCATGATGGTTATCTGCAGTTCGAGCGATCCAAAGCAATTGCGCTCGCTGCTCACGGTGTTCGACCCGACCTCTATTCGCGGTGTCGTCAGCTTCGGCGTGGCCGGCGGCCTCGATCCCAGTCTCAAGGCCGGTGATATCGTCGTCGCGACCGAGGTGACCGCCGGGGATGCGCGCTGGCTGTCGGGCATGTCGCTTCGTGAGGAGCACATCGCGCGCGCCGCSCTGAAGAAGCGCCGCGTGGTGCGCGGCGTGCTCGCCGGGGCCGAGGAGGTGGTGGTGGCGCAGGCCCGCAAGGCCGCTCTGCGGATGAAGACCGGCGCGGCCGCTGTCGACATGGAGAGCCACATCGCAGCCGCTTACGCCGCTGAGTATGGACTGCCGTTCGCGGCCCTGCGGGTGATCTCCGATCCCGCGCATCGTACGCTGCCGTCGCTGGCCAAGGACGCCATCAAGCCGAACGGCGCCATCGACCTGCCGATGATCCTGCGCGGCGTGGCCCGCAATCCGACCGTGCTGGGCGGCCTGGTCTCCACYGGCATCGAGTTCAAYCGCGCTTTGCGCTCGCTGCGCGGCGCCCGTGAYCTGCTGCTGAGCGGCCTGCTCGCMGCGGAGCATTTCCTCGAAACCGAGACGCTGGCCGCCGCCGAGGCGTGAGCGGTCCCGATCTTGCGCCGTTGAATCAGCTGTCGCCGCGAACGTTGTGCGCGTCGACGATCTTGGCCGTTGGCTGCATCAGCGAATCCGCTGTCTCAGGACAATTCTCGCCACCCCTGACCCTGCAAGCCGGGCGGGGGAGCGCACCGGCCGGGAAGGATGAGAGCCCGGCTGCTACTCCCTGTGACGCTCGCCCGCGGCTTCGCAGGCAGCTCACTCGTTCTCAGTCCAAAAACAAAGGCCGCCGATTGCTCGGCGGCCTTCTTTGCTGTCCGTTGATGTCGTCTCAGGCCGCGGTCGAGGCCTTCTGCTGCGCCTCGATCGCCTCGTCGCGGCGGATCTCGGAGAGGCGCTTCTGCACCTCGGACGAGAACACGTACTGCGCCGGGCGCTGCTTGGAGAGGTCGATCTCCGGCGCCATCGGGCCTTCGGTCTTGATGCCGCGCAGCGACACCCACATCGCCTTCAGYGGATTCGTCAGCGCTGCGTCGGCYGCGGTGGCCTCGTAGCCGCAATGCGCCATGCAGTCGGCGCACTTCTCATACTTGCCGGTGCCGTAGGAGTCCCAATCGGTGGTCTCCATCAGCTCCTTGAAGGTCTTGGTATAGCCTTCGCCCAGCAGGTAGCAGGGCTTCTGCCAGCCGAAGATGTTGCGCGCGGGCATGCCCCAGGGCGTGCACTCGAACTCCTGGTTGCCGGCCAGGAAGTCGAGGAACAGGCCGGAATGCATGAAATTCCACTTCTTGCCCTTGCCGAGCGCGAACACGTCGCGGAACAGCTGCTTGGTCTTGGTGCGGTTCAGGAAGTGCTCCTGGTCCGGCGCGCGCTCATAGGCATAGCCCGGCGACATGGTGACGCCGACGCCGAGCTCAGTGGTGAAGTCGAGGAACTTGGCGATCTCCTCGGCCGGATGATTGTCGAAGATGGTGGCGTTGACGTTCACGGTGAAGCCGCGCGCCTTGGCGGCCTTGATCGCCGACACGGCGCGATCGAACACGCCCTTCTGCGACACGGCCTTGTCGTGATGCTCGCGCAGGCCGTCGAGATGCACCGAGAAGAACAGATAGGGCGAGGGCTCGAACAGATCGAGCTTCTTCTCGAGCAGCAGCGCATTGGTGCAGAGCGAGACGAATTTCTTGCGCGCCACCAGRCCGCGCACGATCTCRCCGATCTCCTTGTGGATCAGCGGCTCGCCACCGGGGATCGCCACCATCGGCGCACCGCATTCGTCGGCCGCGTCCCAGCACTCCTGCGCCGTCATGCGGCGGTTGAGAATCGCGTCGGGATAGTCGATCTTGCCGCAGCCTGCACATGCCAGGTTGCAGCGAAACAGCGGCTCCAGCATGAGCACGAGCGGATAGCGTTTGCGGCCGAGAAGCTTCTGCTTCATCAGATAGGCCCCGATACGCAGTTCCTTGTGGAAGGGGATTGCCATTACGTCTCTTCTTTCTGGACCAAACGAGGAGCGATCAGCCCGCGACCAATTCGGCCGGCAGGCGAAATTCGATGTTTTCTTCCCGCCCCGGGACCACCGCGACCTCAACCGGTCCGATGCGCCGCAAGGCTTCGATGACGTCGTCGACGAGCACTTCGGGAGCCGAGGCGCCAGCGGTGATGCCGACGGCCCGGGCGCCCTTCAGCCACTCCGGATTGAGCTCGCTGCCATCCGCGACCAGATAGCTTGCGACCCCGGCCTCGGTGCCGATTTCGCGCAATCTGTTCGAGTTGGAGCTATTGGCGGCGCCCACCACCAGGATAACGTCCACCAGCTTGCTTAAGTCCCATACCGCAGATTGSCGGTTCTGTGTCGCATAGCAGATATCCCGGATATCGGGACCTTGAAGGTCTGTAAAGCGGGCTTGAAGGGCCGAAATGATGTCCTTGGTGTCGTCTACGCTCAGGGTGGTCTGGGTGATATAGGCCACGGGCGTGTCGCTGGGCAGGGGCAAAGCGGCCACATCGGCGACGTTTTGGACCAGATGAACGGGGCCGGGAACCTGGCCCATGGTGCCCTCGACCTCSGGATGTCCGGCGTGGCCGATGAGTACCAGGGTACGGCCCTTGGACATATAGCGTTTGCCCTGGTTATGCACCTTGGTCACRAGGGGGCAGGTGGCATTGAGGACCGGCAGGCCCCGGGCGGCCGCCTCCTCCTCGACGCTGCGTGCCACGCCATGCGCGCTGAACACKGTCACCGCGCGCGGCGGGACYTCCGAGAGGTCCTCGACGAAGATCGCGCCCTTGGCCTTGAGGCTCTCGACGACATATTTGTTGTGCACGATCTCGTGACGCACATAAACGGGCCGGCCGTACTTCTCCAGCGCGCGCTCGACGATCTCGATGGCGCGCACGACTCCCGCACAAAAACCGCGCGGCTGCGCGAGATAGATCTGCAGTGGACGTCGGTCAGTCACGTTACCTCACTTTCGACCCGCACCTCCGTGCGCGTGATGAGCTGCAATATCCGCACCAAGCGGATGCCTCATTTGCGCGCTGCTCCGCATGGAAGCGCAGGGCTTTGTGTCAAAAATCGAGCACGGAGGAAAGAAATCGAGCACGGAGGAAAGCCGGTTTGCAACTCGCTCGCATGTGATCGAACGCACACGGGCAGCGAATCGGTGGTGGTATTTTAGTAATTGCAGATTATCCCTGTTACCTGAGCTACTTAGGATCTCACTCGTTCGTCACTTTACCGCCGAGAACAGCCGCTATATCAGCCGCCCCGACGGTTCCGTGCATCGCTCGATCTGAGCCGCCGTCCAGGGACCATCCGACTCGTCACGGGTTTGGGCCAAGGCCGTGTCGGGGCCGCTTCGGACATGGTCCGCGGCTGGTCCTGGCCAGGGAACTCCGCCATGAAGCGGACGTTTCCGCCCAGCCCGTAAAACATTAGAAAGTCAAGAAGTGCTGACAACGATTGTCGTCTCCATCGTCAAGGCCTGCACGCGGTTTGCGTGGCCGACATTGATTGCGGGCCTGCTTTTGTCGGTGGCGGCGGGCGTCTACACCGCCGGTCATTTCGCCATCAACACTGACATCAACAAGYTGATTTCCCCGGAGCTCGATTGGCGCAAGCGCGATCAGCAATATGAGCAGGCGTTCGATCGCGACCGGATGATCCTCGGCGTGGTCGAGGCGGCGACGCCGGAACTGACCGGCGTGGCGGCGGATGCGCTCGCCAAGAAGCTCAAGGGCGACACCAAGAACTTCTCCTCCGTGGATCTGCTCGGCGGCGGCGAGTTCTTCGCCCGTAACGGGYTGCTGTTCCTGCCGACGGACGAGGTGAAGCAGTTGACCGGGCAGTTCGCTGCCGCGGCGCCGCTGATCGAGATCATGGCCGGTGACCCGTCGATCCGCGGTCTGACCGGTGCGCTGGAGACGGGTCTTGCCGGCGTCACGCGTGGCCAGGTCAAGCTCGACAGCACCGCGCGTCCGTTCGACTACATCTCGCAAACGGTGGAGACCCTGCTCGACAAGGGCGATGCCACCTTCTCCTGGCGCCAGCTGATCTCGGACAAGCCGCTCACCGAGGGCGACAAGCGGGCCTTCATCCAGTTCAAGCCGATCCTCGACTATCAGGCGCTCGAGCCCGGCAAGGCGGCGACCGATGCSATCCGCCAGGCGGCGGCCGAGCTCGATTTCCCCAACCGGTTCCACGCCCGTGTCAGGCTGACCGGGCCGGTCCCGATCGCCAACGAGGAATACGCCACGGTGCAGGAGGGCGCCGTCGTCAACGGCATCGGCACCGTCGTGGTGGTGCTGGTCATCCTGTGGCTGGCGCTGCATTCGGCCAAGATCATCTCGGCCGTGTTCATCAATCTGTTCATGGGCCTTGCCATCACCACGGCGGTGGGCCTGATGATGGTCGGCTCGCTGAACCTGCTGTCGGTCGCCTTTGCCGTGCTGTTCATCGGCCTCGGCGTCGATTTCGGCATCCAGTTCAGCGTCCGCTACCGCTCCGAGCGCTTCAAGAACGACGATCTGCCGGAGGCGCTGGCCGAGGCGGCGCGGCGCTCCGCGGTGCCGCTGTCGCTCGCGGCGATGGCGACCGCTGCCGGATTTCTCTGCTTCCTGCCGACCGACTACAAGGGCATTTCCGAGCTCGGCGCCATCGCCGGGGCCGGCATGATGATCGCCTTCCTGTCGTCGATCACGGTTCTGCCGGCGCTGCTGAAGATCCTCAATCCGCCCGGTGAGAAGGAGCCGGTCGGCTATGCCTTCCTGGCCCCGGTCGATCACTTCCTCGAAACGCACCGGGTGCCGATCATCGTCGGCACGCTTGGCCTCGTCATCGCYGGCCTGCCGCTGCTTTATTACATGAAGTTCGACTTCAACCCGATGAACCTGCGCAATCCGCACGCTGAATCGATTGCGACCTATCTGGACCTCCGCAAGGACCCGAACACCGGCGCCAATGCCATCGACGTGCTGACGCGCTCGGAAGCCGAGGCCAAGGCGATCGAGGCCAAGCTCGCGAAGCTGCCTGAAGTGGCGCGCGTGATGTCGCTCGACAGCTTCGTGCCGGAGGATCAGCCGGCCAAGCTGGCGATGATCGCGCAGGGCGCGAAGGTGCTCGGGCCTGCACTCAATCCGGATCAGGTCGATGCAGCGCCGACCGACAAAGAGAATATCGATGCGCTGAATTCGACCGTCAACAATCTGCGCCGCACGGCCGGTGACGGGCAGGGGCCCGGCGCGGTGGCATCTCGGCGGTTGGCCGACGCGCTCGCCAAGCTCGCCGGCGCCAGCGAGAGCCTTCGCAACAARGCGCAGGCCGTGTTCGTTGAGCCGCTGCGGATCACGCTGGAGCAACTCAACGCGACCTTGCAGGCGCAGCCGGTGACGCTTGCGAACCTGCCGCCGGAGCTCGTATCGCAGTGGAAGAGCAAGGACGGCCTGATTCGCGTCGAGGCCCAGCCCAAGGGTGACCCGAACGACAACGATAATCTCMGGCGGTTCGCCAATGCGGTGCTGGCCGCGGAGCCGAATGCGATCGGAGGACCGGTCTCGATCCTGAAGTCCGGTGACACGATCGTGAAGGCGTTCATTCACGCCGGCATCTACTCGCTGGTCGTGATCAGCCTGTTGTTGTGGGTGACGCTGCGCCGCTTCTCGGACGTGCTCATGACGTTGGTGCCGTTGCTGGTGGCCGGTGCGGTGACGCTCGAAATCTGCGTTCTGATCAAGCTGCCGCTGAACTTCGCCAACATCGTCGCACTGCCGCTGCTGCTCGGCATCGGCGTGGCCTTCAAGATCTATTATGTCGTGGCCTGGCGTTCCGGCAGAACGAACCTGCTGCAGACCAGCCTGACACGCGCGATCTTCTTCAGCGCGCTGACGACAGCGACCGCCTTCGGCAGCCTGTGGCTGTCGAGCCACCCCGGGACATCCAGCATGGGCAAGTTGCTGGCGCTGTCGCTGGTCACCACGCTGGCCGCGGTGTTGCTGTTCCAGCCGGCCCTGATGGGCAAGCCGCGCGAGGTCAAGGAATAGGCGCGCACTGCGGATTTTGATGACGAAAAAAGCGGCCGAGCATCTCGGCCGCTTTTGTTTTGGACGTCCGCCGTGCTTCAGCGGACCCGTGCGATCTCCGGCAGCAGGCAGATGTCGCCGACCTGGTCGGCGGGCTTTGCTGCCGGTTTACCGGCCGCTGCCACCACGCCCGTGGTCGTCTTCGGAGCCGGGGCCGCAGCTGGAGCGGGCGCGATGGGTTTCTGTGTACCTTTGGCCATGCTGTTCACGGGGCTCGACGGGATCGGCGGACCGACCCGCGTCCACGTCTCGCCCCCACACAGGAAGCCGAGCACGCATCCTTTGATCTCCAGATGATCTGGGTCGCTGGGTGTGATCGTGGAGCTATAGAGCTGACCGTCCTTGGCGTTGTAGACTTGGCCTTCCCATTGGTCAGCTCCGGCCTTCTTCTTCATGTCGATCAGGATCGGCATGCCGAGTGTCGGACGGCTCTGCTTGGCCGGATCGGGATTGTTGCTGTCACGCCCCCCCGGGGTCTTCTCCCAGGCCACGACGCCCCACATGCTGCCATTGCATTGTGCGACTCGGATGTTTGCGACACCGTCAGACACTCGCCAGTCGCCGGTCGGATCGGCTGCGAGCGCGGACGAAATTCCTGATGCGAACAAAACGCCCGAATATGTTATCATTGTCCGCATGAGGTTTTTGGAGCGATGCAACATTGGCAGAAACCCGTGCTTGCTTTGATGATGCGAATGAGGGCAAAACGCCGCATTGCGCGTTTTCAGTTGACGAAACGTCTCTCAACCGAAGTATGTAGCTGATGCTAAAACCAAATCTAGACGTTTCCGAGATGTTTGTGGAGCGCCARGCGCAGCGCAGCACGATGCACTCTCGGCATCTGAACGAGCAGCTGGTTCGCGTTCTCAAGACGATCGGATACGATGTCGGGTTCCAAAAGGGACAAGGCCAATATCTCTACGATCGTGACGGCGCCCGCTACCTCGACCTTCTGAGCGGTTTTGGTGTCTTTGCAATCGGCCGCAACCATCCGACCCTGCGTGACGCGCTGAAGAGTGTGCTCGACAGCGATCTCCCGAACCTCGTCCAGCTCGATGTTTCGACACTTGCCGGCGTTCTGGCCGAGCGGCTGCTCGAATATGTCCCATATCTGGACAAGGTGTTCTTCGCCAATTCCGGCGCCGAGACCGTCGAGGCGGCGATCAAATTCGCGCGTGGCGCGACCGGCAGGCCCGGCATCGTCTATTGCGGGCATTCCTATCACGGCCTGACCTATGGCGCGCTGTCGCTGACCGACGATTCCAACTTCCGGACCGGCTTCGAACCGCTGCTGCCGGGTTGCACGGCCGTGCCGTTCAACGATCTGGCTGCTCTGGAGCAGGCGCTGTCGTCGCGCGAGATCGCGGCCTTCATCGTCGAGCCGATCCAGGGCAAGGGCGTCAACATGCCCTCCGACGAGTTCCTGCCCGGTGCGGCTGCGCTCTGCAAGAAATACGGCACGATCTTCATCGCCGACGAGATCCAGACCGGCATGGGCCGCACGGGGCGGTTCCTTGCCGTGGAACATTGGAACGTCGAGCCCGACATGGTGCTGCTGTCGAAGGCGCTGTCGGGCGGCCACGTGCCGGTCGGCGCGCTGCTGACGCGCAAGCACATTTTCGACAAGATCTTCAACCGCATGGATCGGGCTGTCGTGCACGGCTCGACCTTCGCCAAGAACGACCTCGCAATGGCGGCCGGGATCGCGACGCTCGAGGTGATCAAGGCCGAGAAGCTGATCGAGGCTGCCGCCAAGCGCGGYGCCGAGCTGCGCCTGGCGCTGACGCGCATGGTGCCGGGCTATGAGCTGTTGAAGGAAGTGCGCGGCAAGGGCTTGATGATCGGCGTCGAGTTCGGCCCGCCGAAATCGCTGCGCCTGAAGGCCTCGTGGAATGTGCTGGAGAGCGCCAATAAGGGCCTTTTCTGCCAGCTGATCACGGTGCCGCTGTTCAAGGATCACAAGATCCTGACCCAGGTCGCCGGCCACGGCCTGCACACCATCAAGCTGCTGCCGTCGCTGACGATCACCGAAGAGGACTGCAGCTGGATCGAACGGGCCTTCGACGACGTGATCGCCCAGAGCCACAAGGTCCCCGGCGCGATCTGGTCGCTCGGCAAGACCCTGGTCGACAACGCGATCCGCAAATCGGCGTGAGCCGACCGACCCTGCGATCAACGTCGGCGCCACACGCCGAGCTGTCATCGCCCGGCTCGACCGGGCGATCCAGTACATTGGGACGGTTGTGATCAYCTCGATGGGCCGCGGCGTATTGGATGCGCGCCTGCGCGGGCATGGCATCCGAGGAATGCGGCTTCGCAGGGGGGCAAAAGCGCGAAGCGCCGTGCCCACCATATCAGTTTCTCTCTCGCCATTGGTGGGCTCACGTCGTTTCGTTCGCAACGACTGAAGCTCGTCTCAGCCGCTCCCCCCCATCGTGCGCTCGAAGCGTTCGCCGAACTCATTGAGCTCGTCCGGATTGATGTCGCTGACCGCCCAATAGCTCAGGCCGCGGTCGCGCCAGCTGCGGATGTTGAAGCCTTGGATCGTGTCCAGCCGTGACGCGCGGCGTGCAGTGGACGATGTCTGCGCCACGAACAGATTGATGACGTGCTGGCGCCGGCGATAGACGACGGCGCCGATCGGGCGCGCGTCGACGTAATCGAGCCGGCCGCCGATCAAAGTGAAGCCCTGTGCGGTGAGGTCGATCACCGGCGGCGCGACGTCGAGCTTGCCGTTGAACCAGGGCTTGACGGTGTGYTGATCGGTCGAGATCACATCGGTCAGGTGACCCGCCTGCAGCGAGCGCARATGCGCCGAGACGATCTCGGCCTCGATCCGYTGCTGGTCGTCGTTGCGCAACACGATCGCGACGAGACCGGTGGCGGCCAACGCCGACACGGCCGAGCCCATCGCAAAACCCTTCAGCAGCGTGCGCCGGCTCGGCACCGCGGCGAGCGGCGTGATCGACGCCGCAGCAGCGGCAGGCAGCGCAGCTTCGATGCGCWGGCGCAAGGCGGCGGGCGCCTTCGTGATCAGGTCAGCGCCGGCCAGCGCCTGCTTCATCTGCCTGATCGCAGTTAGCTCGGCAGCGCAGCGCGGGCAGGCGGCAATATGGGCCTCGACCTCCCGGGCATGGCCGGCATCGAGCTCGCCATCGGCYAGCGCGTGGATCAGGATTTCGGCATCGTCGCAGGTCATGGCTTAGGGCTCCTCCTGCGCCAGCCAGGCGGCGCGCAGCATCGCGCGCGCCCGGGCGAGACGCGACATGACCGTGCCCACAGGCACGCCGGCGGCCTCCGCGATCTCGCGATAGGACAGGTTGTTGATCTCGCGCAGGACCAAGGTCTCGCGAAACGGCTCGGTGAGCGTATCGATCAGGCGCTGGATCGACGAGGCATCGCGCTCGCGCAGCATGGCGCCTTCCGGCGTCTCGACGCTGTCCTGCCAAAGCGGTGCCTGCTCCGTGGTCTCCGCCGCATCGTCGAGCGCCTTGACCGGCGCGCCGGCGCGACGTGCGAATTCGGCGTGGCAGACATTGCGCAGGATCGCGAACAGCCATGGCTTGATCGCCGGGCCGCGATAAGTGTCGAAATGCTTGTAGGCGCGCAAATAGCATTCCTGYACGGCATCCTCGGCGTCGGCCTGATGACGGAGCAGATAGCGCGCCAGCGTATAGACGTCGTCGAGATGCGGCAGCGCCGCCTCGCGGAAGCGCCGCGCCCTTTCGGGATCATCATGCGGTGTGGTCACCGGCTTCCTCTCCGGGTCGCTTCGCGGCATCACGGCCGGGCCCGCGCAGCGCTGCCGGCTCGACCGTGATGTGATGCTCATGCCCTGGTTTGCGGCGCTACTCAACCTTCACCAGCCCCGTCATGTGCGGATGCAGCGAGCAGAAATATTTGTAGTCGCCGCTCGCCGCGAAGGTGAACGAAAAGCTGTCATCGGTGTCGAGCGTCTTCGATCGGTATTTGCCGGCCGACACCACCGTATGCGGAATGTCGTCGTGGTTGGTCCAGGTSACGGTATCGCCGGCCTTCACCGTCACCTCGGCCGGGGTGAAGGTGAAATTGTCGATCGTGACCTTGATGGTCTCGGCGCGCAGCGGGGTTGCCGCGAAGCCGAGCAGGGCWGCAGCGAGCGCCCAGCCGATGCTGCGGTCGAACGACACGAATCCTGTCATCGCGATCGATCCTCAGCCCGCCAGCGGCGTGTCGATGATCGCCAGGCGCTCAGCGCCGGGCTTGAAGTCGATACTGGCGATGCCGAGCAGGCTGCGCAGCTTCGCATCCTCGACCTTCATCGGACCCGGCGAGGGCGCTGTGCCCGGCGCCGGCTGCGGGAATGCGGTCGATCGCGCGGTGTGGAAAGTGACGTTGCCCTCGACCTTCTGCATCACCTGGTGGATGTGGCCGTTCAGCACCGTCACCGAGCCGAACTCTTTCAAGGTTTCCAGCGCGCGGCCGCCATCCTCGGTTCCCCATCCCCATTGCGGGTACACCGTCCAYAGCGGGATATGCGCGAACACCACGATCGGCGTCGAACGGGAGCGGCCCTTGAGGTCCTGCGCCAGCCATTCCAGCTGATCCGCGCCGAGATTGCCGAGGCCGCCGGCCTTGAGATCAACCACGTTGACGAGGCCGATGAAGTGCACGCCGCTGGCGTCGAACGAATACCAGCCGGCGCCGCGTGTGCCCTTGCCATARCGCTCTTTATAAAGCTTGACCTCCTCGTCGAGGAAGTCGTGCTCGCCGGGCACGTAATGGACGTCGAGCCTGCTTTGCGAGATGATGCGGTCGGCATCATCGAACTCGGCCGCCTTCGACAGATGCGAGATGTCGCCGGTGTGGATCATGAAGGCAGGCTTCACCGGCATCGCCTTGATCCGATTGACGGCCTCTTCCAGCGTGCCGATCGCGTYGGGATTGGCCGGCTTGTCGAAGCCGACATGGCTGTCGCTGATCTGCAGGAAGGTCAGGCCGGACGCCTGCTGCTCGGCGGCCCGGGCCGCGTCGACGAGGCCGAGCGAGCGTGGCACGCCGCCTGACAGCGTCCAGAGCACGCCCGTGCCGGCCCATGTCATGCATTCCAGCACCTTGCGGCGGCTGGCGCCGCGCGCGTCATGATCATCGAAGCTCATCATGCTCTCCCGTTGTCCTCATTGGGCTTACGGGTAGGGAGAGCGAAGAAGCGGACGGTTTATTCCCGGCCTTGCGCGGCCGATCCTGCGATGACGCGTTCGTGATCATGCCMGCATCGGCGCACGGCTCGCATACGCAAGCAGGATATCGGCCGGGCGCCGTGCGAAATATAGTGATGTCTGGTGCCGCATGGCCGCGGCTGATCCACTGGACGCCATTCCGATGCATGRCCGCGTGACCCCGAACCTGCAACAGGCCGAGACGGTCGCCGGCCGGATCGTCGCGCTCGACCGCGCCAGGACCTTCATCACGCTGTCGGTCGTGCTGTATCACTCCGCGATCAAYTACACCTATTTCGGCCAGGGCGGCGACCGCATGCACTGGCTCGGCTTCGATCTCATCGCGCTGTTCAACGACAGCTATTTCATGTCCTGCATGTTCTTCATCTCCGGCCTGTTCGTGCCGGCGAGCCTGGCGAGGCGGGGACCGTCCGATTATGTCGGCCGTCGCGCGCTGCGCCTCGGCGTGCCCTATATCGTGTCGATCTTCGTGATCATGCCGATCGCCTACTACCGCTACTATGTGGCGGAGGACCATTTCACCACGGTGTGGTGGCGGATGATCAGCGAAGGTCCGTGGCCATCGGGTTCGGCCTGGTTTCTCGGCGTGCTGCTGGCGTTCGATGCCGCCGCGGCGCTGTCATGGGCCATGGCGCCGCAACTGATCGGTCGCCTGGGCCGATGGCCCGCAGCGTTGCTGCGCCGGCCCCTGTTAGGATTTGCCGTCTTCCTCCTGGTCGCGAACGCCGCCTATCTGCCGCCGCATCTCTGGTTCGGCGACGGCGTATGGTTCATGCCCGGGCATTTTCCGCTGCCGCTGCAGGCGAGCCGGTCGTTGCTTTATCCCGTCTTCTTCATGGCCGGTGTGGCGATGGGGGCGGCCGGACTAACGACCGGGCCGTTCGCCGCGCAGGGGGCGCTGGTGCAGCGTTGGCCGGTGTGGTTCGGACTGTCCTATGGCTGCTATGGTCTGATCCTGTTTCTCGCCTACGCGCATCACAATTGGATCGCCGATTTCGACTCGCCGCCGCTGTGGTGGCGCGCGGCCTACGGCATGGCGGTGGCTAGCTTCTGCGCTTCGATGGCGTTCGCAGTACCGACCTTCTTCCTGCGCTGGAGGAGTGTGCCGCTGGCGCTGATGGATCGCATGCAGCCGTCGGCCTACGGCATCTATCTGCTGCACTTCCTGCCGCTGTTGTGGCTGCAATATCTGGTCTACGTTCCGGCCTGGCCCGCGGCGGTGAAGTTCGCCATCGTCCTGGTCGGGACGCTCTCGGTGAGCTGGCTTGCGGCGGCGCTGTTGCGGCGCCTTCCGCTGGTCGCGCGGGTCATCTGAATGCCGTGTCCGATGCGTGAGCATAGTTTGACGACGGCAGCATGACCCGCCGGGTCTTATCCCCATTGTCCTGCGCGTGCCTGCCGTCGTCGGCCTGTCAGCGAAATGTTAGTTTCGCGCGATAGCGTCCGCAGCAGTTCGCGCGGCGTCAAGCGCGCAGCCCGTAGCGTAAGCGTATCGTGTGCGAGATCGCGTCGTGCCGCTCGTGACAGGCGAGCGGCACGGGTCGCGATCAGCGCGTTCCCCGCCCGACGTCCTCACCGCGCATCTTCCAGGATCATCGCGGCCGCCTTCTCGGCGATCATTGCGGTCGGCGTGTTGGTGTTGCCTGAGGTGATGGTCGGCATGATCGAGGCGTCGGCGATGCGCAGGCGCGCGATGCCGTGGAAGCGCAGCCGTTCGTCGACGACCGCCATTGGATCGTCCGCGATACCCATCTTCGCCGTGCCGACGGGATGGAAGATCGTGGTGCCGATGTCGCCGGCCGCCTTGGCCAGCGCCGCATCGTCGTCGCCGACGGCCGGACCGGGCAGATATTCCTCGGGCCTGTAGGCTGCGAGCGCGCTCTGCTTCATCAGCCGGCGCGTGACGCGGATGGCGTCGGCCGCGACCTGGCGGTCGTCCTCCGTCGCCAGATAGTTCGGCGCGATCGAGGGCGCCTCGTCCAGCTTGGCGGAGCGAATGCGCACCGTGCCGCGCGAGGTCGGCCGCAGGTTGCAGGCGCTGACGGTGATGGCCGGGAAACGGTGCAGCGGATCGCCGAACTTGTCGAGCGACAGCGGCTGCACGTGGAACTGGATGTTGGCGCGGTCGCGCGTCGCGTCCGAGCGCGTGAAGATGCCGAGTTGGGACGGCGCCATGGTCAGCGGTCCGCGGCGGCGGAACGCGTAGTCCAGTCCCATCAGGCCGCGCCGGACCAGCGAGTAATAGGTCTCGTTCAGCGTCTTCACGCCCGTGACCTTGTAGATCGCGCGCTGCTGCAGATGGTCCTGCAGATTGCGCCCCACGCCGGGCTTGTCGAGGACAGTGTCGATGCCGAGCCCGGACAGCCAGTCCGCCGGGCCGATGCCGGAGCGCTGCAGCACCTGCACCGAGCCGATCGMGCCGGCGCTGAGGATCACCTCGCCCTTGGCGCGGGCTTCGATGGTCTCGCCATTCTGCTGGAAGCGCACGCCTGCGGCGCGGCCGTTCTCGACGATCAGGCGATCGACGAGGACGTTGGTCTCGAGCCGGAGGTTCTGCCGATGCAGCGCCGGCTTGAGGAAGCCCCGCGCGGACGACCAGCGCCGGCCGCGCTTCTGGTTGACGTGGAAATAGCTGATGCCTTCATTGTCGCCGGTATTGAAATCGGGGATGCGGCGGATGCCCATCTGCTCGGCGGCATCGCCGACCGCATCAAGCACCGCCCAGGACAGCCGCGGCGCCTCGATCCGCCAGCCGCCGCCCACGCCATGGTGCTCGCTCTCGCCCAGGAAATGGTCCTCGAGCCGCCGGAACACCGGCAGGACATCGGAATAGGACCAGCCGGCGAGGCCGAGCTGCCGCCAATGGTCGTAATCGGCAGCCTGGCCGCGCATCGAGATCATGGCGTTGATGGCCGAGCTGCCGCCGATCACCTTGCCGCGGGGATAGGCCAGCGAGCGGCCGTTGAGGCCCGGCTCGGCCTCGGTGCGAAACATCCAGTCGGAGCGCGGATTGCCGATGGCGAAGAGGTAGCCGACCGGAATATGGAACCAGATCCAATTGTCCTTGCCGCCGGCCTCCAGGATCAGGACGCGCTTGGTCGGATCAGCCGACAGCCGGTTGGCGAGGATGCAGCCGGCGGTGCCGGCGCCCACCACGATGTAGTCATAATCGCCCTCGAGCTGTCTCGGCATGCGGCATTCCCTTCCCATCATTGGGGAGGCTTTTAGTCAGCGGAGACGGGGAGGGACAAGCGTCACGTTCATGGCTGGTTGACCGAGCCATGAGACAGGCGCAGCCCAGACCCYGGCGAGATCTTGGGCGGTGCGACTTTTGCATGCTAGAACGGCTCAAATATCCTTTCCTGAGCTACGAGAGTCMCCCATGCCCATCGTCAACCGCGTCGCCGATCTGCAGCCCGATATCCAGGCCTGGCGGCGGGATATCCATTCGCACCCGGAGCTGCTCTACGAGGTGCACCGGACCGCGGCCTTCGTCGCCGACCGGCTGCGCGAATTCGGCTGCGATGAGGTCGTGACGGGTCTCGGCAAGACCGGCGTGGTTGGTGTCATCAAGGGCCGCAAGCCGGGCAATGGCGAGGTCAAGGTGCTCGGCCTGCGCGCCGACATGGACGCGCTGCCGATCGAGGAGGCGACCGGGCTGCCTTATGCCTCCAAGACCCCGGGCCTGATGCATGCCTGCGGCCATGACGGCCATACCGCGATGCTGCTCGGGGCCGCGCGCTATCTCGCCGAGACCCGCAACTTCGCCGGCGAGGTCGCCGTGATCTTCCAGCCGGCCGAGGAGGGCGGCGGCGGTGCCGACGCGATGATCAAGGACGGGCTGATTGAGCGCTTCAAGATCGACCAAGTCTACGGCATGCACAACGGTCCGGGCCTGCCGGTCGGSGCCTTCGCGATCCGCCAGGGGCCGCTGATGGCCTCGACCGACTCGGTCGACATCACCATCGAGGGGCATGGCGGTCACGCCGCCAAGCCGCATAATTGCATCGACTCGCTGATGGTCGGCGCCCAGCTGGTCACGGCGCTGCAGCAGATCGTGGCGCGCAACGTCGACCCGCTGGAAGCCGCYGTGCTCTCGATCTGCGAGTTCCACGCCGGCAATGCCCGCAACGTGATCCCGCAAAGCGCGGTGCTGCGCGGCACGGTGCGCACGCTGACGCCCAAGGTGCGCGAACTGATGGAGAAGCGCGTTCGCGAGGTCGTGAYCGGCGTCGCGCAGATGACCGGGGCCAAGATCGATCTGAGCTACACCCGCGGTTATCCCGTGGTCGTCAACCACGCCGAGCAGACCGAGATCGCGATCCGTGCCGCCAAGGAGGTCGCAGGCGACGCCAATGTGCACGAGATGCCGCCGATGATGGGCGGTGAGGATTTCGCCTATATGCTCGAAGCCCGCCCCGGCGCCTTCATCTTCGTCGGCAATGGCGACTCGGCCGGCCTGCATCACCCGGCCTATAATTTCAACGACGAGGCTATCGTCTACGGCACCTCGTTCTTCATCAAGGTGGTGGAGAACACGCTGGCGGCGTGAGCCGCCCCGCGCATCTGCTGTCTCGTCGTGATGGCCGGGCTCGACCCGGCCATCTTCGTTTCGGCCGCAGCGTCAGGCCGCATGCGCGCGCTTGAGCGCRGCCGCGGCGATCTTCAGRTCCTTGACGAAGAGCTCATACTCCCGCGCCTTGGCGTCGGCATCAGGAAGCCGGAGCAGGTAGGACGGATGCACCGTGACCATCGCCTTGGTTGCGATCATGTTGGGACCCTCGGGCAGGTCGACGACGTGGCCGCGGTTCTTGGTGACTGGCGTGATCTTGCCGAACACCGATTGCGCCGCGGTCGCGCCCAGCGCCACCACCAGGGCCGGGCGGACCGTAGCGAGCTCACGCTCGTACCATTGCCGGCAGGCCTTGATCTCCGGCGTCGCAGGCTTCTGGTGCAGCCGGATCTTGCCGCGGGGGACGAACTTGAAGTGCTTCACCGCATTGGTGACGTAGACCTTGCTGCGGTCGATGCCGGCCTCCTGCAGCGCCCGGTCGAGCATCTGGCCGGCCGGGCCGACGAAGGGATGGCCRGCGAGGTCCTCCTTGTCGCCGGGCTGCTCGCCGACCAGCATCAGCGGCGCATGGTCAGGGCCTTCGCCGAACACGGTCTGCGTGGCRTCCTTCCACAGCKGGCAGGCGCGGCAGGCAGCGGCTTCTTCACGCAAGGTCTCAAGATCGGCYGCGGCGACATCAGGTGAGATCTCAGCAGCGGGTGCCGTGGGTTTGCRCGTCATTGCTGGCTCCTCAATCCGTTTCTGCGGCTTGTGCGGCGCGGTGCCGGGCTCGGCGATCATTGCCGACATGCGCCTGCCGGCGGCCGCGATCAGCGGCTGGATCAGCTTGGCCTCGGGCAGGTTCTGCCAGTATTTCTTCGGCATCTCCTTTTCCATCGCCTTCACTTTCAGCCGTGCCGGATTGAAAATGCTGGCGTAATAGCGCAGCCACACCTCTTCSAGCCKGTCTTCSGACGGCGCTTCGGCCTTGCTCACACCGGGTGTGAAGGAGAYGCGGCTGCCGTCCCAGTGGGCGCACATTTCCGGCGTCAGGATCGACCAGGGCATGTCGGCGAAGCGGCGGGCGAAGAACGGCGCGGCGCGTTCGACGATGTGGTGCTCCGGCTCGAACCAGGCGACGTAGCGCGCCTCGCGCTCGCGGCCGACTTCGCGGAAGCGGACGAAGGCGTGCATCTTGTGGACGTCGCGCCGCACCGCCCGCGCCAGCGCATTGGCCTGCGCCACGTCAGGATCAGTCGCGATCTCCATCAGATCGTGGTTGGTCCTGAGACGCCACAACAGCCGATAGAGCAGGGTGAAGCGGTTGGGATCGYGGTGCAGGATCGCGCTTTCGGCCAGCTCCATGAAGCTCGCCGGCACCGAGAATGCGCCCTTGGGCACCTCGGGGAGCTGCGTATCGGCCTGATCGTCGAACAGGTCGGGCGCGGCGCCTTTGACACGCCAGGAGACGTCGGCGGGCCTGACGTCGTTCATCGCCAGCGCCCGCGCCGCCGTCCGCCAGCCGTCGAAATCGGTGTCGCTGTCGAGGGTTACGACGTGCATTTGTCTCCTCACGTCATTGCGKGCGAGGCGGCCTGTCCGCCATAGCCCGAGGGGCSACGGCGGAAGCAATCCAGAGTCGTCGTGCCGCCCCTGGATTGCTTCGGGGCGTCGCCCCCCGCAATGACGACCTGGTTAGAATCCAAATCCCARCTGCTGCGGTTTSGGSCGYAGCCGKGCCGCCAAGCCGGCGCCGTCGAGYAGRGACGGCTGTGGCCGGTGGTCGGAGAGAACGATGAACGGCAGTGCCTTGTTCCGGATGACGTTGAGCCGGGCCAGATCCGCGAAGCGGATCGTGGTGGTGCGGCGGGTGGCGAGGATGCGCTGCACGGTGCGGGTGCCGAAACCGGGGACCCGCAGCAGCTCCTCCCGGCTGGCGGTGTTGATGTCGAGCGGGAAGCGGTCGCGGTGGCGCAGCGCCCAGGCGAGCTTGGGATCGATGTCGAGCGGCAGCATGCCCTCGTTCTCCTCGACGATCTCATCGGCCTCGAAGCCGTAGAACCGCATCAGCCAGTCGGCCTGGTACAGCCGGTGCTCGCGCACCAGGGGCGGCGCCTGCAGCGGCAGCGCGCGGCTGGCATCGGGGATCGGGCTGAAGGCGGAGTAATAGACGCGCTTGAGCTTGTAGGCGCCGTACAGATTGGACGAGGTCGACAGGATAATGCGGTCATTGGCCTGGTCGGCGCCGATGATCATCTGTGTGCTCTGGCCGGCCGGCGCGAAGCGCGGCGGCCTGGCGCGGCGCGCCGTCTTYTTCGCCTCCGCCGTCTCGTCGAGCTTGAGCCGGAGATGGCCCATGGTGCGGCGGATCGCGCGCTGGTCCTTCTCCGGCGCCAGCTTCGTGAGGCTCGCCTCCAGCGGCGTCTCGATGTTGATGCTGAGCCGATCGGCATATTTGCCGGCCTSCGCGATCAACGCCTCGTCCGCTTCCGGAATCGTCTTCAGATGRATGTAACCGCGGAAACGGTACTCCTCGCGCAGCTTGCGCGCGACGCTGACAACCTGCTCCATCGTGTAGTCGGGACTGCGGATGATGCCCGACGACAGGAACAGTCCCTCGATGTAGTTGCGGCGATAGAAGTCGAKGGTGAGCTTCACCACCTCGTCGACCGTGAAGCGCGCGCGGGCCACGTTGGAGGAGGCGCGGTTGACGCAATACAGGCAGTCGAAGTTGCAGGCGTTGGTCAGCAGGATCTTGAGCAGCGAGATGCAGCGTCCGTCCGGCGCATAGGAGTGGCAGATGCCCATGCCGGGCGATGTCGAGCCGAGCCCCTTGCCGTCGCGGGAATCCCGCATCTCGGTACCGCTGGAGGCGCAGGACGCRTCATACTTGGCGGCATCGGCCAGGATCTCAAGTTTGCGCAGCAGCTCCATGCTTTTGAATCCCTTTGATTCCATTCGTTGAATCAGACCCGGGTCAATCCCGATTGACTCTCTCGAAGGCGTTAGCTTTATATTAGAACGTATCATGAACAAAGAGGGTCGTCGCGGGTTCACTGCCTGACACTGAAAGAACGGCAGCGCCCGCACGATGGATTGAAAGGAGCGGCGACGGATGACCGGCGCACGCATGGAGACGCTCGCGCGGTTGCGCGGCCGCATTGCCCGCCTCGAAGCGGCCGATGGTGCGCATGATCTGCGCCGGGTCGCGCTCGGCCATGACGAGGCCGATGCGGTGCTGCAAGGCGGCCTCGCCACGGGCGCGCTGCACGAGGTGTTCGCCGAGAGCGGTCGCCAGGCGGTGGCTGCGACCGGCTTTTTGTGCGGGCTCGCGGCGCGCGTCGCGGCACGTCGGCCGTTGATCTGGATCCGGCAGGATTTCGCCGAGCGCGAGGCCGGCGCGCTGTCGATGAGCGGGCTCGCCGAACTCGGGCTCGATCCGCGCCGCCTCGTGATCGTGCGCGCGCCCGATCTCGACCATGCTCTGCGCACCGCTGCCGACGCGCTCGCCTGCGATGCGCTCGGCAGCGTGATGCTGGAGGTGTGGGGCGAGACGCCAAAGCTCGATCTCGTCGCCAGCCGCAAGCTGACCTTGATGGCGCAGGAGTCCGGCGTGACAGCGCTGCTCTTGCGCATCGCCGCCGCGCCTGAGCCCTCGACCGCGGAGACGCGCTGGGTGGTGCGCAGCGCGCCGTCGCTCTCAGCTGCACCGTGGATGGCGTGGGGCGCGCCCCGCCTCGATGCCGAGCTCATTCGCAACCGTCACGGCCAGACCGGACGCTGGATCATGGAGTGGACCCCCGATGCGTGCCGTTTCAGCGAACCGGCGACGGATCCTCAGCCTGTGGCTGCCGCGCCTGCCCATCGATCGGATCAAAAGACAGCTGACCTTCACCGGCGCTCCGCCTGAGAGCAAGCCTCAGGTCGTCGTCATCAAGGACGCCAATGCACTGCTCATCCATGCGCTCGACGAGGCCGCGGCGCGTCACGGCGTCAGCCTCKGCCAGCCGCTGGCGAATGCCCGCGCGGTCTGTCCCGACCTCGTCGTGCACGAGGCTGATCTCGCGGCTGACGCCAAGATGCTCGAAGGCATCGCCGATTGGTGCGACCGCTTCACGCCGCTGGTGGCGCTCGACCCGCCGCATGGGCTGTCGCTCGACATCACCGGCTGCGTGCATCTGTTCGGTGGCGAGGCCAAGCTTATGCAGTCGGTCTGTGACGCGCTGACCGCGCATGGCCTCACAGTGTCGGCGGCGATCGCCTCCAATGCGGTGTGCGCGCGCACCCTGAACCGGCAGGTCCATGGCCGCATCGTGCCTAACGGCGAGGAGGCGGCCGCGGTGGCGCCGCTGCCGGTGGTCGCACTCGGCGGCAGCGAGGCTGTTACGCTCGGCCTGCGCCGTGCCGGCCTCAAGACCATCGGCGATGTTGCTTCGCGCGGCCGCAACGAGATCACCGCGCGGTTCGGCGCCGCCTTCACCCGCGTGCTCGCGCAAGCGCTTGGCGAGGCCGATGCGCCGATCAGCCCGCGCAAGGTGCCGCCGGACTACATCGTCGAGAAGCGTTTTGCCGAGCCGGTCGCGACCGACACCGTGATCGCGGCCAGTCTCTCCAGCCTTGCCGCGATGCTGGTGGCGGCGATGGCGCAGCAGGGCAAGGGCGCGCGGCGGCTGGAGGCCTGCTTCTTCCGCACCGACGGATTGGTGCGCATCATCGCGGTCGACACCGGCCAGCCGGTGACCGAAGCTGCCGTCGTCGACCGGCTGTTTCGCGAGCGCCTGGATGCCTTGAGCGATCCGCTCGATCCCGGCTTCGGCTTCGACATGATCCGGCTGTCGGCCAGCCGCAGCGAGATCGTGGTGCAGCAGCAGCGCGATCTCGACGCCCATGTCCACGACAATGACGAGCTGTCGGCGCTGATCGACCGCATCGCCGCGCGCATCGGCGGCAAGCGCGTCATCGTGCATCTGCCAGTCGACACCCACATCCCCGAGCGCGCGGCGCTGCCGCTGCCGGCGCAGCACAATCTGGCGGCCACCAGCACGGCCGATTGGCCGGAGCGTAGCGACGGCGAGCCGCCGCTGCGACCGCTGCGGCTGTTCGCGCGCCCCGAGGCCATCCAGGTGATCGCCGGTGTCCCGGATGGTCCGCCCGCGCGCTTCGTCTGGCGCCGTGCCGCCCATGCGGTCGTGCGCGCCGAAGGCCCGGAGCGCATCGCGATGGAATGGTGGCGGCCGGAGGGGCAGGGGCTGACGCGCGACTATTTCCGCGTCGAGGACGAGCACGGCCTGCGCTTCTGGCTCTATCGCGATGGTTTGTATGACCGCGAGTTCGAGCCGCAGGAGGGCCTGCCGGTGCAGCCCGTCTGGTATATGCACGGGCTGTTCGCATGAGGGTAGGCGAGATCGCCTCCATCCCGCGCCGACCTCGCTGTTCACCCTCCCCTGCAGGGGGAGGGTCGGCGCGCATGCGCGCATGCGCGCCGGGGTGGGGTGACAGAGCATCCGCGGCTGCGGTGCTCAACTTTATGCGAGCGAGATCACGCATAGCTGAGAAGAGCGGAGTCAAGAGCGACCGTTTGCTGGGCTCACCCCACCCCGCCGCGCGCTTTGCGCGCGTCGACCCTCCCCCTCCAGGGGAGGGTGGGCAGCTGCGCAAGCCGCTTTGTGAGCGCTTTTCTTCCGCATCGCAAAGGCAACGCGTCGTCCCAATCTCTGTGGCCCCGCCATGACTCCGATCCCCTATGCCGAGATCGGCGTCACCACCAATTTCTCGTTCCTGCATGGCGGCTCGCATCCGCAGGACTATGTGCACCAGGCCGCCGAATATGGTCTCACCGCCATCGGCATCGCCGATCACAACACGCTGGCCGGCATCGTGCGCGCCTATAGCGAGTTGAGTAACGACCGGCTGAGTTACAAGCCGAAGCTGATCTATGGCGCGCGGCTGGTGTTCAGCTGCGGCACCCCGGATATCCTGGTCTATCCGCGCGACCGCGCGGCGTACGGCCGGTTGTGCCAATTGCTCACCCGCGGCAAGCGCGGTAGTGATCTCGACAGGGTCGCCAAGGGCGATTGCCGCCTGAGCTTCGCGGATCTGTTCGACTTCATCGCGGGCCAGCTCCTGGTGCTGATGCCGCCGCATCGCTTTGACGAGGACGCCCTCGGCAACATCCTGGCACGGCTGAAAGACAGCCGCGCCGACGGCGTCTGGCTCGCGGCGAGCCTGCTGTATCGCGGGGATGACCGCCGCCGGCTGGCGCGGCTCGCGCGTCTGGCGGCTTCAAGCAAGGTGCCGCTGATCGCGACCAACGACGTGCTCTATCACCATCCCCAGCAGCGGATGCTGCAGGATGTGCTGACCTGCATCCGCGAGAAGGCCACGATCGAGAGCATCGGCCGCCGTCTCCAGGCCAATGCCGAGCGCCATCTCAAGCCGGGACACGAGATGGCGCGGCTGTTCCGCGATTACCCCGATGCGATCACTGAGACCATCCGCTTCACCGACCGCATCGTCTTTTCGCTTGACCAGCTCAAATACCAATATCCCGACGAGCCGGTGCCGCCCGGCAAGACCGCGCAGGGGCATCTGGAGGACCTGACCTGGGCCGGCGCGAAAACCTATTTCGGCGATGACCTCGACGACAGGCTGCGCGCGGTCCTCAACAAGGAGCTGGCGCTGATCGCCGAGCTCAACTACGCGCATTATTTCCTCACCGTCCACGACATTGTCCGCTACGCGCGGAGCCAAGGCATTCTGTGCCAGGGTCGTGGCTCGGCAGCGAATTCGGCGGTATGCTACGTGCTCGGCATCACCTCGGTCGATCCGACCAAGATCGACCTCTTGTTCGAGCGCTTCATCTCCAAGGAGCGGCTGGAGCCGCCGGATATCGACGTCGATTTCGAGCATTCGCGGCGCGAGGAGGTGATGCAATATGTCTACCGCCGCTATGGCCGCCACCGCGCCGCGATCATCGCCACCGTCATCCATTATCGCCCGCGCAGCGCCATTCGCGATGTCGGCAAGGCGCTGGGGCTGACCGAGGACGTCACCGCCGTGCTCGCCGACACCGTGTGGGGCAGCTGGGGTGACGGGCTCTCCGACATGCAGGTGCGTCAAGCCGGGCTCGATCCCGCCAATCCGATGATCCGACGCGCGGTCGARCTCGCSGCCGAGCTGATCAATTTTCCGCGCCATCTCTCGCAGCATGTCGGCGGCTATGTGCTGACCCAGGACCGGCTGGACAGTTACGTGCCGATCGGCAATGCCGCGATGGACGACCGCACCTTCATCGAATGGGACAAGGACGACGTCGACGCGCTCAGCATGATGAAGGTCGACGTGCTGGCGCTGGGCATGCTGACCTGCATCCGCAAATGCTTCGACCTGATCGCCGATCACAAGGGCAGGCGGTACGTGCTCGCGGATATCAAATCGGAGGATGATAACGAAGTCTATCAGATGCTGCAGCGAGGCGAKTCGCTCGGCGTGTTCCAGGTCGAGAGCCGGGCGCAGATGAACATGCTGCCGCGCCTCAAGCCGCGCACCTTCTACGATCTCGTCATCGAGGTCGCGATCGTCAGGCCCGGGCCGATCCAGGGCGACATGGTGCATCCTTATCTGCGCCGCCGGAACAGGCTGGAAAAGGTGACCTATCCGTCGCCGTCACCGGATCATGGTCCGGCGGACGAACTCTACAAAGTGCTGCACAAGACGCTCGGCGTGCCGCTGTTCCAGGAGCAGGCGATGCGGATCGCGATCGAGGCCGCCAAGTTTTCACCCGAGGAGGCCAACGGCCTGCGCCGCGCGATGGCGACGTTCCGCAATGTCGGCACCATCGGYTCCTATGAGGAGAAGATGGTCTCGAGCATGATCGYGCGCGGCTACGATCCGGCCTTCGCCAAGAGCTGCTTCGACCAGATCAAGGGCTTTGGCTCCTACGGCTTTCCGGAAAGCCATGCCGCGAGTTTTGCACAATTGGTCTATGTCTCGTCCTGGCTGAAATGCTTCCACCCGGATGCCTTCTGCTGCGCGCTTCTGAACTCGCAGCCGATGGGGTTCTACGCGCCGGCGCAGATCGTCGGCGACGCCCGCAAGAACGGCGTCGAGATCCGCAACATCGACGTCTCCCACAGCTTCGCCGACAACACGCTGGAAGAGACCGACGGCAAATACTGCGCCGTCCGCCTCGGCTTCCGCCAGATCGACGGCTTCCGCTGGATCGACCGCGACGAGGAGCGGATCAGGAAGCTGTCGGAGGTGGTGCGAAAAGCGCAGRCGGCGGCTGTTTCTCCACGTTCTTTGCCAGCTATCTCCTCGGTGTCATTCCGGGGCGCSCGKAGSGCGAKCCCGGAATCCATAACCACGATCGGGAGTATGGATTCCGGGATCGCCCTCCGGGCGCCCCGGAATGACAGCGTGGAGGCAGTCGTTTCTGACTCACAAGCCCTTGATGAAGGTCGAGGGGGCGATGCTGTCGCTTCACTCCAGAACGATGACCGCGACGATGACTGGGCCGACCGCATCGTCAAGGCGCGCGCCCGCGGCCCCTTCACCTCGCTGGAGGACTTCGCCCGCGACACCGCGCTGCCCAAGCGCGCGCTCTTGCTGCTGGCCGRTGCCGATGCGTTCCGCTCGCTCGGGCTCGATCGCCGCGCCGCGCTCTGGGCCGTGCGCCGGCTACCCGACGACGTGCCGCTGCCCTTGTTCGAGGCCGCGATCGCCCGCGAGCAGCCGGACGAAGGCGCCAAGCCGCTGCCGGAAATGCCGCTGCCGGAGCAGGTGGTCGCGGACTATCAGACCATCCGCYTGTCCTTGAAGGGKCATCCGATGGAGTTCCTGCGCCGGCGCTTCACGGCTGAGGGCGTGCTGGCCTGCCGCGATGTCAACGACGCCAATGATCGCCGCCATATCCGCTGCGCCGGCGTGGTGCTGGTGCGGCAGCGGCCGGGCAGCGCCAAGGGCGTCGTGTTCATGACCCTGGAGGACGAGACCGGGATCGCCAACATCGTGGTGTGGCCGAAGGTGATGGAGACCTTCCGCAAGGAGGTGATGGGCGCGCGCCTGGTGCTGGTCGAGGGCCGCATCCAGAGCAGTCCGGAGAAGGTGGTGCATCTCGTCGCCGAGCGTCTCGTCGACCGCAGCGCCGATCTYGCATTGCTGGCGGATGATCGCCTCGGCAGCAGCGCCATCCCGCAAGGCCCGATGCCSGCAGAGCCGCTCAACGACGACCGCCGCGATCATCCCGACAATCCCTCGCAGCGCGTCAGCCATCCCCGCAACGTCCGGATTTTGCCACGCTCGCGCGATTTTCATTGAGATGTCACATTSCATCGCGTCACGGCATCGCGTCGCGCGCCACTGGCCGCGGCGCGGGCCCGAGCCCTTCAGATGCCCGGGGATCCCGTCGTGCRAACGTCAGAGTAGCGTCGTACCTGCCGAGGTTGTCCTGATGTTGCGTCTCACCGCCAGCGCTATTTCTGGTTCCCYCGATATGGGGATGGTGCGTTGCAACGAAATTGCAACGGGCCAAAACCAGCTGAATGCAGGCTGAACGGCTGTCGTTGAACTTTCAAATTTTTAAAGCAAAACAGAGGCGAGTTGGGCGATTTTTAGGTTGTTTAAAGTGTCAGTTCCGCACTAATAGCGCAGCAATCAACGGCCGATACCCGGGCGCCATCGTAAGGTGGACGTAAGGTGGATGGGCTATGGCGTCGAACATGAACCAGTCCCCGCAATTGCTGAGTACAAAACGGCTGATCATCGGTTTGGCGACGCTGGCCGTGGCCGGCGSGGGTGGCTATGTCTACGCCCAATTCCGTTCGATGCCGTCCGCCAAGGACAATATCGAGCTGTCCAGCCAGTCGCGCCGCAATAGCACCACTTTCACGCCCTCGGCAGCGGAATGGGCGACGCTGACCATCGAGCCGGTCTGTGACAAGATCTTCCGCGCCGAGCACATCACCGAGGGCAAGGTCGCCGTCGACGAGGACCGTTCGACACCGGTTTTCTCACCCTATGCCGGCCGCGTGACCAAGTTGCTGGCGCGCCCGGGCGAGACCGTYCGCCAGGGCCAGCCGCTGTTCGTCATCGAGGCCGCCGATACTGTCCAGGCGCAGAACGATTTCATCACCGCGATCACCTCGATGAACAAGGCCAAGTCGGCGCTGGATCTCGCTGATATCCAGTACAAGCGCGCGAAGGATTTGTTCGAGGGRCGGGCGATCCCGCTGAAGGACTTTCAGCAGGCGGAGGCAACCTCCGTTCAGGCCCAGAACGACATGCGTTCGTCACAAACGGCGCTGGAGGCGGCCCGCAACAAGCTGCGTATCCTCGGCTTCACCGATGCCGCGATCGCCGATTTCCAGAACAAGGGCACCATCGATCGCGAGATCACGATCTACGCGCCGATCGGCGGCACGGTCGTGCAGCGCAAGGTCGGGCCGGGCCAGTACGTCAATGCCGGCGCCAGCGATCCCGTGTTCGTGATCGGCGATCTGTCGACCGTCTGGCTCACGGCCTTCGTTCGGGAGAGCGACGCCGCGCTGGTCGATGTCGGCGAGGAAATCCTCGTCAACGTGCTGGCGCTGCCRGGCCGTCCTTTGAAGGCCAGCATCAATTATGTCGCCACGTCGATCGACCCGGCGACGCGCCGGCTGTTGGTKCGCGCGACCATCGACAACAAGGACGGTCTGCTCAAGCCGGAGATGTTTGCCAACGTCACGATCTATTCTCCGGGCGAAAAGCCCGCCGTGGCCGTGCCGCGGCAGGCGCTGATCTATGAAGGCAACCAGGTTCGGGTCTGGGTCGCCCGTCCCGACAAATCGATCGAGCTCCGCAAGATCAAGACCGGCCTCGTCAACGGCGACCAGGTGGCCGTGGAGGACAATCTGAGCGCGGGCGAGCAGATCGTCACCAAAGGCAGCCTGTTCATCGATCGCGCTGCCTCCGGCAGCTGAGATGTGGTTCTGCCTGCCTTGCTGAAAGTGCCGACCTGAATGGATCGCCTCGTCGCCATCGCCGTCCAGCGGCGCTTCCTCATGGTCGGAATGTTTGTCGCCGTGCTGATCGGCGGCCTGATCGCGTTCCGCCAGCTCAACATCGAGGCCTATCCCGATCCGACCCCGCCGATGGTCGACATCGTGACGCAGAGCCCGGGACTGTCGGCCGAGGAGATCGARCGYTACATCACGATCCCGATCGAGACCCAGGTCGCCGGCATCAAGAACCTGCGCACGATCCGAACGATCTCGCTGTACGGCCTTTCCGACGTCAAGCTGCAGTTCTCCTTCGACTACACCTATGACGAGGCGCTGCAGCAGGTCCTGAACCGGCTGTCGCAGCTGTCGCCGCTGCCGGGCAATGTCACGCCGCAGATCTCGCCATTGAGCGCCGTCGGTGAGATCTATCGCTATCGGCTGCGCGGCCCGCCCGGCTACAGCGTGCTCGACCTCAAGACCCTGCAGGACTGGGTGCTGCAGCGGCGCTTCCGCGCCGTGCCGGGCGTCATCGACGTCACCGGCTGGGGCGGCAAGACCAAGACCTATGAGATCCAGGTCGACTTCAACAAGCTGGTKGCCAACGGCCTGACCCTGCCRCAGCTGTTGCAGGCGGTCGGCAACTCCAACATCAATGTCGGCGGCAACACGGTCGAGATCGGCACGCAGTCGGCGGTGGTGCGCGGCGTCGGCCTGATCCGCTCGATGGACGACCTCGCCAACACCATGGTGTCGCAGAGCGGCGGCAATCCGGTGCTGGTGAAGGACGTTGCCAATGTCACGGTGGCGGAGAAGCCGCGGCTCGGCATCGCCGGCCTCAACAACAATGACGAYATCGTCCAGGGCATCGTRCTGATGCGGCGCGGCGAGCAGAGCTCGCCGACCATCGCCCGCGTCGAGCAGCTGGTCGATCAGATCAACAACTCCACGATCCTGCCGCCGGGCGTGCGCATCGAGCGCATCTATGACCGCAAGGACCTGATCGACACCACGACGCACACCGTGCTGCACAACATGGTGGTGGGCATCGGCCTGATCGTGCTGCTGCAGTGGGTGTTCCTCGGCAATCTCMGAAGCGCGCTGATCGTCGGCGCCACGATTCCGTTCGCGCTGTTCTTYGCCGTCATCATCCTGGTGCTGCGCGGCGAATCCGCMAACCTGCTGTCGGTCGGCGCGATCGATTTCGGCCTGATCGTCGATGCCACCGTGATCATGGTCGAGGCGATCTTCCGCMGGCTGTCGCAGACGACGCCGCTGTCCGCCGCCGAGGAAAGCCACATCTCGCCGGAAACGATGATGGGCATGAAGAGCCACGCGATCCTGTCGGCCGCGGCCGATGTGTCSCGCTCGATCTTCTTYGCCGCCGCCATCATCATCGCCGCCTTCCTGCCGCTGTTCACCTTGAGCGGCGTCGAGGGCAACATCTTCGGGCCGATGGCGCGYACCTATGCCTATGCGCTGGCCGGCGGCCTGCTCGCGACCTTCACGGTGACCCCSGCGCTGAGCGCCATCATCCTGCCGGCGCATGTCGAGGAGACCGAGACGCGCTTGATGCGGCTGCTGCACGCGATCTATGCGCCGGTGCTGCGCTGGGCCGTCGGCAACCGCAATCTGGTGATCACGGGTGCGATCGGCCTCGTGCTGCTCACCGTGGTGGTCGGCCGGYTGCTGGGKCTCGAATTCCTGCCCAAGCTGGAAGAGGGCAATCTCTGGATCCGCGCCACCCTGCCGCCGACGATCTCGCTGCAGGAGGGCAACGCCTACGTCAACGAGATGCGCAAGATGATCCGCGCGCGGCCCGAGGTCGAGGCCGTGGTCTCGCAGCATGGCCGTCCTGACGACGGCACCGATGCCGCGGGCTTCTTCAACGCGGAGTTCTTCGCCCCGCTGAAGCCGGTCAAGGACTGGCCCRGCACCAAGGACAAGGACCAGCTGACGGCCGAGCTGTTGAAGCAGCTCGATGACCGCTTCCCCGGCGTCGAGTTCAACTTCTCGCAATATCTGCAGGACAACGTCTCCGAGGCTGTGTCCGGCGTGAAAGGCGAGAACTCGATCAAGCTGTAYGGCAACGACCTGCAGGCGCTGACCGACACCGCCAACAAGATCAAGCAGGTCCTGTCCACGGTGCAGGGCGTGACCGAYCTTGCGGTGTTCACCTCGCTGGGGCAGCCGACCGTCCAGATCGACATCGATCGTGCCAAGGCGGCGCGCTACGGGCTGGCGCCGGGCGACATCAACGCCACCATCAAGGTGGCGATCGGCGGCGACACCGCGGGCGATCTCTACGAGCCGGGAAGCGACCGGCATTTCCCGATCATCGTCCGCCTCGCGCCGGAATATCGCARGAGCGCCGAGGCGATCGAGAATCTGCGCATCGGCGCCCAGGGGCCGAACGGCGTCACCCAGATCCCGCTGAGCGAGGTCGCCACCATCAAGCTGGTCTCGGGCGCGGCCTATATCTATCGCGAGCAGCAGGAGCGCTATCTGCCGATCAAGTTCTCGGTGCGTGAGCGCGATCTCGGCAGCGCCATCCAGGAGGCGCAGCAGAAGGTCGCCGAGCAGGTGCAGCTGCCGGCCGGCTCGCGCGTCGAATGGGTCGGCGAGTTCGGCAAYCTGCAGGACGCGATCAAGCGGCTGTCGATCGTGGTGCCGATCAGCCTGGCGCTGATCGGCGTGCTCTTGTGGTTCAATTTCGGCTCGATGGCCGACACGCTGCTGGCGATGAGCGTGATCCCGATGGCGATCTTCGGCGGCGTCGTCGGCCTCGTGCTGTCGGGGATTCCGTTCAGCGTCTCGGCGGCGATCGGCTTCATCGCGTTGTTCGGCATCGCGGTGATGGACGGCATCATCATCCTGTCGCAGTTCAACCAGCTGATCGACGAGGGCGTCGACCGGATCGAGGCGGTGATCCGCACCGGCGAGTTGCAGCTGCGGCCGGTGCTGATGACCTGCGTSGTCGCCGGCATCGGCCTGTTGCCGGCGGCGCTTTCGACCGGCATCGGCTCGCAGGTGCAGAAGCCGCTCGCGATCGTCGTCGTCACCGGCATGATGCTGGCGCCRGTCGTCATCCTGATCACGCTGCCCGTACTGATCTCGCTGTTCTCGCGGCGGCGGGTTCGCTAGATCCGCATGTGCGCGTCGATGCGCGCGGCCGCGCCGGCATCGACCACGGCGGCATCGACGATCTCGCCGCGCTTGAACACGAGATAGCGGTCGCTGATCGACAGTGCGAACGGCAGATGCTGCTCGACCACGATCATCGAGGTGCCGATCTCGCGGCGGACGCGGACCAGCACCTCCGACAGGCGGTCGACCACGGAAGGCTGAAGTCCTTCCGTGACCTCGTCAAGCAGCAGCACGTCGGGCTTGGCCATCAGCGCGCGGGCGACGATCAGCATCTTCTGCTCGCCGCCCGACAAGGTCCCGGCGCGCTGGTTCAGCCGCTTCGTCAACACCGGAAACCAGCTGCCGACCTGCTCGAACAGGGCCTCGATGTCCTTGTCCGACAACAGGCCGAGCCTGAGATTGTCGCGCACCGACAGGTCCTGGAACAGCGCGTGCTCCTGCGGCACGTAGACCAGCCCCATCTTGCGCTTCAGATGCGGCGCCACCCGCGTCACGTCCTTGCCCGCGAGGGTGACGCTGCCGCGCCACGCCGGCAGAAAGCCCATGATCGCCTTGAGCAGCGAGGTCTTGCCCATGCCGTTCTTGCCGACGATCGCGAGCGTCTCGGCCTTCGCCAGCGTCAGGCCGACATTGCTGATGACCYCCGACGAACCATAGCCGCTGGCCAGCGCGTTGACCTCAAGGATCGCGGTCATGCCCGCTCCTCCGCATGCGGCACGTGCTGGCCGGTGTAGATCTCGCGCACCAGATCGCTGTTGACGACCTCGTCGACCGAGCCGTCGAGCGCGAGCCGGCCCTGGTGCAGCACGATGATGCGCGAGGAGATCTCGCGGACGAAATCCAGATCGTGCTCGACCAGCAGGATGCAGAGGCGATCACGGCGCGCCAGCGCGGTGAGAATCTCGGCGAACCCCTGACGCTCGGCGCGGGTGAGGCCKGCGGTGGGCTCGTCGAGCAGCAGCACGTCGGGCTCGAGCGACAGCACCATCGCAAGCTCGAGCGCCTGCTTSAGGCCGTGGCTGAGATTGCGCGCCTCTTCGTCGAGCCGCTCGCTGAGGCCGGATCGTTCGACCACCGACATCGCCGCGGGCGGCAGCGCGAGTGTCGCCGAGCGGGMGGTCAGCGACGGCGGATCGGCATGCGTCCGTGCGACGCGCAGGCATTCGGCGACGGTCAGGGTCTCGAATACCGAGGCGGTCTGGAACTTGCGCCCCAAGCCGAAGCGCACGACGCGGTCCGGCGGCAGCCGCGCAATATCGTGCCCGGCGATCGCGACCTCGCCGGTGGAGCGTTCGCGTCCGTCCGACAGGCAGCGGATCAGGGTGGTCTTGCCGGCGCCGTTGGGGCCGACCAGGCTCAGCAGTTCGCCGCGATGCGCGGTGAACGCGACCCCGTCCAGCACCGAGAGGCTGCCGAAATGCTTGCCGAGCCCACGCACCTCGATCGCAACGGCATCCGGATGGCTGACGGTCGTGGCGGCAGGCGCCGGACAAAGCCTCGTMGCGGCGGCGCTMCCCGAACCGCGTGTGATCAGGCGCATCACGGCGCCGAGCAGGCCGTCGGGGAAGGCGAGGATGACGATGATCAGCGCGAGCCCGACGATCAGCTCCCATACATAGGGCAGGCTGTTGGCGAGATAGGCGCTGGCGACCTCGATGCACAGCGCGCCGATGACCGGGCCGATCACGGTGCCGCGGCCGCCGAGCGCGACCATGATCACGAGGTTGGTGCCGAAGGTGAAGCTGGCGTTTTCKGGCGCGGCGACCGCGCCGAAGCCGGCATAGAAGAAGCCGGCGAGCGCAGAGACGATCGCGGACAGCACCAGCACGATGATGCGCAGCCGCGATGTATCGATGCCGAGATAGCTGCAGCGCGCGTCATTGTCGCGCAGCGCCGACAGCAGCCGCCCGGTGTCGCTGCGCATCAGCCCGAGCGCGAGCACCGCGGTCGCGAGCAGTCCGAGGCCGGCGAGGCGCAGCCAGGTCTCGATCTCCAGATCGAAGCTCTCGAAGCCGACAAGGCCGCTGGACGAGCCGGTGAAGGTGCCGCCGGARTACAGGATCTGCACCAGCACGATCGGCACCACCAGCGAGATCACCGAGGCGTAGAGCGGCGTCGAGCCGGGATAGAATGACAACCAGCCGGTGAAGGCGGCCACAGCGGCCGCCACCGCGACCGCGGCGGCGATCGCGGCGCAGATCTGCCAGGGGCCGAAGCCATATTCGGTGAACATGATCGCGAGCGCATAGGCGCCGATGCCGAAGAAGGCGGACTGGCCGAAGGTCAGCGTGCCGCAATAGCCCCACATGATATCGACGGTGATCGCGGCGATCGCGACGAAGCAGGCGCGCACCAGGATGTTCACGAGGTAGGTATCGAGCAGCAGCGGCGCGATGATGATCACGCCGGCCGCGATGGCCACGAGCACCGCCGGGACGATCAGGCGCGGCAGCGCACGGCTCGTCGCGGGCGTCTCGGGAGAGGCGAGGGGGCGCGYATCAGGCACGGGCAAAACCCTCCGGCCGGATCCGCAGCACGATCGCGGCGCAGATCGCGATGGTCAGCCCGCCAAGGATCGGATTGACGAAGGTCGAGACCAGAACCTGCAAGGTCCCGAGCACGGCGCAGGAGCCGGCCAACGCCAGCAGCGACCCGCCGGACACCATCACCAGCATGAACGCGCCGATCAGCCAGGGCACGCCCATGTTCGGATCGACACTGGACAGCGGCGTGATCAGTGCGCCGGAGAGCGCCGCGAGGCCGCTGCCGAGCGCGAAGGTGATGAGCCGCACCCGCGASGAGTCGACGCCGAGCCCCTGCGCCAGCATCTCGTTCATGATGACCGCCTTGGTCGACAGGCCGAGCCGCGTGCCGTTGAGCAGGCCGGTGAACAGCAGGCCGACCATCACGGCCGCGACGATCATCACCAGCCGGTAGGCGGAATAATCGACGCCGAACAGATGCACCGTGCCCGAGATCGGCGCCTGCACGAATTGCACCTCGCGGCCGAACATCAGCGTGATCAGCTGTCCCAGCACGATGCCGAGACCCCAGGTGGCGAGGATCGCATCGAGCGGGCGTTTGTAGAGACGGCGAACGATCACGATTTCAGTGRCGCCGCCGCAGATCGCGCCGGCAACGAAGGCCAGCGGCAGGATCAGGAACCATGGCAGGCTCAGCTGCGCGCCGACCAGCGCGGCATAGGCGCCCACGGTGAGGAAGGCGGCGTGGGCAAAATTGATGATCTTCATGACGCCGAACACGATCAGCAGGCCGGCGGCGATGATGAAGAGCATGGCAGCCGTCGTGACGGCATCGAGGGCGACGGTCAGCATGGTCATTCCCAGTCGAGAGGGACGAGGCGGAGATGCTCCGCCTCGCCGGGATCATAGACGATCAGGACTTGCCCGGGCACTGCGCGCCAGGATCGACGTTCTTGAAGCTCTGGATGACCTTCACGCTGCCGTCGGCCTGGACCTGGCCGAGATACATGGTCAGCGGCGCATGGCGCTGCTTGTCCATCTTGATGGTGCCGCGCGGACCCTCGACCGAGACCTCGGCCAGCGCCTTCAAAACCTTGTCCTGGTCGGTGCTGCCRGCCTTCTCGACGGCAGCCTTGTAGGCGTAGACCGCTTCGTACTGCGGAACAGACAGATCGTTCGGCGTCTTCAGCTCGGCGCCGAACTTCTTGGCCATCGACGCCAGGAAGGTCTTGTTGGCGGGCGTGTCGATGCCGGTCACGTAGGACGCCGACAGGTAGATGCCGGCGGCATCCGCGCCCATGCCCTTGGCGGTGCCCTCGTCGACGGCGAGATTGCCGTAAGGCAGGGTCACGCCGGCGGCGCGCAACTGCTTGGTCAGCGTCACATTCGGCGCGCCGCCCGCGGTCGAGGTGATCAGCGCATCCGCGCCGGAGGCCTTGAGCTTGGAGATGATCGAGGTCCAGTCGGAGCCGTCCATCGGCAGATACTCTTCACCGACCACCTTTCCGCCGGTCTTCTCGATGTACGTC
>BFBZ01000504.1_pt1 | contig 36454 bp, 36 predicted proteins | sample 1888401 | NCBI WGS metagenome assembly BFBZ01 (sample SAMD00112614, study PRJDB3348) | symbiont metagenome | host: Chara braunii | reverse complement strand
GTGCTTCTTCTGGCGCTCACGCTACGCGACCCTCAAGTAATTCGTCCGGCTAATCAAAAGAACGAACCGCACCTCCTGGTCGCTCTAGCCTCCAGCTTTTGGGTCAATCCCTTGCGATTTCCGGATTTCGGATGGGCTTGGGTTTCCCGATTCATGATTTTTATCGGCAAGGCCACTCTGCTTTCCTATCAGGTGTACTTTCTCATCGACTATTTGGGTATCGAAAATGCGAAGATCGCTGACGTCATGTTCAAGTCGACGCTGATCACTGCGGCCTGCGTGATCCTATCTTCCTCAATCGCCGGATGGGCTTCGGATCTCTTGGGGAGACGCAAGGTCTTCGTCTTCATTTCGGCCATCATTTACGGAGCCGGCCTTGCCATTCTGGTATTTTCCGTATCGCAGACCGGCTTTTTCCTGGGGATTGCCGTGTCGTCTGTCGGCTACGGTGTTTATCTCTCGATCGATCAGGCACTCGTTGTCGATATCCTGCCCAATCGGGACACGGAAGCTGCAAAGAACATGGGGGTCATGAACATTGCCAATGTCATACCTCAATCGTTGGCACCGGCGATCGCCCCGTTCATTCTCGCACTCGGTGATAGTGGCGGCGCCCAGAACTACGGCCTGCTGTTTCTTTGCGCCTCGATTGCGGCACTTGCCGGAGCCCTCGCCATTCTGCCCGTTCGCGGAGCACGATAGTGAGAGAGCGGTGTCGAGCAGGCGTGTTCTGTCAATGTCTCAATCCTAATCTCCAAGAAAAACCGACGAAGAAACAAATCCGATGAAAGAACACCTGCGCAAGATTCTCAAAGCGGCCCCTTTTAATCTGGGTGAAGTTGATCTTACCTGGGTCAGCCATACTTATGAAAGCCTCACCGTCGAGGAGAAAATCGGCCAACTGTTCGTCCTCTCTTCAATGGGGCTCGACCCAGAGGAGCCTGCAAGACTAGGAGCCCTAAAGCCTGCAGGAATTTGCCGGTTCTTCACAAGGGATGCCGTCGCTGAAGTCGCTCTGATGGAGGACGTTCGGCGGAAAGCCAGAGTGCCTCTCCTTGTCGCGGCCGATCTCGAAGGCTCGCGAATGAGCCTGCCCTTCGGCACCGAAGTACCAAATCCACTCGCCCTTGCCGCCATTGACGATGTGGAGGCCACCCGCGAGATTTCGTGCATTATGGCCCGTGAAGCGGCGGCTCTCGGCATTAACTGGTCTTTTGGCCCTGTCATCGACATCAACGCCAATTTCCGGTCTGCCATCGTTGCCACTCGCGGTTTTGGTTCTGATGTGGAGGTCATCGAGCGGCACGCCTTGGCGCAAATCGTTGAACTTCAGAAACTGGGCATTGCCGCGACTGCCAAGCACTGGCCGGGCGAAGGCTATGACGATCGCGATCAGCATCTGGTGACAACGATCAATCCCCTCAGAACCGAGGAATGGGAGGCCACGTTCGGCAGGCTCTACAGCGCGGCGATAGGCGCCGGCGTCAAGTCGATCATGTCCGCTCACATTGCGCTGCCCGCCTTCGCCCTTGCCGAAGACGCAGGGAGCGGCCTAGAAGCCTATCGACCGGCCTCAATCAATCGGCACCTAAACGAGACGCTGCTGCGCAACCGTCTGGGATTCAACGGACTAATCGTTTCAGATGCAACCGGCATGGCAGGCCTGGGTTCATGGGGGCCGCGTGAAGTCTCCTTGCCGGAGGTGATCGAGAACGGCTGCGACATCATCCTATTCAGCAACGACCCGGACGCCGACTATGCCATCATCCGGCAGGCTATTGCTAGCAGCCGAATTAGTCCCGAGCGCTTGGAGGCGGCGTTACATCGCACGCTTGGTCTCAAGGCCTCTCTCGGTCTGCATAATGGTGTTAAGCCCGTCGATGAGGCCGTACTTGGCATGGAGCATAACCGCGCGACGGCAATCGCGATCGCTCGCCGGGCACCGACACTAGTCAAAGACACGGCTCGGACGCTTCCGCTCTCGCGTGAGCGGCACAAGAGGATACTCGTCTTCTCAACCGGAATCGTCTCACCCATTCACGATTCCATCGAATTCACTTTAATCGAACGGCTCGCGCAGGAAGGTTTCGAGATTACCGTCAACAATCGTGCGGATAATGAGCTGCAGGATTTTGACCAGTTCGATCTTGTGCTCTATCTCATGGGAGAGGAAACGTTGCTCACCCGAGGTCACATCTTCTTCGATTGGGCAAGGCTCACCGGCAATTTCCGAAAAGCCATGCAGCGCCCATGGCATGATGTACCGACCATATTGGTTTCGTTCGGATATCCTTACTATCTCTATGATGCTCCGCGTATGCCTTGTGTCGTCAACGCCTATGCTTCCATGGATAGCATGCAGGAAGTGGTCGTTGAGTGTCTTCTGGGCCGGCAACCCTGGAACGCGAACTCTCCAGTCGATCCATTTTGCAATCTGCCGGATGCTGCGTTCTAAGGAAAAAGGGGCCGAATGAGCAGCGAGGCAACATCGATGTTCAATTCGGCCGCGGGCGGTGTTTTATCACAGTCACCAGGAGGACGGGAGGCGTCATTTGGATCGACAGTCGTTGTAAGACGGTAGCCCTCGATGTAGCCGGTGAAGAACAAGGCTCGAGCCTTAGCGACGAGGCATACAGAAGGCATGACTGTCGATTTCTATGGGAAGTTGACCCAATTGCGCTTTTGCTGTGGTCCATCAAGATAAGCCCAACTGGTTGGAATACTTTGTTTTCTTCGCCAAGTTACGAGCAAGCGCGGGTGGAAAAAGGGTCAATTTACGGTGATAATCAACACGGTAGTCTTAGGGGCAAAAATACCACTTATGAAGCCGCCTGTCGGTTCCACAAATCATATTATCTGTGATGCAATAGCATTGCGAGACGAGGTATTTTGACAGGACGCAGGATCCTACCTCCATTCGAGAATATGTGTCTGCGATGGGTCGCACACGGCCGAACCGACGACGAAATCGCTCGGATCGAAGGAAAAAGCGTATTTGAGATCCAACTGGCGATTGGACGAGCGCTTGTTGCCTTGAAGGGCGCAAACGCTCGTAAGGCGGATGATGTCTGATGGCGGCTGAAACCTCATAGCAGCCTATGTTGCAGAGCCTGCTGCACGGTTCTCACAACGGGGTTGAAGCCAAGGCGACGAGCAAGCGCACCATCAACGTGGAGCCGCCACGGATTTGCGAGAGGCGCGGCGGACGGCTCCATCGTGTCGCCAACGATTTCCGTAAGCTCATAGATCGAGGTGGGTGCGTCGTCGACGATATTGACGATCTGGCCGTCCATCGCGCCTGTCAGTGCCAGCGTCACGGCAGTGGCAATATCGCGATGGTGGATCATGCTCATCCTTTGCGCCGGATGCCAGTTCGCGTTCATCACAAGCCTGGGCAACGATTCCAGGTGTCCGTCACCGTCGCCATAGACAAAGCCGAACCGTTGAATGGACCAGGTCAGCCCGCTTTGCCGCAATTCGTTCTCGGCGACGAGCTTGCTGGCCGGGTATGCGTGCTGCGGATCGACGGCGTCATCTTCGCGACCCGGGCGGGCGCTGCCGATGTCATAGATATTGCTGGTGCTTGCCATGATAAACCGGGCCTGTGGGGCGTGAGCTTTCGCTGCGGCAATCAGGTTTCGCGTGCCCTCGACATTGATTTTCCAGATCAGATCCGTGTCCTGCGTGCGGAAAACCGCGGCAAGATGGACGATCGCCGAGACCCCCTCCATCGCCCCCGCCAGCGTTGCGGGATCGACGAGATCGCCTGTTACGGTCGATACGCCCGCGGGCACGTTTTTCACGTCTCGGACAAGCGCGCGGCAATCGAACCCTGCTTCGATGAGACGGGGCAGAAGACGCGCGCCCACGAGACCTGTTGCGCCAGTGAGGAGGATCGTCATGAGTTTGGTCCTTTCCGGAGAAGGGTCTCGAGCCGCTCGGTGGCGGTCTGCAGAACCCCGATGGTCGTGGCTATGGCGTCGGCGTCGATGCCGTCGAACGCCACGTTGTGAATGAAGGTCAGATCGGGAAGCTCGTCCCACAATTTCTGGCCGGAGGTGGTCAGTTGCAATCGCCGCTGACGCTGATCCAGATTATCGGCCATCTGGCAGACCAGACCCTTGCGAACCAGCGTGGCCACGATCCCGCTCAAGGTCGCTCTTTCGATGTCGAGTGCCATCACCAGGTCGCGCTGCATGGTTGGACCGACCGTCGCCAGTTGCCAGAGCACATACCACTGGGTGGAGCCGATGTCGTATGGGCGCAAGGTCGTATCCATCAATGCGCGGCCAGCGAAATAACATCGCTTGGCCCATGCGCCGACTGACTCGTGTTTTGCGGGATCCTGTTCGTTCACGGCATGCCTATTTATTGTTAGCTACCATACAATATTGTTAGGTACCGAACAAAATGTCAATAGGGAATTTGACTGAGACCACCTGTCGGTCAGAAATCTCGATAGGCCACACTCGTCGTCACTGAAGCTGACGCATACCCGAAAATGGATGATCCGAGGCGGCCGAGGCGCCGCAAGTGCCGATCGGCCCGACATCTCACGGCGCATAGGCCAATCGCCCGAGAGTCGGCTCTAGCTTCGCACGAGGCGTCGCCGCGCGATGCTCGCGTGGAGGCGTGCGCCATAAACCAGTCCGTCATCGTTGAAGTCGTAGCTCGCGTTATGCAATGGCGCCGACAGCTCGCCATTGCCAAGGAAGACGAAACATCCCGGCACGAAATCAAGGAAACGCGCGAAATCCTCCGACGCGGTCATCGGCTCTGGGCGCACTTCAATCCCGCCTGGCTGGAAGACGTCGGCAGCAGCTGCGAAAGCCTCCTCTACCAGCGCTGGATCATTGACAAGCGGTACGAACACCCGGCTGTAGCTCAGATCGGCCGTCAGTCTGTAGGTCATGGCCGTGCCTTCGGCGATAATCCGCATCTGCCGTTCAATCTCGGCGCTGATCTCGGGTCGGAAACTGCGGGCATCACCAAGAATGCGGGCCAATCCGGGAAGAGCGTTGCGGGTCCCGTCGGTGATGAGTTCGGTCACCGAGACGACGGCAATCTCGGCCGGGTTCAGACGGCGGGAGACGATGGTCTGCAGGTTCATGACCAGCGCGCAAGCGCCCACCAGCACGTCGTTGACAGCATGTGGACGGGCTGCATGGCCACCGAGGCCCCTCAAGACGATTTCGAAATTGTCCTCGGCCGACATGATGGCGCCCGGCCGGGTCTGGAAACACCCGATCGGCAACCCCGGCATGTTGTGAATGCCATAGATCTCGTCGAACGGAAAACGTTGCATGATCCCGTCTTCGATCATGGCAAGAGCTCCCCGCCCCCATTCTTCGGCGGGCTGGAAGATGAAGCGCACCGTGCCGTCGAAGTCGCCGGCATCGGCCAGGATCTTGGCTGCGCCAAGCAGCATTGCCGTATGTCCGTCATGGCCGCAGGCATGCATGAGGCCGGGGTTGCGTGAGGCGTAAGGCAGCTCGGATTGCTCCGCTATGCGCAGCGCGTCCATGTCAGCCCTGAGCGCTATCGATCGCTTGCTTTTGCCGCGTGTCAGTGTACCGACGACGCCGGTACCGCCCACCCCTTCCGTGACCTCGGCGATGCCGAGCTCTCGCAGTTTCATGGCGACGAACGCCGCGGTCTGCTTTTCCTCGAATCCGAATTCGGGTCGCGAATGCAGATATTGCCGCCAGGTCTTCATGTCGCCGGCCAGTTGATGCAGGTCCATCGGCTACCTTTCCCCCGTCAATTCCTTCACCACATCGAGCAGTATGTTCGCGCCGGCGACAAGATCACGGCCGGCGGTAAATTCTTTCGGGTTGTGGCTGATACCGGCCCTGCTTGGGACGAAGATCATTGCCGCCGGCGCAATCCGTGCCATCATCTGTGCGTCATGGCCGGCGCCCGAGGTCATTCTCCTGCAGGACAGCGAGCGTGCCTTCGCCGCCGCTTCAATGATCGCGACAATGTCATCGTCGAAGCGCACGGGCTCGAAACGGGCTAGCCGCTCCGCCGAAACGCTGACACCCTCGTCGGCGGCAAGTGTCTCGAGGAAACGATCAAGCGCCTTCTCCTCTTCCTTCAACCGTGCTTCATCCGGGTCGCGCAGGTCGACCGTGAAGGTCGCCTTCGAGGGGATGACGTTGATGGCGTTGGGCTGAAACTCCATGCAGCCGACCGTCGCCACCGTGGCCGTTTTGGACGCGTTGGCGCGTCCGCGCAGGAAGGTTATGACGCGCGCAGCGGCATGACCTGCATCCCGCCGCATGGAAATCGGCGTGGTGCCGGCATGGTTGGCGTCGCCGTCGATCGTCACTTTCTGCCAGGAGATGCCTTGAAGATTTTCCACCGCACCAAGCGGTATGCCGTCACGCTCCAGTACCGGGCCCTGCTCGATATGCAGCTCGACATAAGCATGCGGTTTCAGGAACCCGGGTTCCCTGTCGCCCGCATAGCCGATGCGCTGCAGTTCATCGCCAAGTCTTGATCCATCGGTTCCTATCGTGGCAAGCGCGACGTTCGCATCGAGCCCGCCGGCATAGACGAGCGAACCCATCATGTCCGGCGCGAAGCGAACGCCCTCTTCATTGGTAAAGGCGACGACGACGATTGGGCGGCTGGGAATGAAGCCTGCAGTCTTCAGCGTCAAGATGACTTCGAGGCCTGAAAGTACGCCATAGCACCCATCGTAGATGCCGGCATCGATGACGGTGTCGATATGCGAGCCGATCATCAGCGGTGGCCGTTCATTGATGCCGTCCGGCGCCCAGACACCAAAAATATTGCCGACCCGATCCACCGCAAGTTCGAGACCGGCGGCCTCGATCCAGGAGACGAGCTGGTCCCGCCCGTGCTTGTCTGCGTCGGAGGCGGCGAGCCGGCTGAGCCGGCCATCGGCGGCTCGGCCGATCGCGCCGAGATCGTTCAGCCGGCGAAGCAGTCGGTCCGCGTCGATCGACAGGTTGCTCATGCTTTTCCACCCGACATAACCGCATCGGGCGAAAGCCCGACAATCTCCTGATATTTTTCGGGATCGGTCGCGCCCTCCGTGTTGACCACGAAGATGCGGGAATCCGGCCCGATGGAAAGTGCTGCGCTCAAATCACGATCGGCCACCGCCCGCAGGAAGCCTGCCAGCCCGACGCCGCCGCTCTCGCCGGCAAGCACGGCCGGATCTCCGTCGAGCGGACGAGCCAGTGTCCCCATGACGGCGATGGCATCGCCTTCGTCGATGGTCATGAAGGCATCGGCAACGCGCGACAGGATCCGCCAGGCAAGCGGAGAGGGCTCATAGCATTCCAGCATCGCCATGACCGTCGGCTCACCGTGCGGAACGGTGACCGGATGCCCGGCGCGTGCCGTCTCGAAGATGCAGGCTGCCCGGGCGGGATCGACGACGGTGAAGATCGGCCGCTTGTCGCCGAGTGCGATCGCCAGATGACCGGCAACGGCAGCGGCGATGCCGCCGACGCCGGACTGGATAAAGACATGGGTCGGCGGTTCCGGCATCTGCCGCAGCGCTTCGCGCACCAATGCCGTATAGCCCTGCATCACCAGGCCGGGAATTCGCTCATAGCCCGGCCAAGAGGTGTCGGATACGATGGTCCAGCCCTGTTCGCCGGCGACGCGGGCCGCCTCCCGCACGGAGTGATCGTAATTGCCGACGACCCTGGTGATCGTCGCACCAAATCGGGCAATCGCCGCAACACGCTCATCGCTCACGCCTGCATGCACGAAGATTGTCGCGCCGGCGCCGACGAGCTGCGCCCCTTGCGCGACCGAACGACCATGATTGCCATCGGTGGCACAGGCAAAAGTCATCGTCCGCGCGATTGTCCTGACTTCGGCCGACTGCAATTCAGCCATGTCGACAGGGTGGCCGAGCCTGGCTTCGGCTTCCTCGAGAACGAGACGGATGACCGCATAGGCGCCGCCCAGCGCCTTGAAGCTGCCGAGCTGCAAGCGCTGCCCTTCATCCTTGACATGAATGGCCGCAACTCCTGTCGCCGCTGCGAGTGCCGGCAGCCCGACCAATGGCGTTTCGGCATGATGCCCGCGATGCTGCAGATGGCGCTCGACGCTTGAAGCGGCGTCGAGGCCGAGGTTTTCCGCGTCAATCGGATCGAGTAGGTGTCGGTAGTCGACGTTGCTGTTGAGGATGAGCATTCTTGCCTCGCATGCTGTTTTGCGGAAACATATTGCAAGACGGGCGAACTAGGCGCTGATATTTACCGCTTTTTGTGCAAGTTTGTTTCGTGGGAACCGCTATGTCGTCACAACTTGATGCCTTTGATCGCAAGATCCTCGATATTCTGCAGCATGACAACACCACGTCACAGCGTACCATCGGCGATGCAGTCAATCTCTCGGCTCCGGCGGTACAGCGGCGCATCAAGCGCATGACGGAGGAAGGCGTCATCCGCGCCAATGTCGCGCTTATCGATCCTGCCGCCGTCGACCAGCCGATTACGATCTTTGTTGAGGTGGAAGTGATCAGCGAGACCGCCGAACAGATCGAACAGGCCAAGCAGGCTTTTTCCGCCGCGCCGGAAATCCAGCAATGCTACTACGTGACTGGTGAGGTCGACTTCATGCTGGTCGTCATCGTGCCTTCCATGTCGGCCTATGAAACGCTGACGCGCCGGCTGTTCTTCGGCAACAACAACGTCAAGCGCTTCCGAACTTTCGTCGCCATGGATCGCATCAAGGTGGGGCTCAGCGTTCCAACCTCCTGATCTCGATGGTCGTTCCAATGGGCGCCTGCCTGTGGCTGCAACCGCGGCATTTTGATTCCGGCCATGACATGATCCGGTCGCGCATGTGGTGGTGGCCGATGCGGCGATCTGCCATTTGCGGCAATAGCCCGCTTTCGCTGCCCGCGGCGGTGCACTCGAACCCGGCAAAAGATCAAATCGCGGCGATGATCAACACTCCTCGGCGTGTTGACGACCGTCTCCGCCACGTCAAATCACGCCTGCGATGTGCGGAATGCGGGATGGACAACGTCCGGTTTTGATTGGAGTTTTATTCGAGGTCGGCTAGAACTGACTGCAAGCACCCCTGCTCTCTATTTATGTCTCAATCGTGGGATGGTCGCCGAGCGGCACCAGGTTTTTTTGTCACCACCCGTAATGGCGTCTCACTCAACTCAAGGGTCAGGCGGTCGTATTTGATTTTTCCAGCATCGTATTCCGATAGGCCGAGAACCACCTTCGCTCGTCCCATCCCATAGGTGACCGTTTGACGGCGTTCTGTCAGGGAAATGTTCTTCGTCCATTCACGCAGGCAACTGTCCAGACGCACCTGAAAATCGGTCATCAACTCCAGAAGATAAGGATCAGAATAGTCGGTCTTGCGCTCTTCGCTATAACGTTTCTTCGACAGTACATTCAGGCAGACATAGCTATTTTTGTCTCCGTCTACGCAATTGATAATGTTCGAAAATTTCGACACATTATCGTCGAAAGCAGTGTCGAGGATACTGCAAAGAGTTTCGTCGACGAGGGTGAGATAGCAGTCATCGATCGGGCAGATCGGGATTGCGTTTCGATCGACATTTATCCTGGGCCGAACCTCATCACCGGCGGCCATTGCGGTGGAGAAAAGCAGGAACGAAAAAAACAGAAATGCGCGGATCATAGCTTGATCCCCAAATGTTTCACCCCAATTTCCAGGCAATCGTCGAGGCTCCGTTTACCTTCCCGGCGAACATTGTAACCAAGAGAAAAGGCTTGATACCGTTCGCTTGGGCTTCCATGGCTTTCTTCAGCGTCGGGCAGATCGCCAAATGTTCTCCAACTCGAAACGGCGGCAACCATGGCAACAAAATCGACGGCGCGATCGTGAACCGTCGTGCATTTCGTGCCGGAAGGATCTTCGTCCGGCGTCTCACCGATCATGCTGTAGTTCTGTAGGGGCTCAATGGTTTTGTTGGCTCTGAGGACCTCGAATTGTGCAGCAGAAGCGCGCGTCGAGACCAGACGTCTTGCGTTGAGCTCGAACTTCTGTGCCATCCCCACAGTCGAGGTAGGCTTCGCCGGATCTGCGGCGTCTGATGGCGCGACGGCGTCGTCGCCTGGAAGAGTGATGATGCTGCACTGACCTCGCACCATCTCCCTCGTCGACAGACCGGCCTCCTCCATTCTGGCATAGGCGGCACCTGCCATGACGTCAGCAAGCAGTTCGCGCTGACGTTTTACGGATTTCGACACGATCGCATCGTAATTTTTCGAGCGGAAGCTGAAGATATGGCCAAGTTCGTGCAACATCACGGCGATGAGCGAGGAAAACGGATAGCCCTCAAGATTGCCAACGCCGACATACATATTGGGGTTGTTCGGGTCGTCGGGGCTGACGCTGTTCCAGGAGGCTTGAATCGGCAATTCGTCGCTGAAACGAACCGCCTGTTGCACGCCCATCGCATCGCAGCATCTTGCGAAAAGCGATGGGACGTCGTCGAGGTAGAAGTCCTGCCAGTCGATCTCGTCCATTCCGTAGAAGGTCGCATCGGCCGGATCAACGGCGGCGGCACAAAAGATGATCGGCGGTCGTTTTGCCGATGAAGGCAACGCAAATAGCCCCGTTGCCGCGCATATTGTGCACTGGGAGAACGACCGTCGAGTCAGCATCTTGATAATCCGCTAGAACAGATGTTTACTAAATACTATCATAGGTTGGGGGCAAGCAATGATTAATCGACGTCTATTCTTGGCTGGTTTTGCAGCACCGCTATTTTTTTACCCAAAAGTTTCGTTCTCACAACAGGAAGACTTCGCCAAACTGCTTGCCGCCCTGGAAGCCGGCAGTGCTGATTTTCCTGGAGCCGGTGGCCGTCTCGAAGGAAAAGCCTTCGAGACATCAAGCTTCGCGGCTGCTCAGCCAAAAGTTGGAAAATCAAAACGCAAGGTCAGTTCCGAAGCTATTCGGATGATTACCGGCTTTGAGGTCTCCGGCGAAAAAACATATGAGGCGAAATACCGCAAACCGATATGGCCGAAAGGGGCATCCGGTGTAACCTGCGCGGTCGGCTATGATCTCGGCTACGTCAACAGCAAGGAATTCGAGGACGACTGGAAAGCCGATATGTCGGTCAAGGATAGAAAGATCCTGGCGCCGGCACTCGGCCTGAAATCTGCCGCTGCAAGCGCTATTTTGTCGTCGGTTCAATCGGTGGAAATCCCGTTCAAGGTCGCGCAGAAACAGTTCACCGAACAGACCCTCCCCAAATACATCGCGTTGACCGAAAAGTCATTGGAGAACACCGACGGGCTCTCCGATGGGGCGATGGGAGCGCTTGTGTCTTTGACCTTCAATCGTGGCGCGTCTTATCGGGTTCGAGCTGAGGAAGACAAAAGCGGTCGTTACGAAGAGATGCGCCAGATTCGCCGCCTCATGCGCGATCAGAAATTCGCCGAAATCCCCGATCAGATTCGGAAGATGAAGCGAATATGGCAGGGCGATCCAGATATGGCCGGCCTTTTGACGAGGCGAGACATGGAAGCCGATCTCTTCAAGATCAGCTTGTAGACGTGCGGAGCTCAGAGCCGGCCTTCTAAGCCAAGTATTTCCTAGATGATGAGGGCGGAAGCCGGCTGGTGATAATCTATCGCGTGCACCGAGGCGCAATTGGAAACCCCAACGCGCCTCGATTATCCCGTCCCATAACTCGCATGGCATGGGTGTTGCCACACCGAATGGAATGATCAAGTCTGGCAATCTACGTCGGCAAGCCGGCACGTCCTTTTACGACTTCACTTTATATTTGTCAGGAATCCGATCGAGAATGTTGCCGGCCAAAACCTGAACGATATCCACCTTTCCAAAAACCACGTCGATTACGCTCGTGAACAATTTGCCAGGGATCGGTCGGTTGCAGTCTTTCGCTGCGGCTTTGTAAGCTCCACTCAGTTCACCAATGCCAGCAACATAATCTTCGTAGCCAACGTAGACGACATCATTCGTTACGTTATAGTAGTTGTCGCTGATGGTCGTCACAATATCATTGAGCTTCGAATAGTAGCTGATATCCTTGGCCTTGTTGGCATATTCCGCCTCGAGCAGCAGGATTGAGCGTTGCTGCGCGCTCAGCACCGACAAGCCCTTGTGTCTGGCGACCTCAAGCTGTTTTCGGCTATCTTCCAACTTGACGCGGGCGGTTTCCAATCCGGCGAGAGAATCCTTGAAAAGCGAGCGCCATACCCCTCGCTTGCACTTGCCGACCGACAGTGCAGCTGTTTTATATTGTGCCGACGCCTTCTTCAGCTTGGATTCAATACCGGGCCATTGATCCTGCAAAGTATCGAATTTCTTTAATTCTCGTTGGATCATGGAGCGGACGATTTGCAGCTGGTCGGATTGGCTATAGGCCAGCGACGGTCCGCTTATCGAAAAAGCGATCAAAGGCACGATGAGCGATCTGAACTGCATGTTGTCCCCCCCAGTTGCTGCAGTGTTGCCCGATTGTTTGAATTACCGCGAATTGCAAGTCAAGACGACAGTGTTCAACACATGGTTTAATAGACTATTCGGAGTGTCACCAGTAGAAGCTGGACCGCCGAGTCGCCAAAATTCGGCGATGGGACCCTACAGCGCAGAGTTCGTCCAGGTCGACGATGAGTGCATGGGCGCGTCTTGCAAACCGTTGCAAAATGGCGCCGACAGGTGATGGGCTTTAGGGTCGCGTGATGTGCCGGCTCTGCCGGCAGGTTGCTCTGTTCTGATGGGCGAAGGAAGCTCCGCCCCCTCCTCCCAGCAAGACAAAAAAGCCGTATCCCCATCCTTCACTGCCGGCTTTGCCGTTCGCTGCAGGAGCGGCGACGATCCGCTGCGCGGCTCCTCGTCGCCCCTCCGGGTGGGTGATACCCCTCGTCTTTTTTATCTTGCCCCCTCCTCCTCCGCTGATCCGCCCGAGCTCGAAAGCAGGGAGCCAGGTGCTCCCGCTTCGCAGGACCAAAAACGTAAAAGGAGATTTCAACATGACCGTCTACACCGAGACCGCCCGCTTCGACACCGGACGTGCACTCACCGAAACCGAAATGCGCAGGCTCGCCCCTTCGATTTTCGCCATATCAGCGCATGAAAGCCGGTCGGAACGTTTCAAGCCAATCCCGACCATCGAAGTGCTGCGTGCCCTGGCAGCCGAGGGCTTCGTCGCCGTCGGCGCAAAGCAATCGGCCAGCCGCATGGAAGGAAAGGCGGATTTCACGAAACACCTTATTCGCTTGCGCCGTGTCGAGGACGGCAAGGTCTATCATGTCGGCGATACCGTCTGCGAAATTCTGCTCAAGAACGCCAATGACGGCACTAGCGCCTATGAGCTGCTAGCGGGCCTGTTTCGCATCCGTTGCATGAATTCCCTCGTCACCCAGACCGGCACCATCGATGCCATCAAGGTCAGACATTCGGGAGATGTCGGCACCAAGGTCATTGAGGGGACATATCGCGTGCTGAACGAAGCCGAACGCACGCTTGCCGCACCACAAGACTGGTCAGCGTGGCGCCTTAATCGTGATGAGAAGCAAATTCTTGCCGAGGCGGCACATGTTCTGCGTTTCGGTGACAGCCAGGGTGAAACGAAGACGCCGATAAAGCCGGAGCAACTCCTGATGCCTCGCCGCCAGGACGATCGTGGTGACGATCTCTGGACCGTGTGGAACGCTGTGCAGGAAAACGTCATCCGTGGTGGCTTGCGCGGCATGGGGCGCGATGATCTCGGTCGGCCGCGTCGGGTCAAATCCCGTGCCGTCAATGGCATCGACCAGGATATCAAGCTCAACAAGGCGCTTTGGCTGATTGGCGAAAGGATGGCGGCACTGAAGGGCGCGAATTGAACCGAACAGCGGTTTCGGGCGCTGTCGTCAAGCCGGCGCTCGATTTGCCCGCCCAGGCGCAGAGCCTTCCGGACCGCGTCGCATCGAGCGCCGCGTCCAGGATCGAGGGGATCCCGATCCCCTCCCCTCGAACACCCCTACCCGCCCGAACGCCGCGCCGGCATTGCGGCCGGCCGCGGCGTTTCCCGAACTCGCGTTCGGGTTCTGAATTGCCCTGCGAATTTTGAGCGCCACCAGGTGCCGCGTTCCAGAAACTATTTTGCTTTCCCGACCTGAGGCGTCTTTGCCTGGCGAAGCTCTCGGCGGAGCGGTGTGTGCACTGGGTCAAGCGGAACGCCGTTACCGGCTGCCACCTCGTCAGCGAGTTTCGCGCGAACGGAGGTAGTTGGCTGGAGATGTCGAGGGCGTTCAATGACTGATCGGAGGTGTGTCCGGTCGGAGACGCCGGGTCGGCAACATCGTGGCTGACGATATATCGCAATGTCGGTGCGTCAACCGATCACGCTAATCGACGCCGTTTGCAAAGAGGCTCGACCATTGAGAGAAACCATTGTCTTCTCCTTTCTTCCGAAGGTTCCAGCGCTCCATCCGCGGGCTCGATGTGGCATGTCTGACCGGAGACTGGCTTCGCCTCGATCGTCCTCCCGCAACGGCAAGTCTTGGATTTCTTTCCCCTGGCGGCGGTGCCGCCATTCCTCTCCAACCAACAAATCCATGCCTTGCCGCCCTTCATGTCATTTCGGCCTTATCAGGTGCGGCCCGATCGCCTCCCGTCTTTGCGACTGCCATCGAGGCCGCAATGGTGCGGCTCGAAACGGCAAAAGGAACATGACAATGGCTACCATCGGCACCTTCACCTCCATCGAAAACGGCTTTTCCGGTCAGATCCACACCCTCGCGCTCAACGTCAAGGCTCGCATCTCCCGGGCCGAAAGTCCCTCCGAAAAGGGCCCGCAGTTCCGCGTCTACGCCGGTACCGTTGAACTCGGCGCCGCCTGGCAGAAAACTTCCGAGCAGGGTCGCGATTATCTCTCGGTCAAGCTTGACGATCCGAGCTTCTCCGCCCCGATCTACGCAACACTCATCGAAGTCGAAGGCGAGAAAGACCTTCAGCTTATCTGGTCTCGCCCGAACCGAGACTGAGTTGCCCGTGGCCCCGTCGAAAGACGGGGCCATTCTTGTCCGAAACGGCAGCATTGTCGCAACGCCGGATTTTTGCCGGCAATCGCAGCGGGCGCTTGAAGCCAAGCGCCGCCTTTGCACCTTGCTGATGGCACAGCAGACCGGCTGCGACATCTGGAGCGAACATTCACCCGCGTTCGCGGATGCTTGTCGCGGCCGATAACCTCGCGACGCGACAAGATCAATTTCGAGATTTCTCAGCACAGCAGGCCGGGCGATAGCCCTTTTGGCGTTTCTGCCGCAGAAGATCGAGAACGAGGGCGAGCGCCTGCTTTTCGTTGTCGAAGAAGTGGACCTTTTCCTGCCCGCGCGTTCCGATGCGACCCCAGTTGCGAACCACGGAAAAATCACCGAAGAGCGTGGGTTCGATCGCCAGCCGGTAAAACCGCGCCATGTTCTGTGTGGCGTCGAGACGTTGGACGTGGAGATGACAAGATAAATGGCTCATGGCCGAGAGCTTCAACCGATCAGCGGTCCTCCGTCCAACGACTTATCTGAATCGATTACCCGCCATCGATTCATCCTGCTGATGGGTGTCGGGTCGTGGGCTCAAGCGGAGCCGCTTGCCGGGGGCAGTCGGTCCCGGGTTCCGCCCGATGGCGGCGCTATGCTAACCCTCCTGCGGCTACCCGGTTAACCGGTCAAGCGGCGCGCGAATGGGCACCGGACACGAGATGTGCCCTATGCCTGATGCACTCATTGTCTGAAGGTGAGCAGGCGTTGCAACGGCATCGTCGATGCTCGAAAGCCGTCGGGTCATTACACTCCGACGGACCTGTTTTCAGACACGCAACATTTCATGTCGCCGCGCCGAAACCAGATGGCACGCCCGCATCTGAGCGGTGGATTGCCAGCTGTAAATACGATCTGCTCATCGGCACGCATTCGCAGCACTTCATATGGTTGGATCAGCGCCCGCGCCGCGAGCTGTTTCGATCGCGTTCGCGACGAACCGCGTGATTGGGAGCTGTGGCTGACCTGGTCGATTTCGACTGTGGTCATGCCGCATCGCCTGGAAATGTAATCGGCTGTCTCGGGATCGTTGATAGCCGCAAACGAGATCCAGCTCGCGCTCTCGAACCACTTGCTGGACGCGTCGTGCCCACCGTAGATTTCGCGCAGCTGACCGATCGACTGATAGATCATCGTCAGCGTGATGCCATATTTGCGACCGGCGTCCCGCGCCGTCTCAAGAATGCGCATGTAGCCAAGCCGCGCAACCTCATCGAGGAGAAACAGCGCGCGCCCCTTGATCTGTCCGTCGCGATTGTAGATCGCATTGAGAAAAGAGCCGATGATTACGCGTGCAAGGCCCGAATGGGTCTCCAACGTCTTAAGGTCGATGTTGATGAAGACGTCAGTGTTACCGGCCGCAATGTCGTTTGTCGTGAATTTCCTTCCAGACACGAGTGCTGCGTAGTTCGGATAGGAAAGCCAGTGGGTTTCCTTGACCGCATTGGCGTAGACACCGCTGAATGTTTCTGGCGTCATGTTGACGAAGGCCGCGACGTTCTCCTTCACGAAATCCGAGCCCGAATTGTCGTAAATGTCCTGCAGCCGCTTGCGCAATGTCGGCTCCGGCTCCGAGAGATTCATGCGCACCTGGCGAAGCGTCTGGTCCTTCTCCTCCGTGTGGCCGGAAAGGCAGACATCGGCGATGAGCGCGGTCAGCAGCTGCAGCGCCGATGCGCGAAAGAAGTCGTCGCGGACGCCGCGCGCGCCGCCGCTGTCGCTCATGATCCAAGATGCGACTGAGGCGATATCCTCTTCCTTGGTTCCGCCGTAATCACCGACCCAGTCCAGCACGTTAAAACCGATCTCCGGCTTCCTCGGATCGAGGGCGAACACGTCCCTTCCCATCCCACCGCGATGCGCCGAGACCATCGGTGCCACCTCGTTCGAGGGATCGAGCACGATCAGTGTGCCGCCCCATTGGAGTGCTGTAGGGATTGTTACCGACGTCGTCTTAAAACCACCAGAACCGGCAAAGACGATGCCGTGCGACGAGCCGAAGGAGCCATCGAAGCACAGGAGCGGCGACTTTCCGCCGGCGCCCCACGTCTCGGTGCGGTCGGCTCGAAACGCCTGGCTCCCGACATTGTCTTTGTCGACGCGATAGCGCTCGCCGATGACGATGCCACCGGAATCGGGAAGCAACTTTGCCGCTTCTGTGAGTTTCATCCAATCCGCTTCGCCATGGAGCGCCCGCTTGCCCTGGATGCGTTTCGGCTCGGCCCGTGCAAACGCCGCATTGCCGATGAGCACAACGCGGAAAGCGAAGCAGGCACACATGAACGTTGCGCCCGCTCCGATCGATGTTGCCGGATCAAGATAGGCGAAGATTGTCTTGTCGGCAGGCAGAGCTTTCGTGAAGGCGGCAAGTCGCATCGTTTCGCGGGTAGCGGCGACCAGGATCGTCCCGCTGCATCCAAGAATGACGCCCCAGCCTGCCAGCTTGATGTTGATCGAACCGGCGCTTGCGAACAGGAACAAGACCCCGATCGCCGCACTGGCGAAATAGGGTAGTGCGATGCCCGCCCGTCCCCATGCCAGTTGCGTGGCCTCGGTCTTGCCGAAGCCGGAAAGCCACTGCTCGATCCCGGTCATTCCGATGACGAACAGGATCATAAACGTTGCAGGCGCGATGACGAGCGCAATCCTATTCACTGTCATCGCCGAAGGCCTCCGCGCCGATTGCGGTGAGCCTGGACCGCTCGCCATCGTCGTCGATGCGTCGGGCGACATCGATCAAGGCTCCCATCAGCAACGCGCGCTTCTCATAGCGCAGCCCGGCTTTTACGATCAGGCCACCAAGCTCGATCTTTTCCCGCGTGTCCTTCTTCCGGGCGTCGGATGTCATGGTCCTTGCCATACGCTCAAGCCTCGCCAGCGCTGCCCGCGCCCGCGCCAGACGCGTCCGCCCGGGTCGATGCCTGTCCGCTGCTCTCGCCAGCGCCCTTCTTCGCTCCGGTCGTAGCGCTTTGCCCTCCACGAAATCGCTTGGTCAGTTGCTCAAACGCTACCTGAAGCTCCGCCTCGTCGATCTCGATTTCGCCGAGACCCGCCTTGAGCGCGATCCTGCCGATGCGTTCGGCTTCTCTTGTCTCGGCGATCTTGAGCTGTTCCTGCAGCTTGGCGATTTCGTCGCGGATTTTCGAGGATGGTTTCTTCATGTCCGATCGTCTCCCTGGGTGAGAAAGCTTGTCTTTCGAACCGAGTTTCCGGGAGAGCAGTGCGGAACGCACTACTGTGAATCCTGCAATCGCCAACGGCGATACTTTGGTGAATGATCCCGGCCGTTCCGAAGGAGCGGCTTCCAAGGGCGCAATTATACGTCGCTGGTGCGACGCCCTTGCTTGAGGCCCGGTCAGGCCTCTCGCTCCCGACGAACCCATTGATTTCGTTCGCAACCGGGAAAGAACTCCGCCGTGGCCGTCCCTCACTTCTCCGTCAGCATTGTCGCCCGCGGCTCCGGCCGCAGCGCCCTGATGTCGGCGGCCTACCGGCACTGTGCCAAGATGGAGTTCGAGCGGGAGGCCCGGACGATCGACTACACGCGCAAGCAGGGCCTCCTGCATGAGGAGTTCGTCATTCCAGCCGATGCGCCCGAATGGCTGCGTTCGATGATTGCCGATCGTTCGGTCGCCGGCGCATCCGAGGCCTTTTGGAACAAGGTCGAGGCATTCGAGAAGCGGTCCGACGCGCAGCTCGCCAAGGATGTCACCATTGCCCTGCCGTTCGAACTGACAGCCGAGCAGAACATCGCGCTCATGCGCGATTTTGTGGAACGACACATCACGGCCAAGGGCATGGTCGCCGACTGGGTCTATCACGATGCGCCTGGGAACCCTCACGTGCATCTGATGACGACATTGCGACCGCTGACCGAAGACGGCTTCGGTTCAAAGAAGGTCGCGGTTCTCGGTCCGGACGGCAAGTCGACCCGCAATGACGCCGGCAAGATCGTCTATGATCTATGGGCCGGTAGCACTGAGGATTTCAACGCGTTTCGCGACGGCTGGTTTGCCTGCCAGAACAAACATCTCGCGCTCGCCGGTCGCGATATTCGCATCGATGGACGCTCTTTCGAAAAGCAGGGTATCGACCTCGAGCCCACCATTCACCTCGGCGTCGGCACCAAAGCCATCGAGCGCAAGGCGGAGCAATCCGACCGGAAGCAGGAGACCTCGACTCCCAAACTCGAACGCATTGAACTTCACGAAGCTCGTCGTAGTGAAAATGCGCGCCGCATCCAGCGTCGCCTCGAGATCGTGCTTGAGCTGATCACGCGGGAGAAAAGTGTCTTCGATGAGCGCGATGTGGCGAAGGTGCTGTATCGCTATATCGACGATATCAGGCTTTTCCAAAGCCTGATGGTGAGGATCCTGCAGAGCCCGGAAGCGCTCAGGCTCGAGCGCGAGCGAATGAATCTCGCGACCGGCATCCGGGAGCCGGCGAGATACACGACGCGCGAGATGATCCGTCTTGAAGCCGAGATGGCCAACCGAGCGATCTGGCTTGCCGGCCGCACCTCTCGTGGCGTCGGTGAGGCGGTGCTGCAGGCGACCTTTGCGCGCCATGTCCGGCTGTCTGATGAGCAGCGAACGGCGATCGAACATGTCGCTGGGGGCGAACGGATCGCCGCCGTCATCGGCCGCGCCGGCGCCGGCAAGACGACGATGATGAAGGCTGCCCGCGAGGCGTGGGAAGCGGCCGGCTATCGTGTCGTCGGCGCCGCCCTGGCGGGCAAAGCGGCCGAGGGATTGGAGAAGGAAGCGGGCATCCAATCGCGTACCCTGGCGTCGTGGGAACTTCGCTGGAACCAGGATCGCAACCAGTTGGATAACAAGTCGGTCTTCGTACTCGACGAAGCCGGCATGGTGTCGTCGCGGCAGATGGCGCACCTGGTCGAAACCATAACCAAGGCTGGCGCCAAGCTCGTCCTTGTCGGTGATCCGGAACAGCTGCAGCCGATCGAAGCGGGCGCCGCCTTCCGCGCTATTGCCGATCGCATCGGCTATGCCGAACTCGAGACAATCTATCGTCAGCGCCAGCAATGGATGCGCGATGCCTCGCTCGATCTGGCGCGTGGCAACATCGGCAATGCGGTCGATGCCTATGGTGCACATGGGTACGTCAGGGGTTTGGACCTCAAGGCGCAGGCGGTCGAAAGCCTGATTGCAGATTGGGATCGCGACTACGATCCTTCGAAGAGCAGCCTGATCCTCGCACACCTTCGCCGCGACGTCCGAATGCTCAACGATATGGCGCGGGCTAAGCTGGTCGAACGCGGTGTCGTCGCAGACGGCTTTGCATTCAAGACCGAGGGCGGAATCCGCAGGTTCGCGGCTGGCGACCAGATCGTGTTCCTCAAGAATGAGGGTAGCCTTGGCGTCAAGAACGGCATGCTCGCAAAGGTGCTTGAAGCCGCTCCCGGCCGCATTGTCGCCGAGGTTGGCGAAGGCGAACACGGCCGCCAGGTCGCAATCGAGCAGCGCTTCTACAACAATCTCGATCACGGCTATGCGACGACGATCCACAAGAGCCAGGGCGCGACCGTCGACCGGGTGAAGGTGCTTGCGTCCCTTTCATTGGACCGGCATCTCACCTATGTCGCCATGACACGCCATCGTGAGGATCTCGCCGTCTATTACGGCAGTCGCTCCTTTGCGAAATCCGGCGGCCTCATCCCGATCCTGTCGCGCCGAAACGTCAAGGAGACGACCCTCGATTTTGAGAAGGCGTCGTTCTATCGCCACGCTCTTCGTTTTGCGGAGGCGCGAGGTCTGCACCTCATGAATGTCGCCCGGACGCTTGCTCGCGATCGCCTCGAATGGACCATCCGGCAGAGCTCGAGGCTGGTCGATCTCGGCGTTCGCCTCGCCGCTGTTGCAACGAAACTTGGTTTCGTCGGTAGCATCAAAAACCTCCCAATCCAGGACCCGATCATGGAGGCCAAGCCCATGGTGTCAGGCATCACCACCTTCCCGAAATCGTTCGAGCAGGCTGTCGAGGACAAGCTCGCCGCCGATGCGGGCCTCAAGAAACAATGGGAGGACGTCTCAACTCGCTTCCATCTGGTTTACGCACAGCCGGAAGCAGCCTTCAAGGCGATCAACGTCGACGCCATGCTCAAGGACCAGTCGATCGCGCAATCCACTCTCGCAAGAATTGCCGGCGCGCCTGAAAGCTTCGGTGCGCTGAAGGGCAAGGCTGGCGTTCTCGCCAGCCGTGCCGACAGGCAGGACCGGGAAAGAGCCGTTGCCAATGTGCCGGCGCTCGTCCGAAATCTTGAACGCTATCTTCGTGAGCGGGCTGAGGCTGAAATGAAACATGAGACGGAGGAGCGTGCGGTCCGGCTGAAGGTTTCCGTCGACATCCCGGCGCTGTCTCCAGCGGCCAGGCAAACACTTGAACGCGTCCGCGACGCGATCGATCGCAACGATCTCCCAGCGGGTCTCGAATATGCGCTGGCCGACAGGATGGTGAAGGCCGAACTTGAAGGTTTCGCCAAGGCTGTGTCCGAGCGCTTCGGCGACCGGACGTTCCTGTCACTGGCGGCGAAAGACACTGATGGCAAGACCCTTGAGACCGTCACGGCAGGGATGACAGCAGGCCCGAAGGCCGAGATCCGGAACGCCTGGGACGCCATGCGGACGGTTCAGCAGCTGGCTGCTCATGAACGAACGATCGAAGCGCTGAAGCAGGCCGAAACGCTGCGTCAGACAAAGAGCCAAGGGCTCTCGCTGACATGACGGCGGGGACTGGAACGCGGCAGGCGATGACCGCGCAACAACGAGGAGCGGCCGTGATCCTGTCGACAGCAGTGTTGGCTGGTGTCGTGCTGGCGGTTACCGCTCTTGCTGGCGGTTACCGCATCAATCTCACGCCGAGCGAGCCTCTTGGTCTGTGGCGGATTGTTCCGCTTCATCGACCAGTAGCGATTGGCGACGTCGTATTCATCTGCCCACCGACAACCCCGGAAATGCGGGAGGCGCGAGCGCGCGGCTATCTCCGTCCAGGTTCCTGCCCGGACGGTGTTGCACCTCTGATCAAGACGGTGATCGCAGTCACAGGACAGCATGTCGAAATCGGCGCAGATGTGAGTGTGGACGGGCGGGCGGTTTCCTCTTCCAGGCTCGCATCACGAGACGGAAGCGCTCGGCCTTTGGTGCCGTTTACGAGTGGCATCGTACCGCCAGGATTTGTCTTCCTGCATTCGTCGTTCTCCGGTTCTTATGACTCCCGATATTTCGGTCCGGTGCCCACCTCTGGCATTCTTGGGCTGGCGCAGGAGGTCCTCACCTATGCGCCGTGATCATCTTCGAACGACGCTGCTGCTATTCGCTTCGATCGCAATCGGCGTGGTGGGCTGGAGCGGCTATGTGTTGCTCCTCCCTGTCGCGCCGGCGTTTCCGATTCTTTGGTCGATCGCGCGCACGAGGTTAGTGGCCGCACTCGTCTCCATCGGATACTTCCTTGCCGCGTCGCGGGGTCTGCCACAGGGCGTTGCCGCCTTTTATTCGTCCGATATCTGGCCGGGCTTGTTGCTCTGGCTATGCGCGTCCACGAGCTTTGTCATCGTGCATACCGTCGTCTGGACGGAGAACGCCGGCACTCGGCCGTTCCGCTATCTCCTCGCCGTCGTTATCATGGCCATTCCGCCGTTCGGCATCACGGGCTGGGCGCATCCTATCACCGCCGCCGGTGTTCTGTTTCCGGGCTGGGGATGGTGGGGATTGGGCTTCATGACAGCTGGCCTTGCGGGCCTCGTAACCCGCATTTGGCCAGCTGTCGCCATCGCCTTGATAGGCCTTTGGCTTTGGTCCGCCGCGTCGTGGACCGAGCCGCATCTACCCAATGGCTGGCGCGGTGTCGACCTCGAATTGGGCGCTTCGCTCGGTCGGGATGCTGGTCTTCAGCGCCAGCGTGACATGATGGCAACGGTGCGTGGCGCGACCGGCGATGGCGCCCTCTATGTGGTGCTGCCGGAAAGTGCGCTCGGCTTCTGGACGCCGACCGTGGAGAGGTTTTGGACAGACGCTCTCCGCGACGGCGATGCAACAGTCATCGCTGGCGCCGTGGTGGTCGACCACGGCGGCTACGACAATGTCCTCGTGGCGATCGATGGTAAGGGCGCTCACACCCTCTATCGCGAACGCATGCCGGTTCCGGGTTCTATGTGGCAGCCGTGGCGATCCTGGTTTGGGGAGAGCGGCGGCGCCCGGGCGGATTTCTTCGCGAACCCGGTCGTCGCTGCTAGCGCCAACAGAGTGGCTCCGCTGATTTGCTATGAGCAACTCATCGTTTGGCCGGTCCTCCAATCCATGCTGCTCGCTCCTGACTTCATCATAGCCGTCGGAAACGGCTGGTGGACCGACGGGACATCGATTGTCTCCATCCAACATGCCACCACGACAGCATGGGCAAAGCTCTTCGCAAAACCGCTCGTCATTGCCTTCAACACCTGAGTGCCAAGGAGATACCATATTGGACACCGGCCTGATCAAAGAATGCGCTGACCCCTCCCTCAAGCCCGCGATCGTCGAGCAGTTCATGACATCAGTAGGCTCGGCTGATCCCCTCGCCGTGACAGTCAAATCGGACGGTCGGTTGGTCCTCTTTCCGAAAGCGGCATCGGCCGATGAGGCGATGGCGATCGTGCGCCAATATGCTGGTCAGGCCGTCGTTCGCGTCGGCCTGACGCAGCTCCCTGCTGGAATTGGAGTCAATGATCCGACTGATTTAAATCCCGACCTTGTTGATGCCTGCCAAAACCTCCGCAAAGGTACGGCGATGTTCGCCAAGGTCCTGCGGATCGTTGCGAAATGGTATGGCAACCCCGCGAGTAAAGGCGTCTTCCCGCAGATGTTCGAGGACGCCATCTACGCATGGAAGACCGGTGAGTTCGAGGGTGTGAGTGTGTTCCAGGCTTCCGATTCAGGAGGCGACGTGACGGCTGCAAGCACGCCGGCCCTGGATGAGGATGTCGCCCGCCGTGGGAACCAAGGGGATTCGCACCCTGAGCAGTCGGATGAAAATCTCAGCGCGGAATCGGCTGAAATGCGAATTGACCTGTCGCGGATCGGTGGAAAATGACGCGTTAGGGAAGGTGATTAGGCCTCCGGAAGCGAATAGCGCGTGAGAACGGCGCCATCTTCCCCATCAAGGGTCACCTCGATGACTTCATTAACAAAATCGTTCGCGCCCGCGAGGTCTCCGAGAATAAGATCAAACAGTTCCCGTTGCAGCGACGGCAGGACCTGCGGCACGATAATGATCAGACCGGCGTGCAGTTCTCCTTTGGCATAGAGTTTTCGGAAGTCGCGAGCGTTGTTCGTCACGAAGGTGAAATCCTCCTCGATGATCCGAGGCATCAGATCCCAGTCGGTTTCGCCGCTCAGTCCCAGCCAATTCACATGGAAACAATCATGGCCGTGAGTTTGTGCCACGGCCACGAGAGACGTATGAAGGCATTCGTGATAAGAAACTTCACGAGGCCGAGCCGGATTGTTTTGGGACAATCCCATTCCGAAGGCTCAGGCGCTTCACGGATTTGACTTTGAGACCCTGCTCCGAAAGCTTCCGCGGACGACCCCTAGCCGGATGTGCGGCAGCCCAGATCTCGGCGAGTCCGACCGTACGCTCAGTGAGCGAAGGATAACCCTCTACGATTTCCGCGGTACTCGCACCCTGGGACTTCATCGCGGCGATGGTTCTCACCGGAACGCGAGTTCCCTTGAAAATCGGTTCTCCGCCGACGAGGCCCTTCGTGCTCTCAATCATTCGCTCGGCTTCTCGAAGCGCCTCGGCGCGCGCGGCCAACTGCTCCCGTGCCCGTGCGACATCGACAATGAGATAATCGTCTGCCCTCACCGTATCAGCATCGGGGTTCTGATCGATGGTGTCGAATAGACGCTTGCGCCGCTCGGCAGACAAGATCGACCCGACGCCATACCAGAGCTTCAGCCGAAGGAGGTCCTCGTCAGTAATCGCACGGCTTCGGTCGGTAGTAGAAGATCTTCCAATGATTCGTTTGTCGATCGCGTTGTGAACCGACTTAATGCCGATCTCGCTCACGGCAGCCGCCTCAGTGGGCGTGTATTCGCGAAGTGCTGCAGCCATAATTATTCTCCTTCCAAAGAATACATATGATGCTCGGGCAATCCGCAATGTGGCTGGCGCAAATGAATTCTCTTAATTACCGACGGGGCATGAAGCCGGCAGTCCGCGAGGCCGTTTCTCTTAATCGTCAAGCTCGGCAGTTGGTATCTGCGGCTCCTTCGGAGGCCGCTTCAGCAACTCACAGGCTTCGATGCCCAAGACTGTCGCCAAGCGGTCAACGACATCGATGCTGGCGTTGTAAACGCTCCGCTCCAGCGAACTGATATAGGTACGATCAATATCTGCGCGATGAGCAAGCTCTTCCTGGGACAGGCCCTTTGCCTGCCGCGCAGCTCGCAGATTTTGCGCAAAGATCTCTCGAATCTCCATGATCGAGAGAACAACGGCTTGATGAGTATCCTACCACGGAGTATTCTCTACAGAGGCTCGGTGGTAGAACCTTCGCGACAAGAAAGTTTTGTTCAGTTCGTCATAGAAGTGCTGCTCGATAACGTGAGGAAGTCGGTGAGATCCAATTGCTTTACCCTAGTTCGGAGATTTTGGATTGATGGTGCTTAACTGATAATGTTGGCGTGCGCCTTGTTCCGGACGGTGAAGAATGAAGGTTGAGGAGAAGTGGTTGAACGACGTGAACTCATCCGAGGCGACCGGCGAAAGAACGGAACGGGAAACTCGCTTCAGCTTTATGCGCAAATCGGAATTGGCGGCGTTGGCTGTCTCCGCAATCCTCGAACATCGCCAACTCCTCGCAGCTGACCAGACTGTCTATGACGAATGGTTGCGCGCAACCGATGACCCGTCAATCTCAAGCTCCGTGCTCCAGACCCTCCAGGACGAATACCTCGCTCGACAGACGAGGTCCGAGGCCCAGCAGGAGGAGCTGTCTGAAATCCTGGACGCACTTGGCTACGTTCCAGACGTGCCTTTGGAAAGCGGTAAATAGAGTTCAGACGAGCCCACGATCCTTGGCAAGGGCAACGAGCTGCGGCACGGACTGGGCGTCATATTTTTTGCGCGCCTTATCGAGATAGTGCTGCACGGTTCTGGCATTAATTCCGGTCACCATCGCCGTTTCGGATGCGGTCTTTCCCTTTGTTGCCCAAATAAGGCAAGTCAATTCGCGGGGCGACAGCATTCGCTTGGGATTAACCGCAGTCTTCGCCGCAATGATCTTCAGTTGATAGTGGATGGCCATCACCAGCTGAACCGCTCTCTTGGAATCCAGCGAAGCTGAAATGTCTACCCTCTTTTCCGACGAGGAGAAGGTCAGCATCATCGCGGATCCGAAGCTTCCCTCCACCGGAATGGTTACACCGCAGCGAATTCCGTGGTCGATCGCCTCGTCGCGAAACCGTCGCAACGGAGATGATCCCCGGGAAGGCCAGTCGTCTGCTGTCCAGAAGAATATCTCGCGTTTGCGCTTCGCATCCGTCACCACGGGATCGATGCGCGAATATTCACTGCTGAGATAGATGCGCTGCCACCGCTCAGGGTAGGAGTTGAACGTCCTGACTTCGAGACCCTCGGTTTGCAGGTAGGCGAACCGGTCATATCCACAGGAATGCGCGAAATGTTTAAGCGCACTCTTGATCATATGCTCGTCCTGCGCAACTTCCACATTATCGATAAGCGAGCGAACGTGTCCGTCCACGGCACCTCTCCTAAGTTCCTGACCCGCTCGTTATCGTTCATAGACGATGGTCAATCGGCCCACGTGTTTGGTGGTCCGCCGGGTGGCGTTGCGATCGGCTTTTCCATCGGCAATTAGAGGTGCCTGCGCCGGGCGAAGCAGTCCCTTGATCCGTCTGGAAAATACTATCTGCTCGGCGGTATCTTCAAGTCGCGCTAATCTAAAAAGTCGACTGAGATACGAAAGTTTATGCGAGCGTGATCACACTGCCACTGAATCAATCGCGGGCGGTGGTCCTTGGCTCTGCCCGCCTAACTTTGGCGATAGATAGAAGGAAAAATGATGTCCTGGTCGACGAGTATGTTGAATTTGTACCCCGGCCGAACCCGGATCGTCGGCTGAACGTTGAGGTTCTTCGAGATCGTCTGTTCCGCGACGCGACCGAAGCTTTCCGCAAAATTCCGCCTCGCAGCATCAGACGCAGTTTCCTGTGTCGCCAGCGTCGAACTCTCGGGCATCGACATATCGATCCCGGTCCCGATGATTGCCACCAGAGCCGCCGACCCGAAAGTCCTCCAAAGATGGCGGTCGACCTTGTCCTGGAATCCCCCATATCCTTCCGCATCAGTTCCTGCCATTCCACCTATCTGCAGGGTAGACCCATTCGGAAAGATCAGGTCCGTCCAGACGACGAGAACACGTTCCTGACCGAACGAGACCTTGGAATCATAGCGACCGAACAGCTTCGCTCCCTGCGGGATTAGAAGGCGATAACCGGTTGCGCTGTCGTAGACACTCTGGCTGACCTGAGCGGTAATCCGCCCCGGAAGATCGGAATTCAGGCCGGTGATCAGTGTCGCCGGGATGACCGATCCGCGCTTCAATTCGTAGGGTGACGTCTGGGGCACGACCTGGTTCGGCAAGTAGCCGAGATCCTTGATATCCTGATTGAGAAAATCCTCCTTCGACGTCTGCCCGTTCTGATCGACGTTTTGGCCCATCTGGCCGGATTTCATGGCCGCGGCATAAAGGTCTGACGCACTGTTTGCCGCGATATTTTTCGGCTGGCGCCCGGTGTTATCGGTGGTGCCTGCGACCTTCTCGACATCGGAGATGTCTACTTTAAGCGGCGAATCGAGCGCCGTGGAACGAGCCTGCAGGCGTGCCATCCGTTGGCGCTGGGCCTCGCGCAAGAATTGCTCATCCTGCTCCCGCTTCAGGCGAGCCCTCCATTCCTCTTCGGATTCGAGCTTTCTTCGGGGGTCTTGTCGATCCACTGGTTGGCGCTCGACGGCCGGATCCTGCCTGTCCTTTTTCTCGACGACGACTGGTGCAGGCTGGAACACCTCCTGCTTTTCTGGGTCACCGATAATGCCATCCGTAACACCCCGCTTGAGCCGGTCGCCGAAACTGGTTGCAGGGCTGTTGGACGCACCCTCGATGCCACCGCGATTGAAAGAAAGTCCTCGCAGTGACAGACCAATCACGACGATACCGACGAACAGCACGACGACAATGATGGCGATGATGATCGGCAGGCGGTTGAGCCGGCGCATACCATTCTCATCGGCGGCCTGGCTGGACGTGCCAAGCTGGAGCGATTGGACCATGTTAATCTCCGTCAGTTGCGCTGCTTGATCGAAAGCGGACTGACCGGCGTGGCGCCGGCTGCCGTCGGCGTATAGGCGCGGCCGAGAGCGATGGAAGGCGTCGAGACTCGCACCAGCAGCTGTCCCTCGAATCCCTCAATTGCATAGGCAAGCTCGACAGGCTTGATGTCTTTGGCGACTTTACCGTCCGAGACGACTGTATAACCCCACCCCTTCAGAGCCGCCTCGAGGGCCGTCGCAAACTCCGACGTATCTTTCTCCATTTTGATCGTGGTCGCAGCACCGGCCGGGCCGATCTGTTCAGCCAGACGACTTGCCATGTCGCCGGCGATCGCACTCGCAGCCGGTCCGGTGACGGCAACAGGTGTGGAGCTGATGGTCAGTGTATCGTCGGCTGTTTGACAACCTGAGAGCAGCGCGACAACGACTAAACACGCGAGAAGTTTGCCCATCGATCACCCTCCCCGCCGGATGGTGATCTTCTCCTGCCGCCAACCAACGCCGGAGACGAGGATCGCTTTGTCGATCGCATAGTCGACGGTCATCATGTCATTCTTCATCCGATAATTGACGATGCGGTTCTGTCCGCCGGAGACGACAAAAAGCACAGGCGCGTCCTGGCCGGAGATCGACTTCGGGAACTGAATGTAGGTCTTAACCCCGTCGGAATAGACGCGTTTCGGTTTCCACGGAGCACCGCCGCTGATCGAATAGGAAAAGTTCAGCTTATCCGGTGCCGTGCCGGGAATGCCTCCGGTTTCGAGGCGGGCATTGATGTCAGCGAGTTTGGTCGACACGTCTTCTGGATACTCGAAACCAACACGTGCCATGTACTGGCTGGGATGGGACTTGAGCTGGATATGATAGGTACGGCGCGATGTCGTAACGACCATCGAAGTGAGAAGGCCTGGCTCCGACGGTTTGACGATGAGATGGATGGCCTGCCCGCCTGTGGCCCCCGATGTGGCCGGCTCGACCTTCCAGCGCACGGTGTCGCCGACGAGGACGTCGCGAACGATCTCGCCACCCTGAAGTTCGATGTCGCAGACCTGCAGAGGAGAGCAGACGATAGAGGGTTGGGTCTCGCCGAACAGAAAGATGACCTTTCCGTCCGGACCGGTTGTAACCAGTCCCGGCGAGCCGCGCCATTTGCTGGAAAGGTTTGTGCCCTTCACCTCGTTGCTCGTCATGCCTTGCGCCTGCGCGCCTGCCGCAAACAAGAGTCCAGCCATGCAGCCGGCGACTGCGATCAATCCCGTTTTCTTCATTGAAGATATCCCTGCCCTTAGAGCTGTGCTGTCCAGTCGAAATCCCGGACATAGAGGCCGATCGGATTGAGGCGGATGGTCGCCTCATCCTGTGGCGCGGTGAGCGCAACTGTCGCGATGCCGCGGAAACGGCGTGTACCGGTTTCCGCGCCCTTGCGGTCCCGCTCATATTCCGTCCAGTCGATCTGATAGGTCTGGTTCGAGAGCGCCACGATGTTGTTGACCTCGATGGCAACGGTCGAGGTTTTCGCCTTCTCGAACGGAGAATTACCTCGAAACCAGGCGTTGACCTTCTCGGTCGACGGATCGGACGTGCGAAGAAGTGCGTAGGTGCGGTCGATATATTGCTTCTGCACCACCGCATCCGGCGTGATCGAACGAAAGCTTGTAACAAAGTTGCCAAGTGTAGCGCGCACCACGCGGACATCGGCATACTCGATCTGCTCCGGGAAACCTGCAGTGACTGCGGTTCCGAGCTTGTCGACCTCGACGATGTAAGGCACGAGCTTGATTTGGGTGCTGAGATACATCGCGTAGGTAAAGCCGATGACGGCCAGGGCGAGACCGAGGACACCGACGATGCGCCATGCGGCGGCCGCCTTCACATAGGAGCCATAGCGTTCGCTCCATTCCTGACGGGCGGCAAGGTACGGGTTTTCCGGGGCGCGGTTCGCTGCCATTTATTCTTCCCTTGTCTTGATTACGGTTTGTCGTTGCGTTCCGGAGGAGGCTTCGGTCCACTATGACCGCCGCGCTGTTCATCCAGCTTGGCGTTGGCCAGTCCGAGAATGGATCCCGCATAAGCACCGGGAGAGCCGATTGCCTTATCCTTAGCAGCCGAGCTTGCAGCGCCTGACACCGATCCGATGCCCGCCCCCATTCCACGAAGCGCAGCACCAGCGAGGGAAGAACCCGCTGCTCGTGCGGATTGACCCGCTGCGAAGCCTGCACTGGCACCGCCGGCCGCGAGGAAGCCAGCACCGGTTGCGAATGACGCCACTTGTCCGCCGTGGCGGATCGTTTCCATTCCTCCGGACACTGATGCGCCTTGGACAACGCCCTGGATGATGTTCGGGACATACATTGCGATGATGAAGACGACGACGGAGATGCCAGCAATTGCCAAGGTCGTGACGAACTGATCCGATGAGGCAGTTGGAGCTTGAGCAAGGCCAAGCAGAACGTTCGATCCGATCTTGGCGATCATCACCAAAGCCATAAGTTTCATCCCGACGCCGAAGGCGTAGATGAGGTAGCGAATGGCAAAGTCTTTTGTGAAGGAAGAACCGCCGAGCCCAAGCATGATCATGCCGGCGAGCAGGCCAACATACATCTCGACCATGACCGACACGAAAATAGCTGCAACCAGCGAGAAGGAGATAACGACGATGCCCATGGCGAGGACGGCGGCAATCGCGAGCGCATTGTCCTGGAACACACCGAACTGTGCTTGTTGCGACATTAGGGAGGCGACGCGGATGCCGGCATCAAACACTTCCGCGGGTGAAGCTGAACCACTGCCGGCGCCAATCTGGAAAAGGCTGTCGACCACCGCGCGCGCAAAGGTTGGACCTTGGGCCAGAACGAATGCGAAGAACCCGATGAACATGATCCGCCGCACCAGTTCGGCGAACCAAGTGTCCAGCGAGGCTGACTGGATCGCCAGCCAAACCGCCGCAATGCCGATCTCGATCGTTGCGAGAATCCAGAATAGGGATTTCGCCGCATCCATGATGGTGGTTTCCCACCCTTTCGCGGCGGATGAGACCTGGTTTTCCAGCTCGGTGAGGACTTGTCCCTCCTGCGCGAAAGCAGGTGCGACATAGGCGAGGAAAAGGAGACCTGCAATTAGAAACGAACGGGGATCAGTTGCTTTCACCATCTCGGGCGCATCTCCTGACCATCCTTGATCGGCGGAAGCTCCTTGCCAGAGCCGAAGAGTTACTCCCTGGCGGCGCGTAGCTTTTCGGTGAGCGCAGGTCCGCCTGCGTTTTGTGAATTGACGATCAGCACTGCCGCCGCAGACGATGCAGCGGCAACAGCCAACAGCAATGCAATCAGGATGGAGCGGCTCACCAACGCGGCTCCATTTTCTGACCTTGGGGAACGCTCTTGACTTCGGCATTGAAGAACTTCTCTCGCCGGGCCTGCGCCAGATCCTTGTCGGTCTGCTCCGTCTGCAGCCAGGTTCCCATCATCGTCATCTGTTGGGAGACGAGGCCGCGAAGCTTCTGCATTTGTGCGACTTGCTGAGCGGCGATCTCGTGGCCGACCTGCAAAGCCTTCATCTGCCCGTCCGCCGTCTCAGACATCGACCGCAACGAGGACATCGTGTCTTCCTCGCTATCGAACTGGTCGCCGGTGAGGCTCGCGGCCTTAAGCGAGCTGGCAATCGTGTCTCGGTTGGTGTTCGACCAGGATTGGTAGGTCGAGGAGAACGTCGCGTTATCAGGCAAATTCGTCTTGAGATCGGCGTAACTCTGAAAACGCTGCTGTAGGACGTCGTCCGCATTACCCATCGAAAAGGCGATACCCTGTCCCTGCCCGACGATGCTGCGCAACTGGTTGAGATCGCTCTCGACCTGCCCCCAGACATGGTTCGGAAGCTGAGCTGTGTTTTGCAGCATGTTCTGGTAGATCTTGAGCTGGTTCTGGATTTGCTCTGCAAGCTGGCTGATCTGCGTCAGCTGATTGTCGACCTGTACGCCGGAGCTTTTCATGAGGTCAACGAGTTGCGCGTTGTTGGCGAGCTGTGTCCATTCCGTCGCAGCACCGGTGGCTGTGCCTGCTTGCACTGAATCTCCGGCCCCAATCGTGAAAGCGGTCGCCGCTAAGCAGGCGAGCCATCTATTTGAGTAGCGATGCGGCATCGTGAACTCCTCTCGTTTCAAGCCAGTGGATCGGCCAGTTGCGGCCATGTTCGGATTTCAGTGCGCGGATGCGTTTGAGGTCCTCTTTGCCCGACGCGCCGACAAAGCTCAGCGCAACTGGTCCAAGCGACATGTCGAAGAGTCGCCGTCCCTCGGGGCTGACGACGTAGTATTCGCGCTTCGGCAGGGCGGTTGCGACGATTTCGATCTGCCGTTCGTTGAAGCCAATGCGCTCATAGAATTCTCGCGTCCCCGACTCGCGGGCGGCGCCATTTGGGAGGCAGATTTTTGTTGGGCAGGATTCCTTGAGCACGTCGATGATCCCGGACCGTTCGGCATCGGAGATCGATTGGGTCGCGAGAACGACAGCGCAATTCGCCTTGCGCAGCACCTTGAGCCACTCGCGAATCTTGTCGCGGAATACCGGGTGGCCAAGCATCAGCCACGCCTCGTCGAGTACGATCAGGCTTGGCGATCCGTCCAGACGCTTCTCGATCCTGCGGAACAGGTAGGTCAGCACAGGCACGAGATTGCGCTCGCCCATATTCATCAGCTGCTCGATCTCGAAAGTCTGGAAGGCGCCGAGCGTAAGGCCGTCCTCCTCCGCATCGAGGAGTTGGCCCATCGGGCCATCGACGGTGTAGTGATGCAGCGCGTCCTTGATCTCGCGCAGCTGCACGCCGCTGACGAAATCCGAGAGCGAGCGTCCGGATGCGCTCGCCATCAGTCCGATCTGCCGAGAGATGGCGTTGCGATGATCGGGGGTGATGGTGACGCCCTGTAGGCCGACCAGCATCTCGATCCATTCCGTCGCCCAAGCCCGGTCGGCGTCACTTTTGAGTTCGGAGAGCGGGCAGAAGGCCAATGCCCTCCCCTCTTCCGCATTGTCGCCGCCGATCTCGTAGTGATCGCCGCCGGCCGCGAGCGTCAGGGGCAGAAGCGAATTGCCTTTGTCAAAGCCGAAGATCTGAGCCTGGTCGTACCGACGAAACTGCGCGGCGATCAGAGCCAGAAGCGTCGACTTGCCTGAACCGGTCGGTCCGAAGATCAGTGTGTGGCCGACATCATCGACGTGCAGGTTCAGACGGAACGCCGTCGAGCCGGTCGCAACCTGCATCAAGGGTGGGGAATTCGGCGGGTAAAAGGGGCATGGCGCGACTGGGTTTCCGGACCAGACCGAGTTCAGCGGAATCAAGTCGGCGAGATTACTGGTGTTGATCAGCGGCTCACGGATGTTGCAATACCAGTTGCCGGGCAAGCTGCCGAGATAGGCATCGGTGGCGTTCAGCGTTTCGATCCGCGCCCCAAAGCCTTCCGCCTGGATAAGTCGCCGGATCGCCTCGGCCTTCTCCTGGAGCGCTTCGTGATCGCTGTCGAACAGCACGACGACTGGAGTGTAATAGCCATAGGCAACCAGCCGCGACGAGGCCTGAGCGATGGCATCTTCCGTCTCGGCCACCATCGTCATCGCGTCCTGGTCGACGGATCGACTTTGTGTCTGGAATATCTGGTCGAAGAATGGCCGAACCTTCTGTTGCCATTTCTTCCGCGTGCGTTCGAGCTTTTGCCGGGCTTCCTCGGCATCGAGAAAGATGAAGCGCGATGACCAGCGATAAGTGAGCGGCATCAAGTCGAGGCTATTCAGAATGCCGGGCCAGCTTTCGGCCGGCAGGCCGTCGATCGCAACGATGCCAAGGAAGCGGTTCTCGACCTTCGGCGTCAGTCCGTGCTCAAGCTCCGCGGTGGCGATCCAGTCAAGGTACATGGGAACATCGGGAAGCCGGATTGGATGACTTTCCCCGGTGGTGCAGAATCGGGCGAACTGGAGCAGCTCGTCATATCGGGCAATTCGCTCCCCTCCCCTCTCGACCGTTTCGCGGGTTTCCATTCGCCGGATCGAAAGAGTGTTTGCAAAATACTGTTCGAGCTCTCGCACCGCGTTCTTGAACACGAAGAGCACCGTGTCCGCGTAGGACTTCTTCCGGCTTTCCTCATCCGAATAAATGTATTTGCTGAGAGCGGTCTTTTTGGACTCGAGCGGCCGGTAGGTCAGGATCAGCGCATGCTTGCTCTCAAAATGCCCCTGCTCGCGCGCGAAATGCGCCCGGCGCTCGGCATCGATCGCGCGGGTCACTGGGTCGGGGAAATGGCAATGGTCTACCGATGGATAGTCGACCGTCGGAATGCGGACGGCCTCGACCTGGATCATCCAGCCGGTGCCAAGTCGCGACAGGACCGCATTGATCTGCCTCGACAGCTCGTTGCGTTCGAGGTCCGTCGCACTTTCGCAATCCGGCCCCGCGAAATACCAGCCGGCCATCAGGCTCCCGTCCTTCAAAAGAAGGACGCCATTGTCGACGAGTCCGGCATAGGGAACGAGATCGGCGAAGGACGGGCCGGTCACCCGGAAGCGTTTGAGAGCTACCATGACCGCCTCCTCAATACCGTCGCCACGGCGAAGTGGTTGCCTTGTAGGTGGGCTTGTAGGAAATGTGCCTGATATAGACCTGCCGCATGAGCGGATCGGACTTCGCCATCATTCTGAGCGCCCCGACGATCACGACCCAGACAGCGACGCCGAGAAGCGCCGAATAAACAGTAAGGACGACGAAGATCAGGATGACGGCGGCAAGACCGGTGATCAGCACCAACTCCCGGTCGGCGCCCATGAGCAGGTTCGGGCGCGACAGCGCGCGGTGGATGCGATTGCGCCGCAGCTGGGACAGGGGTTCAACCATGACCTCTCTCCCCTCCTTCGGTCGAACCAGTTGGCGTGATTTGTTCGCCAGTCAGTCCGATCGAAGCGCCGGTTGCCCCGAACAGGCCGACGATGTTGGTGGCGCCGAGCAAAATGCCGGCGACAAGAACGACGTACACAAGTCGCCGCGCGAAATCGTTGAGCTCGCCGCCAAAGATGAGCATTCCGCCTGCTATCGCTACGGCTGCCAGCGCAATTGCGCCCGCGACCGGCCCCGTGATCGACTCTTGGATCTGTTGCAGTGGCCCTTCCCATGGGAGGCTGCCACCGGAACTGGCGAGTGCCGGCGCCAGGGAGACCAGTACGATTGGCGGCGCCCAGAGCGCAATGGCGATAACAGCATGCTTACGCGACATAACGTGTCCCCTGTTCTTCCATCAATTGATCGGATTCGATTTCGTATTGTCCGTTGACGAACCGTTCGACCTGGATGACGTCGCGAACACGCCGCTCACGCGACGTCCGTTCTATGGAGATGATGAGATCGACCGCTTCGCCGATCACCTCTTGCATCGGCTGCTGGCTCGCTTCTGCCGTCAGCTGTTCAAGCCGGCGAAGCGCCGACACGGCTGTATTGGAATGAATGGTCGATACGCCGCCTGGATGGCCGGTGTTCCACGCCTTGAGCAAGGTCAGCGCCGCGCCATCACGGACCTCGCCGACGACAATTCGATCAGGGCGCAGGCGCATAGTGCTCTTCAACAGCCGTGCCATGTCGATCCTATCGCTGGTATGGAGGAGAACAGCGTTCTCGGCCGCGCACTGGATTTCCGCGGTGTCTTCGAGAATAACGAGACGGTCTTCGGGCGCGGATTTGATGATCTCGGCGATGACAGCGTTCGCAAGCGTCGTCTTGCCCGAGCCGGTTCCCCCGGAAATGATTATGTTGAGCCTCGCGGAAATCGCGCTGCGGATCGTGGAGGCTTGGGATTCCGTCATCACTCCGGTGCGGACATAATCTTCAAACGGGATGAGGCGTGATGACCGACGCCGTATTGTAAAGGCAGGCTTGGCGACGACGGGGGGCAACAGCCCCTCGAAGCGGTGGCCGCCGATTGGCAGCTCGCCGGAGATGATCGGCTGGTCCGTGTCCACCGCCGATTGAAGTGCATGCGCCACGGTGCCGATCACCATCTCCGCGGCAACGGACGACATTTCGCCGGCGGG
>BFBZ01000004.1_pt10 | contig 36462 bp, 34 predicted proteins | sample 1888401 | NCBI WGS metagenome assembly BFBZ01 (sample SAMD00112614, study PRJDB3348) | symbiont metagenome | host: Chara braunii | reverse complement strand
CCATGGGGCACAACTCGCCGCGCTACCTGCACACCGTTATCGAAACCGTCAAACTCGCCTTTGCCGACCGCGACCGCTACTACGGCGATCCCAAATTCTCGAAAATTCCGGAAGAGATCCTGCTTTCGAAGGAGTACGCCGCCGAACGGCGCAAATTGATCGACCCGAACAAGGCCTCGATGGAGAGCCGCCCCGGCGATTTCCAGATTCCCGGCGCTCTGCCCACTGCCGCTACCGGTTCCGCCATCGTGAACGACACGACGTGCGTGAACACCGTGGACAGCAAAGGCAACGCATTCTCGGCCACGCCGAGCGGCGCCTGGCTGCCGAGCGTGATTGCGGGCGACACCGGAATCCCCTTCTCGAGCCGCCTGCAGAGTTTCGTCGAAACGCCGGGACACGCCAACCGCCTGGCGCCCGCCAAGCGCCCGCGCGTGACGCTGAGCCCCACCATGATCCTGAAGGACGGTGAATTCTTCATGGAGCTTTCAACACCCGGCGGGGACAATCAGGATCAGGCGCTGCTGCAGGCTGTGCTCAATGTGATCGACTTCGGCATGAGCCCGCAGGAAGCCGCTGAAGCGCCGCGCTTTGAAACCGAGCATTTCTATTCTTCATTCGCTTATCACGAGTTCGAACCCGGCAAGGTGAACCTCGAAAACCGCATCCCCAAGGCCACCGGAGACGCGCTCATGGCCATCGGCCACAAAATCACGATGACCACGCCGTGGAGCAATCACTCGGCGCCCACCATCATCATGCGCAAGGACGGTGTCTTTCACGGGGCCGCCGACCCGCGCCGCGCCCGCTTCATCTTCGGGCGCTAGAACTGGAAGTACACGAACGGCAGCGCTTTCTCCGTGTACCCGATCATCTCGACAAACAGGAGCAGCGCGGCGCAGGCTGCTCCGTAGACCCATCGCGGACCTTCCGCCACCCGCTCAAACCAGCGGAATCGCTCCTCGGCCAGCGCCAGGACGGTCACGAGCACAAGCAGAACCATCTCAGTAAGCGGGATCAGGTTGTGCCCGCGCGGAATAGCGAAGGCCTGCCGCACCACGAACAGGCTGTCGGCAAAAGTCTGCGCGCGGAAGAAAATCCATCCCACCAGCGCCAGCGCCACGGTCAGCAGAACGCGCGGCAGGTACAGCCAGTTGAACGCCGCGCGCTCGCCTTCGGCTTTCACGCCGAGCATCCGCTCGATGCTCAGCACGGCGCCGTGGTAGCCGCCCCAGATGACGAAATTCCAGCTCGCGCCGTGCCACAATCCGCCGAGCAGCATGGTGAGCATCAGATTGCGGTAGGTGTTGAGATTGCCGTGGCGGTTTCCGCCGAGCGAGATGTAAAGGTAATCGCGCAGCCAGCGCGAGAGCGACATGTGCCAGCGCCGCCAGAATTCGGTGATGCTCGTGGCGAGATAGGGCCGGCGGAAGTTCAGCGGGAAATGAAACCCGAGCAGCTTCGCCATGCCGATCGCCATATCCGTATAGCCCGAGAAATCGAAGAAAATCTGGATGCCGAAGGCGATCATCCCGGTCCAGGCGCTCACCAGTCCGGGTTGCGCGTGAACGTTATTGAAGTACGCGTCGGCGATGAGCGCAAAGCGGTCGGCCACCGCCACTTTCTTCGCCAAACCGAAAAGCAGCAGCAGCAGCCCGTGCGAGATCTCGGCCGCAACCGGGGCGCGCCAGTGATAAAGGTCGACGAAGAACTCGCGCGCCCGCACGATCGGCCCGGCGACCAGTTGCGGGAAAAAGGCGATGAACAGCGCGTAATCCACTACGTTGCGCACCGGTTCCTGCTCGCGCCGGTAAACGTCCACAACGTAGGACATGCTTTGGAACGTGTGGAAGCTGATGCCGAGCGGAAGGATGATGTGGAGCGCGAACGAGTCGTAGGGCCGCCCGGCGAGGAGCGCCAGGTTGCCGGCCAGAAAATTATAGTATTTGAAAAATCCGAGCAGCCCCAGGTTCGCGCCGAGGCTCGCGATCAAAGCCAGTTTCCGTGTCCGTGGATTCCGCGCTCGATCAATCCACAGCGCCGCCGTGTAGTCGATGGCGGTGAGCAGCAGCAGGAGCAGGATGAACTTCGGAATCCAGCTCATGTAGAAGTAGTAGCTGGCCGCCAGCAGCAGGTATTTGCGCGCACCCTTGGGCTGCAGGTAGAACAGCGCGAGGATAACGGCCAGAAATCCGAAAAACTGGGGCGTGTTGAACAGCATGCTAGGAGCGCCCTCGCAGCAGTTCCGGCGTCATGCGCGCCACCTTCCTGGAAAACTCCTGCAAGCCGGCGCGGTTGAGATGCAGCGCGTCGCCGAACAACTCGGGACGCTCCAGGTCGTCGAAGGTGTGCTCCGGCAGCACGATGACGTGAGGCAGGGCCGCAATCCGCCGCACCGCGGTATCGGGAATCCCGGGCGGATCCGGTTTCCTCACCACCGGGCCGCGCGGCACGCGAAAAAAGATCAGCCGCGTCGCCGAGTTCCGGTAATGGCCGGCTATTTTGCCGTACCAATGGGTAAAGTAGCGCGTCTCGGCCCCCGTTCGCGGCGGACGCTTCTCAAACAACACACCCCGGATCATCTGCTGCTCGTCGGGCTTCACCGCGGGCGGAAACTCGACCTCTTGCCGGTCCCAGTCGACCCGCATGCCGGCCAGGCTGAAGGTCTCGCCTTCAAACCCGTAATACCAGCCGGCGGACTCCCGTTCGTAATACCGCACCTTGCGGATGCGCTCGGGCGGATTGGCGAGAAATGCCTGAAAATCGCGCCGGTAAACGAAGCTCTTCAGCAGCAGTCCGCGAAACGCCGCCCATCGCGCCGTCCACGATTCGTGCGAGAGCGTGTATTCGGCGAGGTCGGCAATGCCCACTCGCCGGATGATGTAATGCAGATCCGTCTCCCGATCCGCCTGTCGATCGAAGCCGTCGGGCTCGTTGTAATCGTCGACCGGAATCCAGATGGCGGCGTACCGATCGGCGTGCGGATCCACGGTGCGCAACCCGTAGTACCAGACTCTCGGCGTGGTGCCGCCGAGCGCGATCGTGCCGTAGGTCAACCCGCCCGCGTCAGGAGACTGGTTTGCGATGCGCGGCAGCAGGCCCATGCGCGAGTGCCCCACGGCGAGAACCTGAGGACCCGTCTTCACGCGCCGCAGTTCGTTTCCAAGCTGCGTCTCATAGAAGCCGGTGGTGGAATCCGGCTCCACCAGAGAAGGGTAAAGTGAGGTCCGGAAAGCGAGGCCCTCGAGTAAGACGAAGGCCAGCGCCGTCCATCCCAGGCGCGCTAAGATGTCCCGCAAGTCGCCAATTTAACACAGGGCGGCGCGGCGGCCTTATTTCGCCGGGTACACCGCCGTCACGTCATCCCACTTGTAGGGCAGTTTGTTCGGCGTCACCACGACTTCGGTCGAAAATTTGAAGGGTGTTTTGGCCGGTCCCGGATATTCGAGTTCGACGAAATAGGCCGTGTAGCCCTTCTTCGGCGCCGGGACCTGCGCGGTGTAGACGCCGTTTTTCGCCTCGAGCGGCGTCGCCTTGTAAGCCTTGCCGATCGTGTCCACGCGGAAATCGCGCGCCTCGGGATTGGTCGCCTGCCAGAGCAGCACGCGAGCCGGAGCGTCCACGGGGCGGACTTCGAGCGCCCCGTCCTTGCGGCGGGTCCAGCTAAAGCGCGGGCGCGGTTTGCCGGTCACAATCGCCTGGTAAAAGGCGAGCAGGCTGTCCTGAGCGTCGGAGCCTTCGAGGTTGTGCTTGGTGTTCGGAACGTAGCGCAGATGCTTCTCTTCCTGCAGCGCGCCGTAATAAAACTGCGAGTTGTCCGGCAGGAAAAACTGATCGCCCGAGGCGTTGATCAGGAACTTCGGCATGGCGAGCGCGGGACGGTCGCGATACACGTAGGGGTCCTCGATGTCGAGCACCTCGCGGTACTCCGGAGTGCCGATCTTGCCCGGAAACAGCCCGTGCTGCACGTAGTCGGCCAGCGCCGGGGAGAAGAATCCGTAGGCTTCAAACTGATGCTTGGTGATGGCTTCGCTGTTGAGCGCGTCGATCACCATCGGGACGATGGCCACCACGCGCGGGTCCACCGCTCCCACCAGCCACGTGGTCCACCCGCGCTTGGATCCGCCCGCGACCACGAACTGATCCACCTTCACTCCCCCGCCCTGCGGCGACGCGGCGAATTCCTGAATCGCATCCATCGCCCGGACGCCGCTCTTCACCATCGCGAGCCTGACCAGCCAGAAATCGTCCTTGGTGCTGAAATGCTTCACCCGCGTGTAGGCGATGATGTCGTCCTCGCTGCGCGCCTTGTCGAGCGAATCAGTGAAGCGCAAAGGCTGGTTCGGCACCATGCCGAGTTCCGCCACCACGGTGCCCGTCTCGGCGGCGATCCGCAGCGCGCGTTCGCTGACGCGCGACGGCGCCGGGTCGTTGTTGCTGCCCGCGCCGATGAACAGCAGGGCCTTGCGCGAGGTTACGCGCGACGGACGCGTGATGGTGAGCCAGTGCTTCCAAACCGGACGGTCCACGTCCTCGGCTGACCGCCAGGTTTGCGAGGTCAACTCGAGAACATCGCTGCGAACCCCGTTGCCCGGCAGCGTGGTCACCACCTTCCAGCCGTACACCGGATCTTTCTGCGCCACATAACGGTCGAGCGCCGTTTGGCGGTACGCGGCTTGCCCGGAAACCAGGGCGGCCAGCAAAAAAGCGAGCAGACAGGCTCTCATTACCGATTCAGTATACAAATCCGATCTGCCCGCCGCTCCGTATCAGCACCTGGAGGGAGTACGTTATGGATTCCGCGCGTCACGCCATTGTGATCGGGGGCAGCATGGGCGGTTTGCTGGCTGCTCGGGTACTGTCAGATCATTTCGATGATGTCACGATTGTCGAGAAGGATATTCTGCCGGAGGCGGCAGAGAACCGCCGTGGAGTGCCCCAGGGCCGTCATACGCACGCCCTGCTCGCCAGCGGGCGCGAGGTTCTTGAGCGCTTCTTCCCGGGGCTGACCAACGAACTTGTCGCCCTTGGTGCGGTTCCCTGCGACGCCGTCGAACAGGGAGTCTGGTACCACGAAGGCGGGTTGCTGGCCCGGTGTCCGAGCGGAACCAAAGGCGTCCTGGCCAGCCGTCCCCTGCTAGAGAGCGTGGTCCGGCGGAGGGTCCTGGCGACGCCCCGCGTCTCGGTTCGCCAGAACACGGCGGTTGAAGACCTGGAATGGTCGCCTGCAGGCGACCGCGTAACGGGAGTCCGCATGGCCGAAGGCGTGGTGCCCGCAAGCCTGGTCGTCGATTGCACCGGGCGCGCCTCCCACTCCATCCGCTGGCTTGAAAAGAAAGGATTCCCCGCGCCTCGCGAGGAAAAGATCGAGATCGCGCTCGCCTACACCACGCGATGGTTCCGCCGGCGTCCCGAACAACTCGGCGGCAACCTCCTGTGCTCGGTTGCCCCGACACCGGAAGGCAAACGTGGCGGCGTGCTCCTTGCGCAGGAAGGCGACCGCTGGACCGTAACTCTGATCGGCTATCACGGCCACTCCGCCCCGACCGACCTCGCAGGCTTCGTCGAATTCGCCCGAAGCCTCCCCGGCAGCGAGATCTACGACGTGGTACGCGAGGCCGAACCGCTCGGCGATGCGGCCAGCGCCCGTATGCCCGCCAGCGTTCGCCGCCGCTATGAGAGTCTCGAGCGTTTTCCCGGCGGATTTCTCGTATTCGGGGACTCCATCAGCAGTTTCAACCCGAGTTACGGCCAAGGTATGTCGGTGGCGGCGCTCGAAGCGGTTCAACTCGACAAGTGCGTCGCCGAGGGTCCGGTGGGCCTGGCCGGGCGTTTCTTCCAACGCGCCGCGCGAGTGGTCGACATTCCCTGGAGCATCGCGGCGGGCGGCGACCTGCGCATGCCCGAGACGGCCGGTCCGCGGAACGGGCAAGTACGGTTCGTCAACTGGTATCTGTCCAAACTGCTCCGCGGCGCCCACCGCGACCGCGAACTCTCGCTCGCCTTTCACCGCGTGGCTAACCTCGCGGCGCCGCCGCAGAGTATTCTGCGGCCGAACCTCGCCTTGCGCGTGCTTTGGGCCGGCTTACGCCCTGAACCTGCGCAGGCGGTCAAGGGTGATCTCGCCGCAAACCGCGCTACTTCCTGATCGGCGCAGGCTCACCGGTACCGGCCGCCGCGCCGCCTTTGACCCTGTACTTCGAGTGTTTCTGCGAAGGGCGTCCGGAGATCTTACGGTTGAGATCGCCGGACCGGACGTTGGCCTCGCCCTCGCGTCCAAATGCGCCTGTCGCCATGCTGTCGTGGCGGCGCGTCGTTTGCGGCTTTCTGCCGGTGATACGTTTTCCTGACTTCCCGCTCATAAGTTTTCGGCTTCTCGAAAGTTGGAGCGCGGGTGGTGCCGATCGTTTCGCTCGGCCGGCAAAGCGGTTTGATAGAATCGCATCCACCATGTCGAACGATCGTCGTGGATTCCTGCGCAGGCTGCTTTCCGGAACCGGGCTCGCCGCTGCCGCCGCGCAACCAAGCCACGCTCAGCCAACCGCCTCTGCCGGACTGCTCCCGGACTACGCCCGCGCGCAAAACTACACTTCACTCAAGCAATCGAGCTTCGACCGCACCGGCGGCAACCGCGACTTCTGGTCCGTACCGCCCGGACAGACCATCGAGGTGTTCAACGACAACAAGCCCGGGGTCATTACCCACATCTGGTTCACCATCGCCGCGCAGAGCGCCAATCACCTCAAGGAACTCGTTCTGCGCGCCTATTGGAACGGAAATTCGAAGCCCAGCGTCGAGGCGCCCATCGGTGACTTCTTCGGGCTGAATCTGGCCTCCTACGTCATCTACGAATCCGCATATCTGGCCTGCTCGCCCGGCAAGAGCCTCAACTGCTACTTCGCCATGCCCTACCAAAGCGCCCGCCTGACGGTGGAGAACCAGGGCAAGGGCAACGTAGGCGCGTTCTACTCGAACATCGACTATCAGAACGTCGCCGCGCTGCCCGCCGACGCGCTCTACTTCCACGCGCAGTACCGGCAATCGGCGCCGTGTGTGCCGTCGACGGGCGAAAACGCCAAAATCAACCTCGACGGCCGGCTGAACCACGTCTACTGCGAGGCTCGCGGGCGCGGACACCTGATGGGGGTCACGCTCGGTGTGCTGCAAAACGGCGAGGGCTGGTGGGGCGAAGGCGACGAGATGATCTTCCTCGACGACGAATCGAAACCTCGCATCACCGGCACCGGATCGGAAGATTATTTCCTCGGCAGTTGGGACTTCGGCGGGCGCGACACGTCGCAGGCTTTTGCCCACCGCATGTACGGCGCGCCGCTCATCGCCGCCGCCGAACGAACCGGGGGGCGCTACCACTGCTATCGCTGGCATGGCGACAATCCCGTCACCTTCACCCGGTACCTGAAGCACACCATGGAGCACGGCCATGCCAACGACCGCGGCGACAATTTCTACTCGGTCGGCTACTGGTATCAATCCGAACCCTACACCGACTTTCCGGCGCTTCCGCCGCTGGACCAACGAATCCCGAAAGTGAGAACCCCGAATGCTTAAATTTCTTGTCTTCGCATTTTGCGCCGCGCTCGCGCTGGCGGCCGACCCCGCCGGTTTCACCATCTGGAAAGCAGGCGACCTGAAAGGCTACGAAAAGTCGCTCGCTCCCAAAATCGACCAGGACAAAGTGGCCACCTCGGCGCTCGCCTCCTACTCGAATCACCGCACGGGGATCGCCCATCGCGAAGGGAACGGGCAAGCCGAGTTGCACGAGCAAGATGCCGACCTGTTTGTCGCGGTAAGCGGCGAAGCAACCCTGGTTGTCGGCGGCACCATGCCCGGTTCTCACGTCACCGCTCCGGGCGAACATCGGGCCGCCAACGTGCAGGGCGGCTCGCGTCATGCCGTCGCCCCCGGCGACATCATTCACATCCCGCGCAACACGCCTCACCAACTGCTGGTGGACTCCGGGAAACAGTTCACTTACTTCACGCTCAAAGTAACCGAGAAATAGCAAACCGCCGGAGAAAGAGTTCTTTCCGGCTTGTATAATCAGACTGTGAAAAAGCTCTCCACCATGCTGATTGCCGCCGCTCTATTGGGCGGCTGCGCCAAGAAGATCGAAAATGCGGATGCCGTCCGGCAAGGCGTGCTCGACTATCTCAACAAACGCCAGGAACAGACCGGACTCAACATGGCGAGCATGGATGTCACCGTGACCTCGGTGACTTTCGACAAGAACACGGCCAAGGCTATGGTCTCGTTCAAACCCAAGGGCGACGCCGCCGCGGGCGGAATGAGCAAGGGCTACACGCTCGAGCGGCAGGGCGACAAGTGGGTGGTGAGCGGCGGACAGACTTCGGGCATGGATCCGCATTCCGGCGGCATGGGCGCTGCTCCCGGCGGAATGGGAATGCCCGCGCCCGGTGGAGCGATGCCCCCCAACCATCCGCCGGTCGAGGGCTCCGGCCCGGAAAAGAAATGAAGACTGTTGCCGTACTCGGCGGCGGACCCGCCGGTAGCTTCGCCGCCGAGCGCCTGGCTCGAGCCGGGTTGAAGACCATCATCTTCGACGAGAAGCTTGCCTGGGAGAAGCCCTGCGGCGGCGGCCTCACCTACAAGGCATACAGCACGTACCCGTTCCTGATCGACAACGAAACTCCAAAAAAGCTGGTCACCGATACCTTTCTGGCCGCCCCCAAAGCCGGGTCGGTCAGAATGGCGCTGACTCAACCTCTGATTATCTACTCGCGGTTCGACCTGAACCGCATGCTGCTCGAGCGCGCCGAACGCGCCGGCGCCGCAATCGAGAAGACGCGGGTCACCGCCGCTGAACGCGACGGCCGCGGCTGGCGCCTGCGCACCGGGCGCGGCAGCGTTCAAGCCGATTTCTGCGTGGTTGCGACCGGCGCGCGCAATTCCCTGCGCGACCTCGGCACCGAATACAAGAAGGCCGACACCATGTACGCGCTCGGCTATTACGTCCCTTCGCGGCAGGACCACATCGACATTCAGTTTCTCGACAGGCTCGAAGGCTACATCTGGGTGTTCCCGCGCTGCGGTCACCTTTCGGTCGGAATCTGCGGCAAGGGCGAATCGGCTCAATCCCTCCGCACCCGCCTTGAGCGCTACATGGCCGACCACGGCATTTCCACGCGCGATGCCACCTTCTACGGCCACGTGCTCCCGTCTCTTGACGCCTCAAGCTGGCGCCATAACCGCGTGGCCGGCGACGGTTGGATCGCCGTCGGCGACTCCGCCGGTCTCGTCGACCCCATCACCGGGGAAGGGCTCTTCTACGCGATGCGCTCCGGCGATCTCGCCGGACAGGTGATTCTCGAGCCGCAGGACGATATCGTCCATCAGTACCGGCAGTTGCTGCGCCGCGAGTTCGTGGACGACCTCGCTTTCGGCGCCACCATCGCCAAGCGTCTCTTCCTCGGCCGGTTCTGTTTCGACAGCGTACCCGCGCGCATGGTGCAGTTTGTCCGCCGCAGCCCGCGCTTCCACGCGCTCATGCAGGACCTGTTTGCCGGCACTCAGCCGTACCTCGGCCTAAAATCGCGCCTCTGGAAAAACCTGAGCTTCACCGTTCAGGAAGTGTTGGTCAATCTGTTCCTCCAGAAGATGGTCGCCCCCGAAGAAGGCGTCTGAAGCGTGCCGGAACTCTGGCTCATCCGGCACGGCGAAACCGAGTGGAGCCGCTCGGGCGCTCATACGGGCCGCACCGACATTCCCCTCACCGAGGAAGGACGGGAGCGCGCCCGCCTCGTCGGCCGCCTCCTCGCCGGACAGTCGTTCGCTCTGGTGCTCACGAGCCCGCTCGGGCGCGCATTCGAAACCTGCCGTCTTGCGGGGTTCGCCGCTCAGGCGGTTGTCGATCCGAACTTGCGCGAGTGGGACTACGGCGACTACGAAGGGCGCCGCACGGCCGATATTCGAGCCGAGCGTCCGGATTGGTCGCTGTGGTTCGACGGCGCTCCGGGCGGAGAGTCGGCCGCGCAAGTCGGCGCGCGAGCCTCGGCCGTGATCGAACGCGCCATTCAAGCGCCGGGCGATGTCGCCATCTTCGCCCACGGCCACCTGCTCCGCGTTCTCGCCGCCATGTGGACCGGGCTCGCCCCGGAGGACGGCCGCCGCTTCGCCCTTTCCACCGGATCGATCTCCCGGCTCGGTTACGAACGCGAAACCCGGGTTCTTACCGAATGGAACCGTATATGAGCCTCATCGAGCGGCTGGCTGCTTTCAAAGGCCGCTTCTCGCCCGATGCCGAGCCGCCGCTTCTCGCGCTGTTCGACCGGCTCGAACGCGCCGGCATCCGCGAACCCGGGCAACTCGCCCAACTGCACGAAACCCTGCTTTTTCTCCGCGCCTATCCGGTGAGCGAACACACCGCCCAACGCGCTGATCGATTGCTATCGGACTTCTCGCGCCGTCTCACCCGCCTCGCCGACCTCACTCCGCTCGAAGAACCCGACATCTCCGGTATCGACGGCACCGGCATCACCGCCGTTTTCAGCCGCGACATGGCGCGCTACCTCGTCGGGCGCTTTCCGAGGCGCGTGTCCATCCATTGGGAAGCCTGGGAAACGCCTCAGCGCCTTTCCCTGGTCATGCCCGGTCTGCTGCCGTTGCTGGCCGACGACGCGGCGGTGGAGGCGCACGTGCCCTTCCGCGAATGGCTCGAAGCCGCCGGCGGACTTCGCTGGCTGATCGAACACTCGGATTTGTGGGACGCACTCGAGCTTCCGCTGCGAGTCTCCTTCGAGCCGGAGATTACGCGCACCCGCATGCGGCTCGACACCGGGCGGCTGTTCTTCCACACCGAACCGCTGATCCCGCGCCGCGCCGTCTCGCTGCTCGGCGTCGAGGACATCCCCTTGCGCCGGGTGAGCCCTCAAAAAGGCCGCCGGCTGATCGACCTCGCGCGCGACACCTCCGCCGTCCGCTACCGCGAGTTGCACGGCTTCACCTACGGCGACCCGGAGCATGTCTACGAAGCGCGCCTCGGGCGCGGAGTTGTCGTCTACGTGTGGGGCGTCGGACCTGAGCACCGCCTTCCGCTGCGCGTTTATCACGCCGCCACACTCTGGAAGAACGGCGTTCCCATCGGCTACTTTGAAGGGCTGTCGCTCGCCGAGCGCATGGAAGCCGGCTTTAATCTCTACTACACCTGTCTCTTATACACATCTAGATGTGTATAAGAGACAGGACCTGAGCACCGCCTTCCGCTGCGCGTTTATCACGCCGCCACACTCTGGAAGAACGGCGTTCCCATCGGCTACTTTGAAGGGCTGTCGCTCGCCGAGCGCATGGAAGCCGGCTTTAATCTCTACTACACCTTTCGCGAAGGCGAGACCGCGTGGCTCTACGCCCGCCTGCTCAAGCTGTTTCACCAATGGCTCGGCATCCGCGTCATGTCGCTCGATACCTACCAGATTGGGCACGAGAACGAGGAAGCCATCGACTCCGGCGCGTTCTGGTTCTATCGCAAGCTCGGGTTCCGCTCCGTGAGCCCCGAAATCCGCGACCGCACAGCGAAGGAAGAGCGAAAGATCGCCTCGCAGCCCGGCTATCGCACTTCGCCCGCGACTCTGCGCAAACTGGTTGAAGCTCCCATGGTGTTCGAGTACCCGGGAGCGGAAACCGGCGCGTGGGACCGCTTTGAAACTCGCCGTGTGGGCATCGCCGCCGTTCGTGCAACCCGCGGCGCCGGGATGGCGGATTGGGATGCGCTCGCCGCCGCCATTCCCGGTTATCGAAAATGGCCCGAACCGGACCGCGCGCGATTCGCGATGGTTGCCGCCGCCAAGCACGCTGCGGAAGAGTTGCAGCACCTCCGCCTCATGCAGGCACACACACGCCTGCGTGGTGCCATTCTGCGCCTCGGAAGTGCATAAATCCTTAGACAGTAAGCGGTTTCTTTGATATTCTTTTCTCATCTGGGCTGCCGTCTCAAAGGAGGGCGCCACCCGAGCCATGTCTTTCACCCGACCCGCGCTACTGCTGTTTGCCGCCGGTTGTGCCGCCGCCCCGGTCGTGGACAGGGCCGGCTTCGACACCAAGGTGAAACCGGTGATCACCGGTTCGTGCGTGGCCTGCCACAACGCTCAGATGCAATCCGGTGGTTTGAATGTTGCGGCGCTGGCCGACCCTGCCACGCTGGTTTCCGACCGCGCCGTGTGGGAGAAAGTCGCCCGCAAAATCGAATCCGGCGAGATGCCGCCCAAAGGGATTCCGAAGCCTCCTCCGCCCCAAGCCGCCGCTTTTCTGACCTTTCTGCGCTCTGAGTTCGACAAGCAGGACGCCGCAATTCCGCCGGACCCGGGTCGCGTGGTCGCCCGCCGCCTAAACCGCAACGAGTACCGCAACACGATTCGCGACCTGCTCGCGGTGGACTTCCGCGCGGACCGCACTTTTCCGACCGACGATTCGGGCTACGGGTTCGACAACATCGGCGCGATTCTCACCGTCTCGCCGGTGCTGATGGAGAAATACCTCACGGCAGCCGAGAACATCGCAGCGCGCGCGCTCGGCACCGTCAAACTGCCCTCGAAGCCGATCTCGGCCAGTTGTGATCTCAAAACCAAGACGCTCCAGCGCCTCGACTACAGCACGGTGGAAGCGTCGCATCGCATCGAGTTCGACGGCGACTACACGGTCCACTTCTCGTTTCCCGGCGAGCGCGCCAAGGACGCCAAGCCCGTGCAGATGGGCTTCTACATGGACGGCGCTCTGCTCGCCACCATCGACGTCGAGACCAGGCCCTCTCAACTGGTCGCCTTCAATCCGCTGTCGGAAGGCGAAATTCGCGTCTATCTGCCCGAAGGCGACCACCTGTTCCGCGCCGCCTTCCTCAACGACGATTTCATCAAGACCATCACCAACGACAAGGACGCCTACAACGACAAGAAGAACAAGTGGATTTCGGGGATGACTTTTGTCGGTCCGTACGCCTCGAAAGTCGAGCGCGCGAGCCGAAAAAAGATCCTGGTGTGCAACCCCGCTTCCGGTCCTGCTTGCATCGATACCATCGTCGGCGGCCTGGCGCGCCGCGCATGGCGCCGTCCGGTGACCAAAGCCGAGGTCGCGAGTTTAACGCGCTTCGTCGATATGGCCAGGCGCGAAGGGCAAACCGCCGAGCAGGGTCTCGAACTCGCCATCGAAGCCATCCTGGTTTCGCCGCAGTTCCTGTTCCGCATCGAGCGGGACCCGTTCCCTACGGACGCTTCGAAGATTCACCGTCTCTCCGACGTCGAACTCGCCTCACGCCTGAGCTACTTCCTGTGGAGTTCGATGCCCGACGACGAACTGCTCAAGCTCGCCGAAACGAGTCGACTGCATGACCCCGCCGTGCTCGACGCGCAGGTGAAGCGCATGCTCGCCGACCCGAAGTCGGCTGCCTTCGCCGACAACTTCGCCGGGCAGTGGCTGGAGATTCGCAACCTCGAGAGCCTGAATCCCGACCCGAAGAAATTCCCGGCATGGACCCCGGCGCTCCGCAGCGCGCTGCGTTCGGAGACCAACCTGTTTTTCCGCCACGTCCTCAACGAAAACCGCCCGGTTTCGGACTTCATCAACGCCAACTACACGTTCCTGAACGAACCACTCGCCAGGTTCTACGGGATTGACGGCGTCAAAGGCTTCGACTTCCGGAAAGTGGACCTCACGAGCCGCGAGCGAGGCGGCGTGCTGACCCAGGCCGCTGTGCTCTCGGTGGCGGGCGGCTACCCGAATCGCACTTCGCCCACACTGCGCGGCAAATACGTTCTGAACAACATTCTCGGCACTCCGCCGCCTCCACCGCCGCCCGACGTCCCTCAGTTGGACGATTCTAAAATCGGTAGCGACGTCTCGATGCGCAAGCAACTTGAGCAGCACCGTTCGGACGCCTATTGCGCCTCGTGCCATCAGCGGATGGATACGCTCGGCTTCGGACTTGAGAACTACGACGCCATCGGCCGCTGGCGGACCAAAGACGGTAAATTCGACATCGACGCGAGCGGCACCATGCCCAACGGCAAGGCGTTTTCCTCCGGCGCCGAAATGCGCGCCGTGCTGCTCGACAGCATGCCGCTGGTCTCTCGCTGCCTCACCGAGAAACTCATGACCTACGCGCTCGGCCGCGGGCTCGAGCGCTACGACAACCGCGCGGTGGAACAGATTCAAAAAGCGACCGCCGCCGATGGCTACCGATTCCAGAACCTGATTTTCGAAATCGTGCGCAGTTTGCCGTTCCAGTCGCGCCGGGGTGAACCAGGACCCGTGCGAACCAGCGCCGGGCCGACGCCCAGACAGGAGACCGCTCGTCGATGATCTCTCAAAAAGCACCAGCATTCGTTACCAGGACCGCCTTGTCCCGGCGGGCATTGCTGCGCGGGTTCGGCACGGCCGCCGTCGCGCTGCCCTTTCTCGACGCCATGTCGCCGGCCTTCGGCGCGGCCGCGAAACCGCCGGTGCGCATGGCGTTTTTCTACGTGCCGAACGGCATGATCATGGACGCCTGGAATCCGTCCTACGAGGGCCGGTTCCGCGAAATGCCGCGCGCCCTCAAAGCGCTCGAGCCCTTCAAAGACGACATCCTGCAAATCGGCAACCTCACGCACAACACCGGCCGCGCGCTGCTCGACGGCGCGGGCGACCACGGGCGCTGCTGCGGATCGTACCTCACCGGGATTCAGGTGAAGAAATCGGTGGTCGATATCCGCAACGGGATCTCGTTCGACCAGATTGTCGCCAACGAGATCGGCCGGCAGACCCGCTTCCCCTCGCTTGAAATCGGCATGGAAGACGCGCGGCAGGCGGGCGACTGCGATTCCGGCTACTCCTGCGCGTACACCAACAATCTGGCCTGGCGCAGCGCCACTCAGCCGTTGCCCCCCACGCTCGACCCGCGCGTGCTCTTCGAGCGCATGTTCGGCGACGGGCAGCCCATGACCGCGGAGGAACGCGCCCGCCGCTCCCGCTACCGCCGCAGCCTGCTCGACTTTGTCGCCGCCGATACGCGAAAACTCGAATCCGGCCTCGGCCCCTCGGATAAACGCAAGCTCGACGAGTACCTCTCCGCGGTCCGCGAAGTGGAACGGCAGCTTGAGAGCGCGGAGAAGGAAAACAGGCAGATCAACCCGGGCATTGAAAAACCCTACGGCATTCCCGCCGATTTCGGCGAACACTTCAAGCTGATGTCGGACATGATCTCGATCGCGTTTCAGGCCGATCTGACGCGCGTCGCGACGTTCCTGGTCACGCGCGAAGGAAGCGTGCGCCCCTATCGCGAACTCGGCATCCCCGACGGGCACCACCCGCTCACCCACCACCGCAACCAGGACGACCTGATGGAAAAGGTGCGCCGGATCAACGAGTATCACGTCCGCCAGTTCGCCGGATTCGTGGAGAAGCTGAAATCCATCCGCGAACCGAACGGATCGCTGCTCGACAACAGCATGATCGTCTACGGCGCCGGCCTCAGCGACCCGAATGCCCACTCGCACGACGACCTGCCGTCCATCATCGCCGGACGCGGCGGCAACTACTTCAAGACCGGACGCCGCATCGTGGCGCGCCGCGAAACTCCCATGTGCAACCTGTTCCTCACGATGATGGACCGCATGGGCGTCCACGTGGAGAATTTCGGCGATTCCACCGGAAGGCTCGAAGGTCTGGACCTGGCGTAGTCGATGCCGCAAGCCACTGCCGCGAAACCTGCGCCGGGCGCTTTCTTTGATTCCGACTTTCGCACCCTCGAACCGCTACTGGCGCTCGGAATTCTATACGGGCTACAGAGCCGGAACGAGTGCCGAGTTACAACGGTTTCGCTCAGCCGCCCCAATCTCGCCGTGGCCGGATTCATCGATGCCGTACAGCGCTATTACCGCGCCGGCGGCAACTTCGGCGCTCCGGTCGGGATGCGGACCGCGGGCGATGCCGGCGACACGCCGGGCGCCTTCGCAGCGCCCTTTGAAAAGAAGAATCCGGACGGTACGCCGGCGCTGGTCAACCGCCTCCGTTCGGTGATCGACACCGGCGACCCGGCTACCATCATTCGCAATTACCTGCAGGCGCAGCAGGACGATAACGCCGTCATCATCGCGGCCGGCCCCGCCAGCGACCTCGCCGCCCTTCTCGACCTGAGCGGAATCGAGGAGTGGATTCGCGCCAAGGTCTCCCGGCTTGTCATTTCAACCGTCCCAACGCACGTTCGTGCCGACCTTGCCGCGACGCGCAAAGTGCTGGCGCGATGGCCGGGGCCTCTGGTGGCCTTAGGCGAGGAAATCGGCGCCGCTCTCCCCTTCTCCGGCGCAACTCTCCTTCAGGAGTTCGCGGCCAAAACACCGGAAAGCCCGATCGCCGCCGCTTTGCGCTCCGCACCCGGCGACGCGCCTGCGGGCGCTCTGGCGGCAGCACTCTATGCGCTCCGGCCCAAGGCGGAGTTCTTCAGTCTTTCCGATCCTGGAACGCTGAAAGTGGACGGCGCCGGTTCGGTAGCCTTTGAACCGTCCGCCGCGGGAAAGCACCGCCGTCTCCTGCTCAACGCAGGACAGAAGGAAAAGCTCCTCAACGAACTTGTTCAATTGGCCGCGAATGCCAAGCCGGCCCAACGCCCGCGTTTCCGCCCGCCCGTCGAGAAGCCGCCCGAAAAGCCCGCTGAGAAGCCCGCTGACAAGCCTTCCGACAAGAAAGACAAACAACCGTGAGAATTGCCGCCTGCCTTCTGCTCCTGTCCCTATCCGTTGCGGCGCAAACGCCCGCGCCCAACCCGAATATGCACTACCACCTCGGCCCCGACTCGCTGCCGCAGGACGGAGTGCCCAAGGGCGACATTCGCGGTCCGTTCACGTTGCCGAGCAAAGTCTACGAAGGAACGCAGCACACTTACTGGGTTTACGTTCCCGCGCAGTACGACCCGTCAACCCCCGCGAGCCTCATGATCTTTCAGGACGGTCAGGCCTTCAAGAATCCAGACGGGGATCTGCGGGCGCAAAACGTGCTCGACAACCTGATCTACAGGCGCGAAATTCCGGTGATGCTCTGCGTGTTCATCAACCCCGGGCGCACGCCCGAGCAACCTGAGCCCAATCAGCAGGAATGGGGCGATCGCACCACCAACCGCCCCACCGAATACAACACGCCCGACGACAAATACGCGCGAGTCATCGTCGACGAACTGATGCCGGTGCTCAACAAGGAATACAACATCTCGAAGGACCCCGAACAGCGCGGCATCGGCGGCGCGAGTTCAGGCGCGATTGCCGCGTTTAAAGTGGCCTGGGAGCGCCCCAACGAATTCCGCAAAGTTCTGAGCATCGTGGGAAGCTTCGTCAACCTCCGCGGCGGCCAGGTGTACGCCGACCGCGTGCTCGCCTCCGATAAAAAGCCCCTCCGCGTTTATCTCTGCGACGGACGCAACGACAATCGGGGCATCCGCAACGGCCAGTACGATCAAACCCGCGACTGGTTTTATCAGAACGTACGGCTCATGAAGGCGCTCACGGCCAAGGGCTACGACGTCAACTACTCGTGGGGCATGGCCCTTCACGGCTCCAAGATGGGCGGCGCGCTCATGCCCGAAATGATGCGATGGTTGTGGCGCGACGGTCCGGTCTCGACCGACCCGAACGACATGGTGGAACGCGGATTCCGCCAGCCCGCGCCCAAGCAGTAAAATAGGAGCCGCCGTGAACAGAATCGCCGGCGGCCTGTTGTTCATCGCCTCCGCTGCGCTCGCTGCCGAACCGCCCAACCCGGTATCCGGCTTCGTCGCCGAGCACTCGGCCACCAGCCTGCAACTCCGTGACGGCCGGCAAACTCTGCACTTCGAAATCAACTCCGCGACCCTGACCTCGAGACGCGGCAAGCTCGAACCGGGCGAGCGCGTGCGAGTCCGCTGGACGCTCGCGAACGGCAAATACACGGCGCTGGCGGTTTCCACTTGGACCGATTTTGCCGGGGTCATCGATCGAAAACACGACGACTCGCTCGAAGTCCGCAACCTGAAAACCAACGAGGTTCGCGAGATCCGCCTTACCGCCGCCACACAAAGCGGCGTCCTTCGCCGCCACATCGAGGTGGGAACTGAGATTCGCGCCGGCGGTTGGGATTTGGGCGACGGCCGCATCGAAGCGGTTCACATCGCCGTGTTCAACACCGACCTGCCGTCATCGGACCGCCTCTAGCCCTCTTGGGTGTCAGTCACCTCGGTTCCTTTTTCAACCACTACATCTTGGGTGTCAGTCACCTCGGTTCCTTTTTCAAAAAGGGTAAAGTGCTGCCTCGAACGGGCGTTTTCGCCTGATCTTCGCGAATTGGCTGCGTAGTGCACCACAAGATATGGCGTGCGCACGCAAAAAATAAAGGAACCGAGGTGACTGACACCCAATTTACGCGCCTGGGAAATGGAACCGAGGTGACTGACACCCAAGATCTAGAGATTGCCCCGGGCCGCCTGCTCGCGCTCGATGGCCTCGAACAGAGCCTTGAAGTTGCCCTTGCCGAAACTGCGGCTCCCTTTGCGTTGGATGATCTCGTAGAACAGCGTGGGACGGTCCTCCACAGGGCGAGTGAAGATCTGCAGCATGTAGCCTTCATCGTCGCGATCGACCAGAATGCCGAGTTCGCGCAGGTTCTCGACCGGCTCGTCGATGTCGCCGACTCTCGACAGCAGATCGTCGTAGTAGGTGTTGGGCACGCGCAGAAACTCGACGCCCTGCTCTCGCAGCTTTGAAACCGTCGCCACGATATCGTGAGTTGCCATCGCGACATGCTGACAGCCCGGACCACGGTAGAAATCCAGGTACTCTTCGATCTGGGATTTTCGCCGCCCTTCGGCAGGCTCGTTGATCGGAAACTTCACGCGCCCGTTGCCGTTCGCCATCACCTTCGACATCAGCGCCGAGTATTCCGTCGAGATGTCGGCATCGTCGAAGTGCTTCCACACGTTGAAGCCCATCACGCGCCCGTAGAACTCCACCCAGCGATCCATCTCGCCCCAGCCCACGTTGCCCACCATGTGGTCGACATGCAGCAGCCCAACCGGTCGCGACACCATGTCCGGACCAGGTACCGAGACGAAGCCCGGCAGGAACGGACCCTTGTAGTTGCGCCGCTCGACAAACGAGTGGATGGTGTCGCCGTAGGTGCGGATCGAGGACACCACGACTTCGCCGCCCTCGTCGCGCATCACATACGGCTCGCGAAACGGCTGAGCGCCGCGCTTCACCGTCTCCGTGAAAGCTGCACGCGCATCATCCACCCACAGCGCGATATCGTGAACACCGTCGCCGTGCAGGTGCGACATCGCCGCGGCGGGATGGTCAGGCGTCAGCGCTGTCGTGAAGACAAACCGGATTTTCCCCTGCTCGACGACGTAGGAGGCGTGCGAGCGCACTCCGGTCTCCGGACCCGCGTAGGCGACCAGCTCGAACCCAAACGCCGCGCGATAGTAGTAAGCCGCCTGCTTGGCGTTGCCGACATAGAACTCGACGAAATCAGTGCCGTTTAAAGGCAGAAAATCCTGAGCCGCCTGACTGACCGGTTCGGCTACCTGTTGCATAACGCCTCCTGCTGGCAAATTTCGCGCGCCGCTTCGAGCAACAAGCCCATCTCTTCATCGGTGCCGGTGGACACACGGATACACTGCGGCAGCCCGAACGCGTTCAACGGCCGCACAATCACGCCGCGCCTGAGCAGTTCCTCGTTGAGACGCGCCGCTTCGGCAGCCGAAGCCATCGGCATCATCACAAAATTTGCGTGGCTCGGGACCACGGTGAAGCCCATCTCGCTCAGCGCGTCGGTGAGCCTTCTGATGCCGCGTGCGTTCAGCGCAAGCGACTTGTGGAGAAACTCGCGGTCGTCCAAAGCCGCGATTCCGGCAGCTTGCGCCAGAGTCCCCGGCTCAAACGGCAGCTTCACCTTGAGAAGATTCGCAATCAGGTCCTCGTGCGCGAAGCCGTAGCCGATGCGAACTCCGGCAAGTCCGTAGACCTTTGAAAAGGTCCGCAGTGTAATCACGTTGTCGTAGCGGTAGTGCATCGAGTCGGGATACTGCGGCGCGTCCTGCGCGTATTCGAAGTAGGCTTCGTCCAGGATGATCAGCACGCGCTCGGGCACGTGGCGGTAGAATTCGTCGAACTCGGCGCGCGTGAAAATGGTCCCCGTCGGGTTGTTCGGATTGGCGAGGTAGATGATCTTGGTCTTGTCGTTGATGGCGGCGGCGAGCGCGGTCAGGTCGTAGTGCCAGTCCCGATACGCTACGGTCCGGTAGCGCACGCCGCGCGACCGCGCGAGCACCTGAAATCCGATAAACGCCGCCTCGGTGGTGAGCACCTCGTCGTCATCGCACAAAAACGTGCGGATGATGTTCGACATGATGCCTTCCGACCCGCTGCCCGCAATCACGTTCTCCACCTTCAATCCGAAGCGCGCCGCCAGGACGCGCCGCAGTTCGAGTCCGCCGTCGGGATAAAGATTGAGGTTTGTTGCCGCTGGCTGAAGCGCCTCTAACGCGAGCGGCGACGCACCGAGCGGATTCTCATTCGACGCAAGCTTCACCACGCGCTCGAGCGAGTACGCTTTCCGCACCTCGCCAGCCGAGCGTCCCGGCACGTATGGCTGCAGCGACTCGATATAAGGGGGCACCAGAGGCATCTGGTGCGATTATAACCCACCCGCAGGTGGGGCTTTTTGGCCGTCCCGCCATCCATGATAGTCTGCCTCTTGACCATGCGATTGCTACTTCCCCTGTTGCTGTGCGCGAGCGCGCTGGTTGCGCAAAACAAACCCGAGCGCCTCGAATGGTTCCGCGACCTCGGCTTCGGTCTCTTCATCCACTGGTCGGTCGATTCGCAGACCGGTGTCGTCATCTCGCACTCGCTCGCTGGCGCGGACGAAGCCTACACCAGCCGCTTCTTCAACGACCTGCCCGCCACTTTCAACCCGCGCAAGTTCTACCCGCAGGATTGGGCGGCGCTCGCCAGGCTCGCCGGAATCCGCTACGTCGTCTTCACCACCAAACACCACTCCGGCTTTGCGATGTGGGACACGCGCACCACCAATTTCGGCATCATGAACACGCCCTTCAAACGGGACCTGACGCGCGAGATTCTCGATGCGTTCAAGGCTCAGGGCATCCGCCCCGGCGTGTATTTCTCCCCCGACGACTTCTGGTGGCTGTGGAAGAACCATATCGACGTTCAGCGCGGCATTCCCGGGGTTCAACCCTCGCGGAATCCCGGACTGCTCAAGCTCGACCTCGACCAGATGCGCGAGTTGCTCACCAACTACGGACCCATCGACGTCGTCTTCTTCGATGGCGAAGCGGGCGACCTGCGCTCGCTCGCCTGGAAACTCCAACCCGACACCATCGTCACCCGCGGCGCCATCGAGACGCCTGAACTCTACGTCCCCGGCATTCCGCTTGAAGGCGCATGGGAAGCCAACTTCACCATGGGAACCGCCTGGCAATATCAGCCGCAAAACGAAAACTACAAGACCGGCGGGCAGGTGATCGACATCCTGGTTGAAACGCGCGCCAAGGGCGGCAATCTGCTGTTGAACGTCGGTCCCAAGCCCGACGGTGAACTGCCCATCGAACAGGAGGAGCGGCTACGCGAGGTTGCGCTTTGGATGCAGGTGAATCAGGAGTGCATATACGGAGTCCGCCCGTGGGTGATCACCAACGAACAGAATGTCTGGTTCACAAAAGCCAAGAACGAGGACACCGTCTATGCCATCGTCAAGCAGCAGCCGCGATGGGTCCGCGGGCAGTGGCGCGATTTCGTGCTGAAAAGCGTTTCGGCTACATCCGAGACTCAGGTGAGCGTGCTAGGGCAGAACGGTCGCGTGCTCGAATACCGGGCCGAAGTGAACCCCGCGCCCTCCTTCCGGCAGGAATCCGACGGGCTCCACGTGCGCGCCATGTTCACCCACCGCCTCCAGGACAACAGCCGCTGGCCGAATCCGGTGGTGCTGAAACTCACCCACGTCAAGCCCGCGCTCACGCCGCCGAAAATCGAAACGCGCGGCTCCAGGCTCGATTCGGAAAAGCGCGCCGCAACGGTCGAAGGCGCCCTGACCGACATGGGCAAGGCGGCGAGCCTCGAGGTCGGCTTTGAGTACCGCAGCATTGTGGGGCTCGACGCAAGCGACCGCTCCATCCCCTGGCAGCCCGGACCATCCATGACGATGACCGCGCCCGGCCCGTTCTCAATGCCGCTAACCGGTCTCAACCCGCAAGGCGTGTACGAGTACAGGGCATGGGTGAAACACCCGCTGTTGACGATTTATGGAGCCGACCGGCGCCTGCGCTGAGGCTAGTTCCGGACCGTTTGCACTTTGGGCGTGGCCAGGTAGCCGGCAATCTGGTCTTTTTTGACTTCGTTGACCACGATTTCGTACGGCTGCTTGGCGCGCGAGGTCAGAAACTGAACCGGCTCGTTGATGGTCTTATCGCGTTTCTCAACGCGTTTGTCGTCGACCATCAGCTCGATGGTGTAGCGGTTCTTCTTGAAATCGGTCTTCTTTAGTTGCAAGGCCACATCGCCGACTTTTTGCATGTCTTTCTGCTTGTTCAGCCGGAATTCGAAGTAGTTGCGTTCACCGAGCGCCTTCAGAGCCGCCAGTTCCGTTGAGTTGGTGGCGATCAGCGAAGCCTGACTCGACACGTCCCCGGTCACCCGGCGCAGGTTGGCGACAGTCTTTTCCAGTTCGCTTTTGGTCGAGGCGACTTCGGTCTTCACGCTGCCCACTTCGGTGGACACCTCGCCGATCTTCGTATTGGCGGTGGTCGCCTTTTCTTCCACCTTCGAGATATCGGTGCGGAGAAGCGCTTCGCGCCTCTTCTCCTCGGCGGCCAACTGCGCGGTCAGTTCTTCGGTGCGCTTGATCGCGTCGATCTTGGCCTGACCCGCAGCCGCATTGGCTTGCCGCCTCGCGGCTTCGAGGTCCCCGCGCAAGCTCTCCACCGTGCGGCGGTGGCTCTGAGAAGTGAGCGACCCGGCTTCCCGAATTTTGTCGATTTCTCCGAGCAGCGCATCCCGCGTCTTGGCCATCTCGGCGCGCGTGTCCTGGAGCTGCATATACAAATACGCCGTCGCCGCCGCCAACGCGATCACAATCCCGAACAGAATCGTATTCTTCACGCCGCCTCCCGAAGACCGCTCGCGCACCGGCTCGATTGGAGGAAGATCCGGGCCTGTCATCGGTGATGGGTTGATCGAACTCAAAGCTGTATGGTCCCCCTACTGGTGCCGAGTATCTTCATGGTAACACCCTGCAAATAGAGAGATGTGCGCGAACAGAGTCCGGTTCCACTCTCCTTCCCGTTAGCATCGGCGAAAAGGCCGTGGAACTTCAGCGGCGAAATCTTACGGGTTTCGATTCTCGATCCGGTAGGTGAGCAGATAGGCTAGGCCGACACCCGCCGGAATGAGACCAATCAGCGCCACGGCCACATTCATCCCGTCCCGCCGGTGCTCGTTCATGATGGCTTGAATCTGCTCCTCGGTGGCGCCCTTTTCCTTGGCGCGCTGCGCCTGCTCCACCCGCGCCCAGGCTGGTTCCCGCCGGTCCTGCGTGAGCGCCACCCCGCCGATGAAAATCATCATGCTGAGTCCGACAAACAGCCAGACCAGCCCTCGAAGAAGATACGCACGGGGCCTCCAGCCATGAGCCGGATCGTCCAGCACCGGCAGTGCCGCGCCCTTCTCGAGCGCCGCCATTCGCTCTTTGTAATCGAGTTCGCGCCTTTTAAAGCGATAAAACAGCGCGGCGCCGATTACCAGCCCGGCCATCACCACAAGAAAGACCAACGCGATGCCTTCATTCGTTCTCATGCCGCTTTGGACCGGAGCCGCGCGGCTGAAAGTTTCACCTTCCCCGCGAAACTCCAGGCCACCACCGGGAGGTCATAATCGGTAAGAACGAGTGGACGGCGAAATCGAGCAACGGATCCGCGGCGCGCAATACGATCGCGCGTTCGAGCTTTTGCTCGCCGCCTATCAGGATCGCGTATTCCGGCTCTCGATTGCGATGCTCGGCGACCGGGCGCGCGCCGAAGAGGTGGCGCAGGACGTATTTGTGCGCATCTGGAAATCGCTCGCCAAGTTTCGCGGTGAGTCGTCTCTGTCCACCTGGATCTACGCCATTACGCGCAATACCTGCCTGACGGCGCTCTCCGCGCGCCCCGCCGCTTCGCGCGGGCTTTCGCTTGAATCGCCCGGCGTCCGTTTCGCCGCGGAGCGGGCAGGTTCGTCCGCCGCGCCGGACCACAGCCCGGACATCTGGCGCCACGTCGCCGCGCTGCCCGATGCGTACCGACGGGTGGTGCTCCTGATTCATCTCGAAGAGCGGTCTTATGAAGAGGTGGCTTGCATGCTCGACCTTCCACTCGGGACCGTCAAGACTCACTTGCACCGCGCGCGGAAGTTGCTTGCCGAGGCGCTGGCATCAGAAAATCAGGCTAATATGGCCGGGAGGGGATTGTGATGGACGAGCAACAGGCTCTCGAATACCTGGACCGCGAGTTGGACGCTGCGCTCGGCGGCATCGCCGCTCCCCCGTCGCTCGCCCCCGCTGTTCTGCGCCGCACCGTCGCCCGGCCGGAGCGCCTGCCCGAAATACTCGATGCCGTCGGCTGGTTGGCCGTGGTCACAGCGGCGCTCGCCGTCTGGGTCTACTTCGCTCCGCCCGTCGAGCCGAACTTCACCATGCTCGCGGTGGCGGTTGGAACCGTGGTAGCGGCGGCGTTCGGCTTCGCGCTCCGCTGTCTTCGTGAGACCTGAACCCTACCAAAAAGTGAAGTAATTTCCGACAGTGTAGCGTGGCTCACCCAAACCCACCCTTGCGCAAAAACACGCGATGAAAAGGGTGTGCCTGCGCACCCGAATCCAAAAGTGGCGCTCGCGGCTCTGGCCAGTCAGATGCATCCCCATTCCGGCTGTTCATCCCGATGTTCGTGCGGCTTCACCAAGCCGTTGAAAAATCCTACACCGGGCCATGGCACGAAAGGACTCATACTGATGAACCGCGACGTTCTATCCATTACCGACCAACGAACCGGGAAGAGCTATGAAATCCCGATTCGCAACGGCACGATCCGGAGCATGGATCTGCGTCAGATCAAGGTGGACGCCGACGATTTCGGCCTGATGGGCTACGATCCGGCGTTTACCAACACCGCGTCCTGCCAGAGCAAGGTCACCTACATCGACGGTGACAAAGGCATTTTGCGCTATCGGGGCTACCCGATTGAGGAATTGGCCGAGAAATGCACATTCCTCGAGGTCGCCTATCTGCTTCTCAAAGGCGAACTGCCCAACGAAACCGAACTCAACTCGTTTGTCGACCAGGTGAAGCATCACACGATGCTGCACGAGACCACCAAGCAGTTTCTCGAAGGTTTCCGGTACGACGCCCATCCCATGGCGATGGTGATCTCGACGGTGGCCGCGCTGTCCTCGGTCTACAAGAAAGCCAGCAACATCTTTGACGTCGAAGAGCGCGAGCTGAACATCATCCGGCTGATCGGCAAGATGCCGACCATCGCCGCCTACGCCTACCGGCACGGCCTGGGCTTCCCCTACGTGTACCCGGACAACGACCTGAGCTATCCCGAGAATTTCATGAACATGCTGTGGAAGATGGTGGAGCCCAAGTACGCGGCCAATCCGACCATCGCCCGCGCCCTCGACATACTCTTCATCCTGCACGCCGATCACGAGCAGAACTGCTCGGCCAACGTCATGCGCAGCGTCGGCAGCTCGCAGGCTGATCCGTTCCTCAGTCTGGCCGCCGCCACCGCCGCGCTCTCAGGACCGCTGCACGGAGGCGCCAACGAAGAAGTGCTCACCATGCTCGATGAGATCGGCTCGAAGGACAACATCCCGGCCTACATCGAGAAGGTGAAGTCCGGCCAGCTGAAGCTGATGGGCTTCGGACACCGGGTTTACAAGAACTACGACCCGCGCGCCCGCATCATCAAGTGGACCGCCGAGCAGGTGTTCAAAGTCACGGGCAAAAACCCGAAACTCGAAATCGCGCTCGAACTCGAGAAGATCGCTCTCGAAGACGAGTACTTCGTCAAACGCAAGCTGTATCCGAATGTCGATTTCTACTCGGGCATCATGTACCAGGCTATGGGCTTCCCGCCCGCGATGTTCACCGTGCTGTTCGCCATTCCGCGCACCGTCGGATGGCTGGCGCAGTGGCAGGAGATGATCTGCGATCCAGAACAGAAGATCGCGCGCCCGCGGCAGGTCTACACGGGCTACGAAGAACGTCACATCGGCCAGAAGATGGGCGTGACGGTCTAGTTTAGGAACGGCGCCGCCGGGCAAACAGAGCGGCGGCGCCGAGTCCCGCCCCCACCAGACCCGCCGTGCCCGGTTCGGGAACCGGCTCCATATATGCAATCAGCGACTGCCGGCCGAAGTTCAGGTTGAGTGTCGGCCCGCCGGCAATCACCTCGCCGTGCATCGTCCCCGCGGATGCCTGAATGCTGCGGTAAGGCGCGAGAATCAGCGAGTTCACTGCGGATTGCCCCGCCGCGGTCAAGCCCAGCCCCGCTCCCGTGATGTTGAACACGACGTCCTGACTCGTGAGTCCGCCGGTCAGTTTGATGGATGCGCTGTCCAGTGTCATCGTTCCGCTCAGGTTCACCACAAGCTGGTGACCCGCACTACCGGAAACCGTCAGGGATTGGCCGTTGCTCAGGTGGATGTTGCTCAGATTCAGGACGTTGACCGGATTTGCCGCAAAGATCGTCTGAGTGCCGTTAATCGCGTTGCCCTGCACCGTGAACGTCGGCGTCATGGAGGCGAAGATAGCCGATGCTTTCAAGGCGTCCTGTACCGGGGCCGACAGGTTCTGGCCCACGTGCACGGCTCCCGTCCCGGCGTTCTGGGTGAGGACTGCGCCCGTTTGCAGGTAAACGTCGCCGCTCACCGCCGTACCCAGGATGTCGAGTTGCGCGACCGGGTCGGCGACCCCTATTTTTCCGGCAATTGACCCGTCCAAAACCACGCTGCCCGTTCCCGACAGCGCCAGAACCGACCAGTTGGCTGCCGTGCCCAAGTTACGATACAGAGTCCCTGCGGTCACCGGCGTAGCGCAGAAAGCGAGTAATCCCATACTGATCGCCAGGGCCTGTTTTCGCGAAAGCATGTCCATATCTCCCAAGCGGCATAGAACTTCGCCACTTTGGAGATTGTGCTGGATTAACCCGGCGTGGGATATCGCTTTTCCGTTCTAAGCAGTACTGGAACGCGGTAAGAACTAAAGTCCTTCCGGATTGGAGGATCAGGACACTTCGAGCGAGTGCGGACGAATTTCTTTGCGGCTCTGCTTGGAGCGGTACATGCGCCGGTCTGCCTCGGCCAACAGACCTTCGGCATCTTCGGCATCCCGTCCGAGCACTGCGTAGCCGGCGCTGATGCTGACCACGCGCTCGCCGCAAAGCCGTTCGCCGGCCTCAATGACAAGCTGGTCGAGCTCGACGATCCTTTGCTCTATGACCGCCTCCTCGATGCGCGGCATCACAATCACGAATTCGTCGCCGCCCATGCGCGCCACGTAGTCGTAGTTGCGGCAGGACTGGCGCAGGATGGTGGCGACTACCTTCAGCAGGTCGTTGCCCACCAGGTGCCCGAACTGATCGTTGACCTGCTTGAAGCCGTCGAGGTCGCAGACCACCACCGCCAGCGGCTTTTCTTCGCGGCTCGAGCGCGAAACTTCGCCATCCAGTTGAAGGAATAACGAACGGGCGTTGGGCAGTCCGGTCAGGAAATCCACCGTGGCCGAGGTCTTGGCCTGTTCGTACGTGAGCGCGTTCTCGATGGAAGCGGCAATTTTGGAATTGGCGGCCAGCAACACCCGTAACTGGTCGCGTGAGAATGCGCTTTGCCCGGTTCGGTAGAGCGTCAGCACCCCGATTACTTTGTCCACCCCTTCAAGAGGCACCGAGAGTGCCGATTCAAGCTTGGTGGTTTGGCCGGTGGCAACCGCATAGCCCGGGTCGAGAGACGGATTGCCGTTCAGAATCGGCCGGCGATTGAGCGCCACCCACCCCGACAGCCCTTCACCGAGCGGAACCTCGATGGTCTGGAGAATGGATGCATGCTGGCCCGCGGTAAACTCCGGCGCCAGTTTCTGGTCGCGTACCAGGGCGATTACGATAGCATCATAAGGGACCATGCGTCTCACCCGCGCCGAGATCACCCACAGGGTCTCGTTGAGGCTGAGCGAGTTTCCGAGATCCTTGGCCAATTCGAACAGTTCCTGAGCCTCCTGGCGGGCGGCGGCAATCGATGCCAGGAAATCGCCGCTCGGGCGTGCGCTTGGACTCGATTCTTCGAACCCGGCGGCCGGTTCCTTGCCGCGGGAGATTTTCAAATCGGTCGACAGGCGCGCCCCGTCGCCGGCTTCCGAGCTCTTCCGGGCCCGTTCTTCGAGTTCGTGATACCGGCGCTGCAAGACTTCAATCACCTTGGGATCAAAGGCTTTTCCCGAGAGCCTGGACAATTCCGCCATCGCTTCGTCGAGCGGCAGGGCGGGCCGATACTGCCGGTCCGAAGCCAGCGCATCCAGGCAGTCGACAGCCGACAGGATGCGCGCGCCGATGGGAATCTCCTCGCCTTTCAGCCCGTACGGGTATCCGTTGCCATCCCACTTCTCGTGATGGGCCACGACAATCGGCGCCACCGGATAGGGAAACTTCACCCGCTCGAGGATTTCGGCGCCCACCACCGGGTGGATTTTCATCTTTTCGAACTCTTCGGGCGTCAGTTTGCCGGGCTTCGAGATGATGTGTTCGGGCACGGCCAGTTTGCCCACGTCATGCAACAGCGCGGCGGCTTCAAGCGCCTGCATTTCTTCCTCGCTCAGGCCGAGTTCTTCCCCGACAGCCAGGGCGTACACCTTCACGCGCTCCAGGTGGCGATGCGTCGTATGGTCCTTGGCTTCAATCGCCAGCGCCAGCGCCTCAATGGTACGCAGGTGGAGCGCAGCCACTTTCTGCGCGTGGACTTTTTCGACCTTGAGCTTGTCGAGGTAGAGCCTGTAGGACCGGTATACGAACACGATCACCGGCACGGTGAGCAGCGCCATCTCCCAGCCAAAGTAGCTGGACATCGCGTTGTAAATGCCGGCCATCGAGGCTCCGAGCAGGTAATAAGGGAATGCCCAGAAATAGCAGTCGCGCCACACGGAGTGGACCGGTTTTTGTTCGGTAAGCGAGATCACCGTGGCAACCAGGCCGGTGTTGGCGACAAAAAAGACGATGGCGCTCGCCCCGAGCATCATCGGCGTCGACAGCGCCAATCCCTGCCAATAGGACCAGTGATACGTCGCATAGGCCATCCCGGTCGCCACAGCCACGCTGGCGAGGTTGAACAGGATGTGGAGCGGCTTCGGCGTGCTGTGCGCTTTCCAGGTGCACTGCACGAGCGCGGCCCCGCATCCGAGTACGATGGTTTCCGGCAGCGTCAGTTGAACCACGCCGATGAGCGTGAACAGGAAGTAGACCGACATCGTGCCCGTGACGTTCGGCAGCGATACCTTCAGCCCCGATCCGAGCATCGTAATGGCGAGATAGAGAACAAACCGCGCCGCATGTTCGGTATGCCAGTTTTCAATCGCATAACCAAACAGAGTCAGGCCCGCCAGGATCACCGAAGAGATATAGATTCGGGCAGTTTTCGTCATGGCGACGCGTCTATGTGCTAATCGGCGGATCGGAAGGCAGGCGTTAGGAGGCGGGCTCCTGATTTGTAATACCTGGCTTACACTTTCCTAAAGTCAGCACGCTCCCCGGCCGATCCAAGGAGCGTGGTAGTGCGCGCGTTCATGCGGGAACTGATTCGATGGGGGCTTTCGCTGGCCGCCGCCCTGTTTTTGGCGGCGCTGCTCGCTTCGCTCGGGTCCGGTTTCGGAGTGGACGAAAACGAATTGAACCGCAACCTCAGCGCGGAGTCGGTTCAGGCCATCCGGGAACATGCTGAAACGCAGCGCTTTTCGGCGTCCCAGATGTTCGCTTTCTGCCGGAACGCGCTGGGGGGCAATTTCGGAACCTCGGCCACGCTCGGCCGCCCGGTTTCGGAACTGGTCCGCGAGCGCACGCCGGTGACGCTCCCTCCGGTGGCGGGCGCCTGGCTAGCCACCTTTGTGCTGGCCCTGGGCGCCGCACTCGGCCTGACGCTTGCCGGGGGTCCGGGCGCGGCGAAGGTCTGCTCGGCGGCCACTTCGCTCATGCTGGCACTGCCGAGCGCCCTGCTGGCCCTGCTGTTTGCCTGGCTGCGGCTCCCCATAACGGCCGCCCTGATCGCCGCGGTTCTCCCGCAGGTGCTCCGCTACGCACAAGGGGTGCTTGAAACAGCGCGGACCGCCGAACCGGTTCTCGCCGCTAGGGCGCGCGGCATCGGGGGATTCCGCCTGATGTTCGGTTACCTTTTGTGGCCGGCGGCGCCGGAATTGATAGGACTTGCCAGCCTGACCCTGAACCTGCTGATCGGCGCCGTGATTCCGATTGAAGCCCTGTCGGGCGCCGCGGGAATCGGCACACTGGTCTGGCAGGCGGCCCTCGGGCGCGACGTCGCCCTCATCGCCGCGATGACGGTACTCGTTTCGGCGGCCACTCTTTCCAGTTCTTCGCTTGCCGAAATGGGCGCCCTCTGGCTGCGCGCGCGGAGGACGGCGTGACGCGCTTTGCCATCGCCCTCGTGCTCGGGCTACTGGCGGTTTCGGCCTTTGCCGAACTGGCGCCGCACTATTCCTACGAGGAGCAGTTCCGCGACTCCATCGACGCGCCGCCGTCGGCAAAATTCTGGCTCGGCACGGACGCTCTCGGCCGTGACCGCTGGAGCCGCCTGGTCTACGGCACACGCGTCAGTCTGTTGCTGGCCATCGCGGCGTCGGCGGTCTCGGTGACGCTCGCGGCCCTGTTCGGCGTGGCGGCGGGAACCCTGGGCGGAGCGGCGGGGACGGCGCTGGTAAGTATCGCCGACGTCTTCCAGTGCGTGCCCTGGTTTTTCCTCTTGACCGCCGTGCGGGGCGCCTTGCCGCTCAACACCAGCCCGCTGGTTTCGGTGATCCTGACCTTCGCGCTGCTCGGCTTGCTCGGCTGGGCGACTCCGGCCCGCGTGCTGAGCCTCCGGGCGCGCGAGGTCTCGGGTTCAGACTACATTCGTCAGGCGGTAGCCGCCGGAGTGCCGCGGACCAGGCTGCTGCTGCGGCATATCGCGCCCAATCTGCTTCCGCTGCTGTGGGCCCAATTCTGGATTCTGGTTCCGGCCTACATCGTCGCCGAAGCCAACCTGGGCGTGCTCGGCCTGGGCGTTGCCGAGCCGCTGCCGAGTTGGGGCGCCCTGCTGCGCGAACTCGAGTCGGCTCAAAACTGGGGCACACCCGGCGTTCTGATCCCCATCCTGCTGCTGGCGGCGGTGGCGGGTTCGCTTCAGATGGCTTTCCGTTCCGGCCGCGGCGCGACAACCTAGCGGCAGCTATACCCCGGAGACGGAGCCGCGATACCGAAATTCCGCACCGCGTAGGCCGACAATCCTCCGCTCACCGCGAAGTTGGTCGCCGAGAAGAGCCGGTACAGCTGCGGGTGCTTTTTCCCGGAAAAGTGCTCGAACGCCATCAGCCCGCCGATGGCAGCCGACTTGAGCGACAGGCTGCGGCTGTCGAAACGGCCGCCCCCTCCGGCAATCAGGCTGTTCCCCTCGCACTTGCCCCAACTCGAGGCCGCATCGAGCGCCGTGGCGCCCGCTAACGACAACAGGCTGGCTTTCCACATCCGCTGTCCCGCCGGTGCGGCGAGCGGATTCGGGCGAGACAAAAGGGTGCCTTCCGGCTCGGCGAGGGCGACGGAACACAGAAACACGGTGAGGCAAAAACTGCGCATGGCAGAACTTTGCCATACGCGGCCCGACCGCTCAGGCCCCAGATGTACTAGTGCACGCTCCGTACAGGGGCTTGCCTCGTGCGGTCACGCGATGACCCTCCGCACGCCGACTGCGCTCCTGCTCGCGAGTACCACCCCGCATTCTCGAGCACCCGACCAGCGTTGCGCGCCACGGTGCGCCCGCATCGCCTTCCCGCTCTTCGCCCGGCCGAAGCCTCAGCCGTCAACCAGATAGCGATCCCGGTCAGCAGCACACACGTCGCGCCGGCGCCCGCCTCAGCCGCACGGCGTCTCCCGGATTTTTCCTACCGTGATCGGTCGCCCTTCCGGCGGGCGCGGATCAACGAATGTTCCGGTACCCAGCCTTGGCGTGCGGGCGCGGAGTACGGGTACAATTCTGCCGGCATCGCCTCCGGCTGATTCCTCCAGCCCGCGCTTTCTCGCACGCATGGCGGAATCTCACGCCGCCGCACGGCATTGAAAAAGCACGCAAACGAAAGTTCTGAAACTCTCGACCGAGGTTCTGGTACGTTTTGCCCTTTTCCGGTATTCAGCCCTCTGGCAGACTCGAAAGTGCCTGGGGGCCGCGAGTTCGGAGGACGGTCTCGATTGTAAAGGTACGGGGGACCCAACGCCCTCGTCGAATGTACAACTAAAACCCAACTGTCTCCTTGGCCTGTTGGAGCAGAACCTCGACTTCATCGCGGTACTGCTTCAACAGGTTTTTGTTTTCGGCTTCGAATCGCTCCACCAGCACAGGCTGCGTATTGGAAGCCCGCAACAATCCCCAGCCCTGCGGAAAGATGACGCGTACGCCGTCCACGTCCACCACCGGACGGGTTTTCCGGCACGCTTCGGCGACCCGCGCCACCACCTCGAACTTCACCTCGTCCGGGCAGTCGATGCGGATCTCGGGCGTGGTCACGGTTTTCGGCAAACCCTCGAGTTGCGCCGAGAGCGGACGCCCCGAGGCGGCCACGATTTCAATCAGCCGGCAGGCGGCGTAGAGCGCGTCGTCGTAGCCGTGATAACGGTCGGCAAAGAACATGTGGCCGCTCATTTCGCCCGCCAGTTCCGCGTGTTCCTGCTTCATCTTGGCCTTGATGAGCGAGTGGCCGGTCTTGTACATGATGGCGTTGCCGCCCAGCCGGTTGAGTTCGTCGTACATGATTTGCGAGCACTTCACCTCGCCGATAAACGTCGCTCCGGGCTTGCGGGTGAGGATCTCGCGGCCGTAAATCAGCATCAGCATGTCGCCGTAAACCACGTTGCCCTGCTCGTCGATGGCGCCGATGCGGTCCGCGTCGCCGTCGAAGGCGATGCCGCAATCGGCGTTATGCTCGCGCACGGCATCCATCAGGTGCGCGAGGTTTTCGGGCACGGTGGGATCGGGATGGTGATTCGGAAAGCGCCCGTCCATCTCGAAGAAAAGCTCGACGGCGTCGACATTCAGCTTTTCGAGAATCCGGTGCATCGCCGGACCCGCGGTCCCGTTTCCAGCGTCCACCACCACTTTGATCTTCCGCTCGAACTTGAACGCGCGGGCTACCTCGTCGACATAGGGCGTGACGATATCGTAGTTTGAAAGCGCGCCCGCGCCGGTCTCGAAGTCGCCGGTTTCGATGAATTGCCGAACCTGCTGAATGGCCTCGCCGTGGATGGTGCCCGATCCGCACACCGTCTTGAACCCGTTGTACTCGGGCGGATTGTGGCTGCCGGTGATCATGATGGCGCCGTCGGCCTTGAGGTGCACGGCTGAGAAGTAGACGGCGGGCGTGGGCACAGTGCCGACGTCGATCGCATCACAGCCGGAGGCGAGCAGTCCGGCGATGATCGCTTCCTTGAGGCGCGGACTGCTCAAGCGCACATCGCAGCCCACGGCAACGCGTGTGCCGCTGTGACGCTTGAGGTAGGTCCCGAGCCCGCGGCCGAGCAGTTGCACATCCGGCGTTTCGAGGTCGCTGTCGGCGATGCCGCGAATGTCGTATTCGCGGAAAATCGTGGGTTTCAGCATACACTACGAAGCTAACATGGCACTCGGGCGCAGTCGGCTTCCGCTGAACGTCTCTTAGGCCAGAATGCCCTTCACCACGGTCGCTTTTTCGACCCCGGTCAAGCGCTGATCGAGCCCTTGATACTTGAAGCGGAAACGCTCGTGGTCGATGCCGAACTGGTGCAGGAGCGTGGCCTGAAAATCGCGAACGTGCACGGGGTCGCGCGTGATGTTGTACGAGAAATCGTCGGTTTCGCCGTACACCGTCCCGCCCTTAATGCCCGCGCCCGCCATCCAGATCGTAAAACAGCGCGGATGGTGGTCGCGGCCATAGTTGGTTGAGGTGAGCTTGCCTTGCGAGTACACGGTGCGGCCGAATTCCCCGCCCCAGATGACGAGTGTTTCGTCGAGCAGTCCGCGCTGTTTCAGATCCTGAACCAGTCCCCAACAAGCCTGGTCGACGTCTTTGCACTGGCTCGGCAGCACCGCGGGCAATTCGCCGTGGACGTCCCATCCGCGATGATAGACCTGCACGAACCGCACGCCGCGTTCCACCAGGCGGCGAGCCATCAGCGCCGTATTGGCAAACGTGCCGCCCTTGCGCGCGTCCTCGCCATAAAGTTGATAAACGGACTCCGGCTCCTTGGACAGGTCCGTCAACTCCGGCACGGAGGCTTGCATCCGGAACGCCATCTCGTACTGCTCGATTCGCGCCCGGGTCTCGGGGTCGTGCGTGCGCTCATATTCGAGCTGATTCATTTCGCCGAGCGCATCCAGGGTGCGCCGCCGCACCGCGCCCTCCACTCCGTTTGGGTTGTTGATATAGAGCACAGGGTCGCCGCTCGAACGCAGCGCCACGCCCGAGTATTGCGAGGAAAGGAACCCCGCGCTCCACAACCGCGCCGAAATGGCCTGCACGTTGGCCTTGGGATTGGAATGCGTGGCGTTCAGCACCACGAACGTCGGCAGGTCGCGGTTCATGCTGCCGAGCCCGTAGGCGATCCAGGATCCGATACACGGTTTGCCGGCGATCATGAATCCGGTCTGCATGAACGTGATGGCGGGCTCGTGATTGATGGCTTCGGTGTTCATGCTGCGGATGATGGCGATCTCGTCCACCATCTTCGCGGTGTAGGGCATGAGCTCCGACATCCAGGCGCCGCTCTGCCCGTACTGCGCGAATTTGAAGGCCGAAGGCGCGATGGGAAAACGGCTCTGGCCGCTGGTCATCGTGGTCAGCCGCTGCCCCATGCGGATGGACTCGGGCAGATCCTTATCGAACAACTTGTCCATCGCCGGCTTGTAGTCGAACAGGTCCTGCTGCGGCGGAGCGCCCACCATGTGCAGATAGATCGCGCGCTTGGCTTTCGGCGGAAAATGAGGCAATTCGGCGGCGTTGCCCATCGCCGAAGCCAGCGCGAGCGAGCCGAGCCCCCGCGCCGAGCGCGCGAAAAACTGCCGCCGCGTTTCGTGCAGCACGGCCTGTTCGGAGAGCCTCATTTCACGAGCACCTCGTCGAGATTCATCATTTGATTGGCGAGCATGGTGGCAGCCGCAAGGCGCGGAGCCGAAGCGCCCCACGGCGCGGCATGCGCGCCCACCCCGAGCAACCGGGCCGCCTCGGCCGGATGCGAGTCATAATGCACCATCAGGTCGCGATACTCGCGCTCGAGAATCTGCCGCTCCGGCGCCGTCAACGGCCGGAACAACAACCGATTGGCGAAGTAGGAAATGGTGTCAGACACCTCGGTTCCTTTTTCGGCCAGGGCGCGGGCGGCTTCGACAAACTGCTCGTCGTTGAGCGTCACCAGCGCCTGCAGCGGCGTATTGGTGCGTTCGCGGCGCACCGTGCAGGACTCGCGGGTGGGCGCGTTGAAAATCTCCATCGATGCCGGTGGCGCGCTCCGCTTCCAGAACGTGTACAGGCTGCGCCGGTAGAGCTTGCCGCCCGAGTCGTGCTTGTAAAACCGCGTGTTGCTGCCGAGCATCGCAACGGTCTCCCATACTCCATCCGGCTGATACGGCTTCACGCTCGGTCCGCCGAGCGCGGCGTTCAACAATCCGCTTGTCGCGAGCGCATAGTCGCGCACCATCTCGCCATCCATCCGGAATCGAGGACCGCGCGACAGCAGCCGGTTCTCCGGGTCCGCTTTCAACTTTTCGTCCGTAGCGACAGCCGACTGCCGGTAGGCGGCCGACGTCAGCATGAGGCGGAACAGATTCTTGATGTCCCAGCCCGATTCGCGAAACTCCACTGCCAGCCAGTCGAGTAACTCGGGATGAGTCGGCGGCTCTCCCTGCGAACCGAAATCCTCGGCCGTCTTCACCAGTCCCGTCCCGAAAACTTCCTGCCAGAAACGATTCACCGTAACGCGCGCCGTAAGGGGGTTTTCCGCGTTCACCAGCCAGCGCGCGAGACCCAGGCGGTTGCGCGGATAGGAAGCGGGCATCAACGGCAGCGCTGCCGGAGTGGCCGGCTCAACGCGTTCGCGAGGCTGGTCGTACATGCCGCGGAACAGCACGTGCGCAAACGGCTGTGCTTCCCGCTCGCGCATGACATGCGTGATGG
>BFBZ01000502.1_pt1 | contig 36466 bp, 31 predicted proteins | sample 1888401 | NCBI WGS metagenome assembly BFBZ01 (sample SAMD00112614, study PRJDB3348) | symbiont metagenome | host: Chara braunii | reverse complement strand
GGCCTTCCCTGCGCGACGGTTTGACGACTTATAGGCGCTCTCCCCGGGGATCGGCTGTCTTGCCCCCGTCGCCGGCGGATCATCATCACCGCCGGCTTGGCATCAGCACCGCGATGCCAGGACCACACCACTTCGCCGTCGCATCGCTCCGTTCGTCGGCGCGGGCTGTGCCCCCCGGCTGCGAAGCAACGCGCCCGTCGCATCTCCGGCTCGACGCTCGTGACGATCGCGAAACGTCCCTCCTCAGCGAGCCGGGATGCGCGAGAATGTGAGGGTGATTTGCCCGACGGTGCAAATGATGAGTCCGCGACAAACTGGCACGACGGGCAGTTCAGGCATGAGAGGCATGCACGGATTGCCCGTCGCGCAGGAATGGCCGTGGTCAGATGCGCCGCTGCACCGACGCGGGCTGGAGATCCTGCTCGCAGTGGCAGGTCCTCTGCGCCCTCTCCCGCAGGATCTGCGAGACCATCCGCTCCGTCCCGGTCAGGCCGGTCAGGATCGTCGCGCCGACAGCCATGCCCGATCGCAATCCGGCGGGCATGGCCGCCTTCAGCAGGCTGATCTTCAGCGCGATCCGCGCTTCGCCGGTTGGCGAGCCGGACGCCGCGCCGATCCACTCAGCATCCGCGACATGTCCATAGAGCCGGACGGGCAGGCCCGGCACGTCGATCGTGACCGCCTGTCCGATCGCGACATAGGTGATCTCGGAAACCGCGAGAGCTGCGATGACGTGGGGCTCGCCTGGCGTGACCACCGCCATCAACGACCGATCTGTCGTCACGGCGTCGCCGACATGGAGACCGCTTGCAGCCACGACGCCGGCGACGGGAGCGATGACGTCGTTCAGCGCGACCGTCGAAGCGCGCTCGTCCCGGTGCTCGATCCGCGCGAGAACCTGTCCCGCAGCGATCTCCTGATTGTCGGTCACGAGCAGGTCCCTGACCAGGCCGGACACCGCCGACCTGACCGGGATCTCGTTCATACTGACATAGGCGTCATCGGTGTGAACCAGATATTGGCCCACGGTCACATACTCGACCATCCACGGCACCGCGACCAGCATTCCGAACATCAGGCTGAGCGCGGCGAGCAACCACAGCGCACGTCCTGCGGACGCCCCGGCGCGCGGCTCCGCTGGGGGACGCTCCTGATGCAGAATGACCGGCCGGGATCCACCCGGCGCTTGCTGTCCGTCCACCACTCGCTCCTCACGACCACGGCATGGGGCGCGTTGCCGCCTCGGCGGCATCCTGTTGACGTCAGGGTCGCACCCATCGAATGCCCGTGACGCGAGATGTGGCGGCTCGCGGGCCGGTTGATAATGGCGCCTGGACCGAATTGGGTCTTCAATTTCTCGAAATAATGCCCGTGTCGACGACACCGCGACACCGCCGCAGCCTCGACACGAGACGGGGGTAACGCCGTTGACCGTCGCGCAAGCTTTGCCAGCGCTTCAAACAACGGCCCCAAACAGCCTTCCGATGCCTGCGGTGAGACCCAGGGCGAAGGCCCCCCAGAACGTCACGCGAAAGGTGGCGCGCGGAATGTTGGCCCCGCCTGCCTTTGCGCCGATCGCTCCCAGCACCGCGAGAAAGGCGAGAGAAGCCGCGGAGACGATCGGGACCAGCAAATTGGCGGGCGACACGACGACCATCAGCAAGGGCATGGCGCCCCCCACCGAAAACATCATGGCCGAGGTCAGGGCAGCCTGGATCGGCCGCGCTGCGGTGATCTCCGAGATTCCCAATTCGTCGCGGGCATGAGCCGTCAGTGCGTCTTTCGCCATCAACTGCTCGGCCACCTGCCGCGCAAGGGATTGATCCAGACCTCGCTTGACGTAGATTTCGGCAAGCTCGTCGCGTTCGAATGCGGGGTTGTCGCTCAGCTCCTTGCGTTCCCGGGCCAGGTCGGCCTGCTCCGTATCCGACTGCGAGCTGACGGAGACATATTCACCGGCGGCCATCGACATCGCTCCGGCGACCAATCCCGCCACGCCTGCGATCAGGACGTCGTTTCGTGTCGCTGCTGCCGCAGCAACACCGACGATCAGGCTCGCAGTCGAAATGATGCCGTCATTGGCTCCCAGAACGGCCGCTCTGAGCCATCCGATCCGCGCCACCAGATGGCTTTCGGGGTGGACGTGAAGGCGGCTCATGTCTTTCTCCTGATCACGCCTTGCAACTTCGTGGCGGCCGCCACGGTGTTGGAAATCGTTCCATACTTCCTGACATTCTGATGAAGCAGCTCGAGCCGGCGGTCGTCTTCGTCGGTGTCGACGATCAGCTCGTAATCGATCGACGCCATCATCGGCGGGCTGTCCTGACGGAAGCCGATCAGTCGCACCTCGACGCCACGAATATGGAACTTGAGCATCGGCGTCACGCGTTCGATTCCCTTGATCATGCAGGCGGCAACCGCGGCGAGAAGAAGCTCGGCCGGGTTGAACGCATCCCGCCGTCCCTGGACATCGGTGTCGAGCACCACGGTCGCATCCTTGCAGTCAGCCACGCTTTCATGCGCATCGATCCGTCGGGCGTTGACGCGATACTCTAGCATTGGGGGAGTCTCCGGGCCGCGTGTCCTTGGGGTTGGCAATCCGAACCATGAGCGGAGTGATCGATCGGATCGCGACCGTCCGGTTACGGCGGCGGAAGCGACCGGCGCAATCCATGGTTTCCGACAGGCGTGTCGCCTTCCCTAGTCGTCCGAGTGAGGCAGCATGCGAAGCAGCGTCCGATCCCGGAAGATCCAGTGATGGATCAGCGCGGCGGCCGCATGCATTGCGGCCACGATGACGAGGGCGTGGGCGAGAATTTCATGCACTTCCTTGACGTTGTGAGCAAACGCGCGGTCCTTGGGCCAGGGCGACGCGATCTCGGCAATGCCAAACAGCGGCAAGGAATCACCGCGCGCAAACTGCAACACGATGCCAACGACGGGCACGGCAAAGAGCAGCGCATAGAGAACGTAGTGCGCGAAACGCGCGGCCGGATCCTGCCACTTTCCCATCCATGTGGCGAATTCGGTCGCTTCGGGCGGCGGAGAAGGATCGGCCAGCCGCCAAGCCAGGCGCACCGCCAGAAGCATGAGGATCGCGATCCCAGCCGTGACATGGACGAGCAGGCCGGACTCGCGCGGCGCGCCCTTGGGCAGCACGTCACCGAAGACCCCAAGCGCCCAGGCGACGGCCACGAGAACGACCGTCAGCCAATGCAGCGTCTGCGGAATCGCCCCGTAGTCCCTCGTCGAGTTGAAGAGCTGCATCTCAGACCTCTTTGATCAAAAGATGCTCCTGGCGCGACCGTCCCTCGTTGATGTGGATCAAGCCCTTGCCGGTCTGGGTGCTCAGGACGGCGGGGCGAGTGCCAGCTCTGCATCGGCGATGACATAGCGGACGTAGCGGTAGTCGCGGATGAAGCTGATCTTGCCGTCGCGCCAGCTCAGCCACATGACGTAGCTGGGCCGCGGATCGCCCTGGCGTTCGAACACGGCGATCACTTCCCGGCCCTCGAGCCAGGCCGGCGCCAGCCAGACGCCGTCCATCCCGGCGTAAATGCTGAAGAACATCCCGACATCGGCCGGGCCGACACGGACGGGATGAGTGGACTGGTGCAGTTTGACGTCGTGTGCCAGCAGCGCGCGCAGGCCGTCCCAATCACGCCGGTTGAACAGGCTCACATAGCGTGTCGCCGCATCGGAGGCGGGTCTCGCCGCCGGCCGCGCCTCGGCCACAGCGTTGATCTCGGAGAGCCGCGCCCGGGCGCGGGCGAGATGCGCCTTCACCGAGTCCACCGTCAGGTCGAGCAGCGCCGCGATGTCGGCGAGCGACTCATCGAGCACATCCTTCAGAACGAGGACACTCCGCTGAGGGATCGGAAGCTCCGTGAAGCGCGACACCGCGGTCCGGATCGCCTCGTCGCGCATCATCGCCTCCACGGCATCCGGCACGGTGTCGTCGGCGACACCGTCAGCCGCCTCCATCGGTTCGGCGGCCCGGATCGCACGGCTGCGCAGCAGGTCCAGCGCCCGGTTATGCGCGACCCGGAACAGCCAGGCGCGCAGCATCACGACGTCGCGCATCTCGTCCACCGCGACGAGCGCTTTTGTCAGGGTGTCCTGCACGACGTCCTCGCCGTCGATCACAGAGCCCATCAGGCGCGCGCAATAACGATGCAGCTCGGGCCGCAGCTGCTCTGCGAGGGCCACGAGCTCGGCGCTGCGCGCGCCGCGCGAAGCATGTCCGCCGTCGCTCAAGCTGCCGCTCCTTCCATCACCGTCACGCCGGAATCTCCGTTGAGACCGAACACGACGCCGTCGACGAACCGCGGGTCCTCCAGCACTGCGACCACACGATCGCCGAACGCCCGTGGCGGCATCGGCGCGCCGAAGCGGGCAACGAACGCTTCCGGCGCAATGCCCATGGACCCGGCATAAGCACCCGCGGCCGTATCCCCCACTCCCGTGCCGAGGATCATCATACGCGGCACGATCGCCTGGAAGCGGATGCCGAGCCTGTCGTCCTGCGACACGCCGTTGGCGTATTTCGCCATGAACCAGAGCATGCGCTTGGCGCCGCCGTAGCCGCCTGACATCTGCGAACCGCCCACCGCCGCGCCGCTCGATCCGACCAGGACGCGGCTTCCTGGTTTCAGGGGGAGCTTGAGCGCCGCCTGGATCCAGTACAAGCCCGCCTTGACGTCCGTTTCCCAGGCAACCGAGAAATCCCTCCAGGTCAGCCGATCCAGCCGGTCCATGTGCGGCGTTGTGCCGGCGTTCAAGATCAGGATGTCGGGGCTGATATCGCCGACGATGCGATGCGCAGCGGCCTCGTCGGTGACGTCGGCCGCGATCGTGGCCACACCCAGGCGCGCAGCAATCGCGTTCAGCGCCTCGGTTCCGCGCGCGACGACGGTCACCTTGGCGCCGCGATCGACGAGGGCCTCCACGACTCCCAAGCCAAGGCCGCGGCTTCCGCCGGTCACGACGATCGTCTTGTCTTTCAGGCTCATGATGATGCTCCAATGTCCAGATGACATGAAAACGATCGAGGCATCGGAAAAGAGTCAGGCGGCGAAACCAATGCGAGCCCCCTTGCGCAACCGGCCGCCCGGCTGGATGCTCCGGGCACATCGTTCATCACGGGAATCGCTTCATGTCCGTCGACACCACCGCCGCCACCGATCGTCTGATGCGTTTTCTCGCCGTCCAGGGCGTGACCGGACAGGAAAAGGCGATCGGGCGCGAGATCATGGCGGCGCTGAAGCAGGCCGGCGTGCCGGCCAAGGCGATGCGGCTCGACGATGCCAATACGCGCATTCCGCTGCCGACCGAGACCGGCAACCTGATCGTCGAGCTGCCTGGCCGCGGCAGCCAGCACAATCAGCCGCGGATCATGTTCATGACCCACATGGACACGGTGCCACTGTGCGCCGGCGCGCAGCCGAAGATCTCCGGTCGCAAGATCGTCAACCAGGCCAGGACCGCGCTCGGCGGCGACAATCGCTGCGGCTGCGGCATTCTCGTCACGCTCACGGCCGAGCTAATCCGGCAGAAGCTCGATCATCCGCCGATCACGCTGCTGTTCTGCGTGCGCGAGGAGAGCGGGCTCTATGGCGCGCGGCACGTCAACACCGACGACCTCGGCGCGCCCGAGATGGCGTTCAACTTCGACGGCAGCTCGGCCTCCGCCGTCACGATCGGCGCTGTCGGCGCCGACCGCTGGGAGGTCGAGATCTTCGGCCGCGCCTCGCATGCCGGCGTCGCGCCTGAGCGCGGCATCAGCGCCACCATGATCCTGGCGCTCGCGCTCGCCGAGGTGAAAGCCGGCGGCTGGTTCGGCAAGGTGGTGAAGGGCAAGGGCAAGGACGCGAGGCTTGGCACCAGCAATGTCGGTCCGGTCACCGGCGGCGAAGGCCGCCCCGCGGGCGACGCCACCAACGTCGTCACCGACTACGTCCACGTCCGCGGCGAATGCCGCAGCCACGATGCCAAATTCATCCGCGAGATCACCAAGGCCTACAAGGCGGCTTTCGAGAAGGCGGCCAAGCAGGTCACCAACAGCGAAGGCAAGTCCGGCCGCGTCAAGTTCAAGGCCGAGACCGACTATCATCCGTTCCGGATGAAGGAGACCCTTCCCGTCGTCAAGCGCGCCATGGCTGCCGTTTCCGACATCGGCGCCGCGCCGACCCTGCGCGCCGGCAATGGCGGCCTCGACGCCAACTGGATGGTCCGCCACGGCATCCCCACCGTGACCTTCGGCACCGGCCAGAACGAGCCGCACACGATTGACGAATGGATCAACCTGGACGAATACGATCGGGCGTGTGCGCTGGCGGTCAGGCTGGCGACGATGGGGTGAGACGACGCCATCCGGACACGCACTTGGATGGCTGCAATCTCCTTGCTCCCGCGCAACGTCGTGATGACGGGCTCGCCAGCAAACGCGCATGTTCCGAACAGGTCGAACAGCGAGGCCATGACGTCGCGCTCCCGCGGCGGATGTCACCCAGGCAGAGATTGCCCGTCGTGCAGCTCGGGATGGCGCGAGCTCGTCGGGTCACGGCGGCCAGTCTCATCGACGCCCTTCAAACGTCTTCAGTGATTGGAATGCACCGTCACAGTGATGAGTTGGCTCCGGCACCGGGCTGCCGGGTCGGCAAAGCACGAGCCATTCCTCCTCTGCGTGCCCAGCGGCCCCTGTCCGATCGCATGGAAGTTCGGGCGGGGCCGGAACTCCAAAGCGGGACGGCGGTTCTAGTGCGATGGACCTGCCATTCGCGTTGGACCGTCGCCAACTCCTCGGCGAGGTCAGGTCCAGAACCGCAATCGATCATCCGTTTGCCGGCATTGTACGGCTCTGACGTTCGTCACAGTTCTCGGCAGAGCCGGACACCGGAGACATCAGCCAATCACGGCGCACTTCACTGGAGGCCTGACATGTCGACCAAACTAGCTCTGCTCGGCCGCACGGCCGCAATTGCTTCATTGACTGCACTCGCGATCGGCGCCTTCACCCCGACCAGTGCCGACGCGCGAAATGGGCGCTGGCACGGCGGCGGCGGCGGCGCTGCGATCGGCGCGGCGCTTGCGGCGGGTGCCATCGGCACCGGTCTTGCGATCGCCGCAAGCCGCGACGCCTACGATTATTACGATGGCCCGGTCTATGACGGCCCGGCCTATTACGCGGCTCCGTCCTACTACGGCGTGAACCCCCACGCCTATGGCTATTACCGCAAGGGCGAATACCCCTATCAGGTCTATGGCGGCGACAGCCCGAACGCGGTCTGCGCGCAGGGCACGACCTGGAATTGCCGCTGAGACCGCGTCCAATTGAAACCTCCACGCGGCATCGGGCGAGGTCTCGCGGCGCTCGCCCGGCGCTGGACTCGATTCTCTGCCGTCGGGATCAGTCCCGTAACATGCCATGAGCGCAGCGACATGCGGGACCGATCTCTCGCCGGGTCGCTTCCCCGAAGCCCATTTGAGCCGCGGCGGGCGCTACGCGTCGAACGCGAGGCGGATGACCGATCGCGATACCCTTGCCGGCATGCGCACCGCTGCCCAAATGCGCGCGCCAGCCGGCATCATGATCCCGATGCGACATCCGGCGGGATGACTCCCTTGCTGAAGATGAAGCAGCCGTAGAACCGGCGCTCGCCGGTGGCGATCACGCAATAGGCTGATCTGGCCATCTCATAGAATGCGAAGCGCTCGACGCCGACCAGCGGCCACGACCTGCCCTCGGCGCGGTCGATCACCGCCTGCACCTCCTGCTGCACCGGCGTCACCTCCGCAGGACTGCCCACGACCTCCATCCGCACGGCGGCATCGTCGATGAAGCTGTCGAGCGGCAGCACCGACAGCACGGCCTGGACCGCGCGCGCCGCGCTGACATTATCGATGCGCAGCAGCCCGCCGAACACTGTCTGCCGCGCGATCGCATCCGCCGGAAAATTGGTGTCGCAGATCACGAGACGGTCGCCATGCCCCATCGCGCGGAGCGCATGGAGCACGTCGGCATTGAGCAGTGGATCGATCCCCTTGAGCATGTGGTCTCCCTGTCATTTTCATCGAACGGACCAGGTCGCCGGGCCATCGGCCAAGGGCAACTGCTGCCAACACCTGGAGCGCGTCACGCCATCATCCCATCGCGAACTACACGCTCCCTCGCCTTTCGCCGACCAGGCGAAGATCGATGCTGCCGATCAGGTCCGAGCGCAGCCTTTCAGCGGCGGCCATCGCCGCCATTGTCTGTCGCAACGTGCTGACATTCGATCCGAGCGACACGATGCCGCCGAGCAGCGCCGCAATGGCGCCGAGGAGCGCGACCGCATCGGATCCGAGCAGGCCCAGCACCGCGCCGAGCAGCAATGCGGCGCCGCCCGCTATCGCGATTTTCGAGGCCAGGATGATCTTTCGGCACCGCTCCGCCATCTCGGCAAGCTCGTCGATCCGCGCCTCGATCCGGGATATCTCTCCGCTCGGGTCGTCCTCATCCATCACGCGAGCTGCCCTCCGCGCCATCAGCGCCTCATCCTGAAACGACCCGGTCCCCGATCATGCCACCTGTCACGTGGCGCGCGAGCGTACGACGCCGCCATCCCACCGGCAACCATCCACGGCCTGACTTCACCGCGCACAACAGGTCCCGACGCACGCGGACGCTCCTCCAGGGCCGCGGCCGCAGGCCCGGAACAAAGCCGGCAACTCCGGATTGTCGTACCCGGAATTTCCACACGGCGGATGGGCGGCTCATGCCGAGCGCCCGTTCGGCAACCATCGGCTGCTATTGCCTACACGGCAATGAGCAACTTCTGACCTTGGTGCCAGCAGCTCATGAATGAGAGCTGAGCGGAAACGACAATTCAACTACGAAAGCAGCGCGTCGGCCAGGCGATATCAGGAAAAGGCCGCAGAGGCGCGTGATGCTCAAGGCGCCTCGTTACGGGGACGCGCAACCATATCATCTCGAGTTGCCCAAACACGAGCACCGTCCGCTACTCGCGGCGGCCCGAGCCGTTCGTCAATTGCAAACTTCCCAAGTTGATCCCGTGTTGCACGCGATATAGTAGCGAGCCGGCGGGGATCCGAAGCGGCGCGACTCCACTAGCGAGCCATTTGCGTGCGTCGGCCGGGCGGCGGGTGGGGAAGGCCACCCCACCCTGGACAACGACAACAGTTCTCCTAACCACTGCCGCGTCCCCACTTCAGGCAACAACCCGTGGCCGACTTTCACAAGCCGCGAAGTGTGACCAAGTCGTTCTCATGCCTCCAGGCTCCGAGAGGTCACATCGAGCCATGCCTGGAGCGAGCTCACGAGCATGAGAGCCCTCAAACGTTCGCGCCGGCGACGTTCCTGCCCGCGAGCCAGCCGAAGACCAGCGCCGGACCCAACGTGATGCCGGGCCCGGGATAGGCCCCTTCCATGATCGAGGCCATGTCGTTGCCGCAGGCGAACAGGCCAGGAATGGGTGAGCCATCCGCGCGCAACACCCGCCCGCGCGCATCGGTGACGAGGCCCGCGGACATGCCGAGATCGGCCGGATAGACCGGGACGGCATGGAAAGGCGGCTCCAGGATCGGCGCGACGCAGGGATTGGGATGCCGATCGGCGTCGCCGAGCGCACGCTGATAGATGTCGCCGCCGCGGCCGAAGGCGGGATCTTCGCCGCGCACCGCACCGGCGTTGAACTGGTTGACGGTCGCAGTCAGCGCCTGCGCGGGGACGCCGATCGTCTCCGCGAGCGCGTCCAGGCTGTCGGCACGCTTGAGATAGCCCGCGGCGACGTCGTCAGCGACACTGCGCGTGAACGGCTTGATCTTGCCGAGGCCGTATCTCCACAGGAAGCGGCGATCGCAGATCAGCCAGGCGGGAATGGCCGCAGCGTGATCGAGCTGCGCGCGCACGAACTCGTGGTAGGACACCGCCTCGTTGACGAAGCGGCGGCCGGTGCCATCGACCGCGATCAGGCCGGGTTTGGCGCGGTCGGTGACCGTGTGCGGGAAGACGCCGCTTCTGCCGTCGGCCCGTGTGAAGGTCGAAGCCGGCACCCAGAACGCGCCCGCTTTCGTCGGTGCCGACAGGCACGCGCCCAGGGCCATGGCCAGCCGCGCACCGCGTGGTGCAGCGCCGGGGTCAACGGTGACCGACAGCAGGCCGGCGCCCTGCGGCACATAGCAGCGGCGCAGCTCGGCATCATGCGACAGCCCGCCGGTCGCGAGCACCACGCCGCGCCTTGCGGTGATCCAGGAGCGGCCGGAGCGATCGACAATTTCGAGCCTCGAGACCCTGCCCTGCGCGTCGGCCTCAAGCTGCTGGGCGGAGGTGCCGGTGCGTATCACGACGCCACGATCGAGTGCCGAGCGCAGCAGCCGCGCCGCCAGCGCGTTGCCGAGATAAAGCGTCGTGCCGCGCCGCGCCGTGAGCCGTTGCAGGCCATAGCGCGCGATCAACCTGGCCGCATGCAGAGCCGAGCGCAACGATCGGCCGGCACGGCGCAGATGCGGGATATCCTGGCGGCTGATCATCATGCCGCCGAACAGCATGAACTCCGGCAGCGGATCGCGCAGCAGCGCAAAGGCGTCGCCGAGGCCGCGCGCATCGAATGGCAGCGGCTCCAGCACCCTGCCTCCCGCGGTGGCACCTGGCAGGTCGGGATAATAATCCGGATAGGTCGGCACCGGCTGCAGCCGCAGCGCAGTGCGGGCCTCGAGATCGCGCAAAGCTTCGTCGCCGAATGCAAGGAACGTCTCGAGCCGCGTGCGGTCCTGCCCCGGCACGGTCCGGGCCAAATACGTGCGCGCCGCCTCCAGCGTATCCGCCCGCCCCTCCGCGGCCGCCTTGTGATTGGCAGGAATCCAGACCATGCCGCCGGAGATGGCGGTGGTGCCGCCGATAAATTCGGCCTGCTCCAGCAGCAGCACCGAGCAGCCGTCAGCAGCCGCGATCGTCGCCGCCGTCATGCCGCCCGCGCCGGCTCCGACGACCACGACATCGAACGTCTCGCCGGCGTGCGCCGCCGCCGTCATGCTCACACCATGCCGCCATTGGGCTGCACGATCTGTCCCTGGATCCAGGAGGCCTCGCCGGAGGCCAGGAAGCGCACCACCTCCGCAATCTCGCCCGGCTTGCCGATGCGATTGAACGGGCTCAACGCCGCCATGCGCTGCTTGGCCTCCTCGGTCTTGCCGGCATTGAAAAGTTCGGTGTCGACGGGACCGGGCGCCACCGCATTGACGCGAACACCGCGCGCCGAGAGCTCCTTCGCCATCGACCGCACCAGGCTTTCGACCGCTGCCTTGGTCGCCGCATAGGGCCCGGTGCCCGGCACCGCGTGGCGGACCAGCGACGTCGTGATCGCGACGATGGCGCCGCCGTCGCGCACGCGCCGCGCTGCCTCCGCCAGCACGTTGAAGGCACCTACGACGTTGACCTCCATCAGCAGCCGGAAGTCCTCCGGCCTGAAGCTCGCCAGCGGACCTGCCGGCACGTTGATGCCGGCGTTGGCAATGACGGCCTGCGGCGCACCACCGAAGTCGGCGGCAACTTGCGCGAAGACCTGCACGACCGACGCGGCATCGCGGATGTCGACCTTATATTGCCTGCCGGGCCCTCCGTCCGACGGGCTGGTGGCGTAGGTCGAGGCCACCTGCCAGCCGGCGACTGCAAACGCCTGCGCGCAAGCGGCGCCGATGCCGCGGGAGCCGCCGAAGATGAGAACGATCGGAGAAGAGGTGGTCATTTTCGATTCCCTGATGCAGATGGTGTCTTCGCCATCGCGGCCCGCGTCGCTTCGATCGTCGCCTCGATGCCTTTTTGCAGATCGTAGCGCGGCTGGTAGCCGAGCTCCGCCTTGGCGCGGCCGATGTCGAGCGCGCCCTTGACGGCGCTCAGCACGCGGCCGCCATGATGATAGGGACCGGTGTCGCCGACCGTGATCCTCGCACCGGGAATGGCGCGATTGACGGCGTCGGCCGTGTCGCGCAGCGTCGGAGCCACTCCGGTCGCGACATTGTAGGCGTCGAAGCTGTGATGCGGCTTGTCGAGCGCGAGCAGCACGCCGGCCACGGTATCGTCGATATAGACCTGATCGACCGCGAGATTGCCGCCGTCCTCTTGATGAAATGGCTCGCCGCGCAACGCGGCCTCGATGAAGGTGCGCGGCATGCGCAGGCGCGGCAGATGCGGTCCGTAGACCCAGCAGGTCCGCACATTGATGCATTCGAGGCCGTGATCGCGCGAATAGACGCGGCCATAGTGCTCGGCTGCGAGCTTGGTCACGCCGTAGACGCTGGCCGGCTTCTGTGGGTGCTCCTCGTCGATCACGGCGGATTGGAAGTCGCCATAGGTCTCCTCGGTCGAGATCTGCACGACGCGCCTGACGCCGGAGAGCCGCATCGCCTCGAACAGGTTGATCGCGCCCTCGACATTGACCCGCAGCGCCTTCAGCGGGATATCCGCGGCCTGAACCACGCCGACCACCGCGGCGGCGTGGATGACGGCGTCGGGACGAAATGTCTGGAACGCCCGCAACACCTCATGCCATTCGCCGAGATCGATCGTCGCGGTGACGAGCAGCTGTTGTTGCGAGGCGAGTGCGGCCATGGCCGGCGAGACCATCAGGTCGATGGCGACGACGCGATCGCCGCGGGCGAGCAGCGCCTGCACGATCGCCGAGCCGAGCCAGCCGCAGGCGCCCGTGACCAGAATGGTCTTGCTCGTGGTCATGCCCGGCCCCTCACCGCGGCGCCGGCTCCTCATCGGTCGGCGGGCTGGTGATCACGAGGAACAGCAGCGGGTCGTTGCCGGTGCAGTGGAATTCGTGCACCACGCCCGGCGGAATGTAGGTGACGTCATTGGCACGGACCAACCGGCGCTCGCCGTCGAGGATCAGGATGCCCTCGCCCGACAGCACGTGATAGATCTGCTCCTGCACCTTGTGGGAATGGCTCTCGACATGCGCGCCGGGCTCGTAGGAGGAGATGCGATGGTCGAAGAAGCGGCTGCCGGTGGTGTCCGGCGTCACGATCGCCTTCGACAGCGCCTGGTTATAGTGGCCCGGATACTGGGTCCAGAAAATCTCGGCGAGATTGCGCGTCACCGCCTTCTTCTCTGTCGCCGCATTCGCGTAGGCGTTCGGTCCGGGAACGACGATGGTCATGTCTCATCTCCTCAGGAAGGTTCAGATTGGGCCGGCCAGCCGGTGCCGATGGTCACGAACTCGCAGCTGCTCATGACCGGTTTGCCGCGCGTTGCACTGCATCAGCGGTCTGAGTGATGCCAAGCAAACGCCCTTGCAGCTCGTGATCGGCCGCGAGCGCGGCAGCATCGCCGACATGGGCCACGCGCCCATTCACCAGCACATAGGCGCGGTCCGCCATCGCCAGCACGCTCTCGGCATGATGCTCCACGATGACGAGGCTCGCGCGCGACCTCAATTTGGACACGGCGTCGCGGACCTCCTGCACCACGGCGGGCGCCAGGCCCTCGAACGGCTCGTCGAGCAGAATCAACCGGCTCGGCACCATCAACGCGCGCGCGATCGCCACCATCTGCCGCTCGCCGCCGGAGAGATTTTCGGCACGCGCCTTGTGCAGGATGCGCAGCTTCGGGAACAGATCGAACACGTCGTCGAGCGACGCGCCGCCGGCGCGGCTCGCGAGCTTGAGATTCTCCTGCACGGTCAGATTCGGAAACAGCCGGCGTCCTTCCGGTACCAGCGAGATGCCAAGACGGTTGATCTCGTCCGGCCGTAACCGGTTGAGCTGCCTGCCGTCGAACGTGATGCGACCGCCGCTCGCCGGCACCGTGCCTGTGATGGCCCGCAGCGCGGTGGTCTTGCCGACGCCGTTGCGCCCTAGCAGCGCCACCACTTCGCCAGGCCGCACGGCCAGGTCGAGCCCGTCGAGCACGGTGCCACCGCCGTAGCCGGCGCGCACGCCCTCGAGCCTGAGCAGCGGCTCGGCGGCGGCGCTGCCGGGAAGCGGCGTCACATTGGTCGCCCGCGACGGAGCCGCCGCGATCTGGCCATGGGCGGTGCCGAGATAGGCCGTGACGACTTCGGGATGGGCAGCCACTTCCACCGGCTTGCCGTCGGCGATCAGCCGGCCCTGATGCAACACCGTGATGCGGTCGGACATGGCCAGCACACGGTCGATGTCATGCTCGATCAACAGCACGGCGTGGGACTTCGCCAGCCGCATGATCAGCTCGCCGACGATCTTGCGGTCCGACTCCGCCAGACCAGCCAGCGGCTCGTCGAGCAGCAGGAGCTTGGCATCGATCGCGAGCGACACCGCGATCTCCAAGAGCCGCTTCTCACCATGCGCCAGCGCGGAGCAAAGCTCGGCGGCGCGATCGGCGAGGCCTACGGCATCGAGCAGCGACCACACCTTCGCGTTTGCAGCCGCATCGTCATAGGCATCGCGCCAAAGACCTGTCCATTGCCGGTTGGCAGCTTGGACCGCGATACGCACGTTCTCGAATGCGGTGAGGCTGGGAAACACGCTCAGGATCTGGAACGAGCGGGCGATGCCGAGCCGCGCGCGCTTGTACGGTGACAGCTGATCGATCGGCATGCCCTCGAACAGGATGGTGCCGGCGTTGGCCCGCAGCACACCGGTCAGCAGATTGAACAACGTGGTCTTGCCGGCGCCGTTGGGACCGATCAGGCTGTGCAGTCCGGTCCGGCTCATCTCGAACGACACGTCGTTCTGGGTCACGATCGAGCCGAAATGCTTGGAGAGGTTGCGGATTGCGAGAATCGGCACCTGTGAGGCCGTCGCCGCAGCCTGACGTGCACGATCCGGCGCATAGGGAATGATGTCGCGCGGCCGCGGTGGAATGACATTGCGCGTCAGGGTCCAGCGGCTGCGGCCGGCGATACGCTGGAAGATGCCGTGAATGCCCTCATCTGACAGCAGCGCGAAGGCGATGATGATGGGGGCGAAGACCAGCCACCAATTCTCCGTGATGGCGCTGAGCCGGTCCTCCAAGACGATGAAGACGATGGCGCCCCACAACGGCCCCAGGAAATGATGCACGCCGCCCAGCGCCGCCATCATCACCGGATCACCGGCATGCTCCCAGTTCAGATTGTTGGCGTAGACGCCCTGCAGCAGCAGCGCCATCAATCCGCCCGCGGCGCCGATGCCGCCGCCGGCAATGACGAGCGCAATCAGCTTGGTGCGGTAGGTGTCGAAACCCAGGCTTGCGACCCGCTGCTCATTGTCGCGCAACGCCTGCATCAGTCGGCCGAACGGCGCATGCGCCAGCCGCCACAGCATCCACAATGATCCGATCACCACGACGAGCGTGAAGCCGTGGAAGGCAAGCGCGGAGCGAAACAGCGGACGCGCGACGTTCTGCAGGCCGTTCTCGCCTCCGGTCACCGAGGTCCATTTGAACGCAATCTCGAACGCGATCTGGGAGCACGCCAGCGTCAGCAGCGAGAAGTAGAGTCCGCGCCGGCGAAGGATGATGGCGCCGACGATCAGCGCCAGCAGCAGCGAAAATGCCACCGCGATCGCCAGACCGGTGATTTCGTTGGCGGCCGGCATGAAGCCCAGGCCGATTGCCAGCGCATAGCTCGCGCAGCCGAAGAAGAAGGAGGCGCCGAACGGCACCAGGCCGAGATAGCCGATCAGGAAGTTCACCTCCGCGCCGTAGAGCGTGTAGATCGCGATCTGGGTCACGCGATGGATCGGCATGCCCACAGCGAGCGCGATGCCGGAGGCGAGCGCCAGTATCGCGGCCGCCACGAGCACCGGGTGACTTGCGAGCCGCTGCAGCACGGACTTGGCCGTCGTCATTCGAAACGCTCCCAGCGCTCGCCGAATAGCCCGCGCGGCCGCAGCAGCATGATCGCGAACATCAAGGCATACATCGATGCGGCAGCCGCCTCTGGCCAGAACTGAATGGTCAGCGAGGTGACGATCCCTACCGCGAGTCCGGCGACCACTGCGCCCCGAAAGGAGCCGAGGCCGCCGATGGCCACGATCACGAACGCTGGCATCACCGCATTGGCAGCCATGGACGGCGACACCGTCCACAACGGCGCGGCCAGCACGCCAGCGATCGCCGCCAGCATGCAGCCGAGCCCGAACACTGCGGTGAGCACCCGCGGCAGATTGATGCCGAGCAATTCCACCATCTCCGGGTCCCGGCTGCCGGCACGCAGGATCCGGCCATAGGGTGTGAACGCCAGGAAGCCCCATAGGCCGAGCAAGGTCGCGGTGGTCGCGCCCAGCACGGCCACGCGATATTTGGTGATCAGGAGAGGACCAACTTCGACGATCCCTGCGAAGGCCGGCGGCGGATTGAACGGCTTGCCGTCGGCGCCCCAGGCGTAGCGGATCACCGCTTCGATCAGCAGCGCCAGCGCGAAGGTCACGATCAGGCTGAGCAACGGCTCCTTGCCGTAGAGGCGGCGGATGATCGTCACCTCCACAGCCATGCCGATCAGCCCGACCACTGGCGGCGCCAGGATCACGGCGCTCCAGCCGAACAGCTGGAACAGCTGCCAGGCCACGTAGGCCCCCAGCGCGAAGAAGGCGCCATGCGCGAAGTTGATGACGCCGAGCAGGCCGAAGGTGATCGACAGACCTACGGCGATCAGCACGTAGATGAAGCCGAGCACGAGTCCATTGGCCGCCTGGGAGACGAGAGTGTCGAGCATCGTTCGAGCCTGTCAGTACGCTGCAGGAACAAGGGTCGCCGCCGCCTCAGAGCGAGGGCATGCTGCAGCCGATATCCTCCTTGGTACCGAACGCCTTCGCCGTCTCCTCGGCGGTCGCCGAAGTGTTCTTCAGCACGTCGAAATAGTCGAACTTGTCGGTGATCTGCTTCTTGATCTGGACGATGACGGCCGGGCGCACCAGCTGGTGATCCCAGTCGCGGAAGAAGAACGGAAACTCGCCTTCGGTGTTCTTCCACTGCTCGAGATGCGCCACGAGCTGAGCGGCCTCGGTCGACTTCGCCGCCTCGATCGATTCCAACAGCGCCCGCATGCCGATCCAGCCCGACCACGTCTTGTCCGATGGCGGCTGATTGTACTTCTTCTTGAAATCCTCGATCAGCTTCTGTTCGGCGGCGGTATTCTTCGGATTGTTGTAGTACCACGGCTTGATGTAGATGCCGGTCGAGGCCTGCGGCCCGACGTCCCAGAAGTCGGTGTCCGTGACGGCGACCGCCGCATAGGGGATCTTGTCCTTCATCCCCATCTCGTTCCACTGCTTCAGGAAGTTGGAGAAGTCGCCGCCCACCAGGCCGCCGACGATCACGTCCGGCTTGGCCTGGCGGATCTTGAGGATGTAGGAGCTGTAGTCCGCGGTGTTGATCGGCACCTCGTCGACCCCGACCTCGGTGGCGCCGACCTGCTTCAGCATCGCGCGCGAGGCGCGCAGGATGTCCTGGCCGAAGGCGTAGGACGCCGTGATGAAATAGACCTTCTTGCCGATGCTGGAGACGTAGGGCATCAGGCCGGCCATTTGAACCGGCACGGTCGCCTGGGTGCGGAACGTGTACTTGCTGCAGCTCTTGCCGGTGATCTCGCTGGCCGCGGCGCCGGTCAGGATCAGCGGCACCTTCTCGCGATTGGCAACGCTCATCATGGCGAGCGCCGAGGACGAGTAGTTGCCGCCGACCACGGCGACCACCTTGCTCTCGTCGACAAGCCGCTGCATGTTCTGCTGCGACACCTGGGGATTGGGCTCGTCGAGCCAGACCAGCTCGATCGGGCGGCCCAGCACCTTGCCGCCGGCCTGCTCGACCGCAAGCGCGCTGCCGCGTTGCAGGTACTCACCGATCGAGGCGCCCGGCCCCTGCTTGGCATAGATCATGCCGATGCGGACGGGCCCATCGGACTGGGCTCGCGCGGGACCGCCGACGCCGAGCACGGATGCGGCAGCCACGCCGGCCGACGCGCGCATGAAAGATCGCCGGTTCAGATCACGCTTCAACATGGTGCTCCTCCCTCTCAACGTTGTTATCTTTGTTTTGTATCGTCAGTCGCGTTTGTAAGGCTTGCCGAACACCGGCTCCTTGAATGGGATCGGCGGCAGCTCCCAGGTGCCCGTCGACGGCGGGCGCACCTCGGCGTCGACATGCAGATCGATCACGCAGGGGCGGCGGTTCTTGATCGCGGTCTCGACTGCGCCGCGCAGGTCGGCGCTGCGGGTCACCGTCACGCCGTCGGCGCCGCAGGCGCGCGCCCAGGCCGCGAAGTCGGGGTTGTAGCGATCTCCGCCGGGCCCCTGATTGCCGCGATAGAACGCGGTGCCGAGCTCGCGGCCCTCGAACAGGCCATACTGCAGATCGCGGATCGCGCTCCAGGCGAAGTTGTTCCAGACGATCCAGATGCACGGCAGGTCATATTCGACGGCCGTGGCGACGACGTAGGGTGCCATCATGAAGCCGCCGTCGCCGACGACGGCGACGCAGGGACGGTCGGGCGCGGCCAGCTGCGCGCCGAGCACGCCGCAGACGCCGAACCCCATCGACGAAAAGCCCCAGCTGTTCAGCATGCTCTGCGGCCGCTTCGGCTGCCAGAACTGCATGAACCAGTTGTGATGCACGCCGGAATCGAGCGACAGGATGACGTCGTCCGGCAGCACGTCCTGCAGGGCTCCGACGACATATTCCGGCCGGATCGGCGTAGTGTCGGCGCTGAAGTGCGGCCGCACGAACGCCTCCCACTCCGCCTTCCAGGTCGCGATCTCGTCGCGCCACGCCGCGAAATTTTCGCGGCGGATCGCGGGGCGATGCTCCAGTGCCGCGAGCAGTTGCCCGGCGAAGGTCTTGGCGTCGGCGATGATGCCGAGCGTCGGCGGATAGTTGCGGCCGAGCTCCGCCGGATCGATGTCGACCTGCAACAGCTTCGTCGACGGAAAATTCCACGAGTAGCCCTGGTGCCAGCTCGAGGACGAGCGATCGTCGAAACGCGTTCCGATGCAGAGCACGAGATCGGCGTGACGGCCGGCCTGGTTGGCCGGATAGGCGCCGTTGCGGCCGATGAAGCCGAGCGTCAGTGGATCATCCGCCGGCACGCAGCCCATGCCATTGGGCGAGGTGATGACTGGAATGCCGTAGCGGCTCTGCAGCGCGCTGATCTCGGGACCGGCCTCCGAGAGCGTCGTGCCCTGCCCGATGAAGAACACCGGCCGCCTGGCGGCTTCGATCAGATCGAGCGCCCTGGTGACGTCGGCCTCGCTCGCACTCGGCCGGTGACTGCCGTGAACATGCGACAGCGCCGGCAGCTCGACGTCGGCCTCCTCCTGGAAAACATTGTACGGGATATCGAGATTGACCGGGCCGGGACGTCCCGTGACCATGGTGTCGAAGGCTTGGCGCAGCGCCAGCGGCAGCATGTCGACGCGGCTCGGCTGGAACGAGCGTTTCACCACCGGGCGCAGCACCTGGGCGAAATCGGCCTGGTTGTGCGCGTACAATTCCTGGAACGGCGCGCGATTGGCCTGCGACGTCGGAACATTGGCGGTGATCGCAAGGAAGCTCGAGGAGTCCGACAACGCAGTTGCGAGCGACATCACCATGTTGGCCGAGCCCGGCCCGGTCGAGGTCAGGGTCGCGACCGGACTGTGTTTGACGCGGAAATAGGCGTCGGCCATGTGGCCGGCGCATTGCTCGTGGCGGGGCGAGACCAGCTTGACGCGGTCACGCACCTGGTAGAGCGCATCAAGAATGCCGACATTGCCGTGTCCGCAGATGCCGATTACGAAGGGCACCTTCTGCTTGACGAGATATTCGGCGATGACTTCGCCGCCCTTCATCTTGGTCATGGTCAGATCCTTGTCAGGTGACGGTTCGCGTCATGCGAGGATCGTCACGATACGCTCTTCGCTCATTTCGCGGATCGCGTAATGCGGCCCTTCGCGGCCGAACCCGGAATCCTTGGAGCCGCCATACGGCATAAGGTCCACGCGGGAGCTCGGAGTCTCGTTGATGTGAACGCCACCGACTTGCAATTGCCGCGCGGCCTGCAGAGCCTCGTCCAGGCGTTTTGTGAAGATGCCCGTGGCAAGTCCATAAGGTGTGTCGTTGACGCGCGCGATCGCCTCGTCCAGCACATCGAAGGGCGCGACGCACATCACAGGCCCGAACACTTCCTGGCAGCCGAGCGGGGTCGCCTTGTCGACATTCGTGAGCAGCGTGGGAGGAACCACGGCGCCCACCCGCGCGCCGCCGACCAGACGCCGCGCGCCGCTCTGCTCGGCCAGCGCGATCCAGGACTCGATGCGCTGGGCGGCGGCCTCGCTGACGACCGGCCCAACAACGGTGTCGTCCTCGCCGGGGTCTCCGTAGGGCAGCCCGGCAACGAGCTCTGAAAGTCTCTGCTCCACCTGCCCGATCAGCGAACGCTGCACCAGCAGCACCTGGATCGATGTGCAGACCTGGCCGGCCTTGCGGAAGCCCGCGTTGACGACCTTCGGCAACGCAATATCGAGATCGGCGTCCTCGCAGATCACGCAGTGCGAGATCGAGCCGAGCTCCATCTGCGTGCGGCGCAGTCCCGCCTTGCCCTGGATGATGCGGCCGACGTCCGTGCTGCCGGTGAACGCGAAGAATTTCACTGCCGCCTCGGCCATCAACCAGTCGGCGACCTCACCATCGCCATGCAGCACCGACATCAGCCCCGATGGCAGACCTGCCGCGATCAGGCACTCCGCCATGATGCAGGACGTCATCGGCGTATGCAGCGACGGTTTCAGCACCACGGCGTTACCAGCCGCCAGTGCAGGCGCAACCTTGTGCGCCACCGTATTGAGCGGAGCATTGAACGGCGTAATCGCGGCCACGACGCCGAGCGGCACGCGGATGGTGAAGCCGATGCGGCCCTTCTGGCCTGCGGCCCCTTCCATCGGCACCATCTCGCCGGCCAGCCGCCGCGCCTCTTCGGCGGAGAGCCGAAACGTCGTCGCACAACGCTGGACTTCGCCCATTGCATCGCGGCGTGGAAAGCCCGCCTCCTGGCGCAGCACCTCCACCAGCTCCGACGCACGCGTCTCAAGCTCGACCGCAGCGCGATCGAGGATGAGGCCGCGATCATAGGGCGTCAGTACATTGGCTTCGAACGCCCGCTCCGCGGCGACAATGCAGCTGCGGACCTGCTCGCGCGACGGCAGATGCGCGGACATGGCGGGCCGCAGGCGATATTTGTCGAGCACGGCGACGGTGTGCGGACCATTCACCCATTCCCCGGCGATCAAGAGGCGGCACGATGGCAGACCGGCCGACGCCTGTCCCTGAACCGCAGCGTCCGCCATCGTCTGGTTCCTCCCAAAGGGTCTTCACACCTGTTACCCTCGTCCTTAGAGAGAAATTGACATTAGCAAAAATACTGTTTTGGATTAGTTGCCATAAGCTGAGCATATAGCCCGGCGGCAAGGTCTCGTTCTTCCCAGGCAGTGCGGTTCCCGCTCATGGATTTGCGTCAGTTGCGCTATTTCGCCCAGATCGTCGAGAGCGGCAGCCTGTCGAAGGCGTCGCGCTGCCTGTTCGTTGCGCAGCCCGCACTGAGCCAGCAGATCGCAAAGCTCGAGGAGGAAGTGGGCAGGCCCTTGCTGCAGCGCTCCTCGCGCGGCGTGATCCCGACCGAGAACGGCCTTGCGCTCTACCATCACGCCCGGTTCATGCTGCGGCAGCTCGACCATGCGCTGTCGATCGCCCGCCAGGATTCGGCAGAGGTCAGCGGCATGGTATCGGTCGGCTTGCCCGCGACGACCGTGCTCGCGATCGGGCTGCCGCTCACCAAGTGCATCCGCGCCAAATATCCCGGCATCCTGCTCAACGTCGTCGAGGGAATGAGCGGCCACATCGCCCACATGATGCGGCTTGGCCAGCTCGACCTGGCCATCCTGTTCAACAACGACGTGTCATCCAAGCTCGACGCGATTCCGCTGCTCGACGAGGAATTGTTCGTGCTTCTCCCTGCCGACAGCCCGCTGGTGCCGCGCCACCGTTGCAGCATCACAGTTGCAGAAGTTGCAGAGCTGCCCCTGATCCTGCCGACGGGAACTCATGGCCTGCGCCGGCGTGTAGCTGCGGAGTTCGAGCGGCGCAACATCACGCCGAATGTGGTCGCCGAGATCGACTCGCTCTCGCTGGTGATGAGCTGCGTCGGTGAGGGCATCGGGGTCACCATCAAGCCGATGTCGGCGCTGCAGGCAGGAGGACGAAGCAGCGAGGACTGGCGCGCCCTGCCGATCTCGGACGCCCGGATCACGCGACGCAACTATGTCTATTCGATCAAGCCGGACCTGCTGGCGCCTGCAGCCCTCGCCGTCGCCAAGGAGCTCCAGGATACCGCGCGAACGCTCGTCACATCCGGACAATGGCGCGGCGTCAGCTTGGTCGACGACTCCATGTCTTCCGCCATCCCGCCGGCGGCCTAGCGCACGCGCCGACCGTCTGACCGGCGGTCGCGACTGCATCACGCCCCGCCTCCGGCCCGGTCTCGTCTACTTCAGCGCCGCTTGCCCGGCCAGGGATACGACGTTGTCCTGGGCGCCCGACCCACCACTCACACCGACGGCACCGATGATCTTGCCATCCACGACCAGCAGATTGCCGCCTCGCGATGCGATCATGTCATCGAGCGTGGCGAGATAGGCGAAATACGCACCTTTGCCCAGCAACGTCTCGAACACCAGCGTGGGGCGTCGATAACGTACCGCCGTGCGCGCCTTGTGCTGAGACAGGCCGATCGACGCATATTGGCAATTGTCCTGCTTTTCGAAATAGACCAGATCGCCGCTCGGATTGACCACGGCGATGCAGAATGCGTTCCAGTTGCGCTTCGTCGTCTCGGCAACGGCCGCAGCAGCCACCTTCTTGGCCATCTCCAGGCTGATCGGCTCGCCATAAGGAGGCGGCGTCAGTGCATCCGCGACCGCGTCGTTGGGATTGTCGGTGTTCGATGTCTGGGCGAGGCTGTTCGATAAGTGCAGAGCTGCGACGCATGCGACGACGCTCAAAATGGTCCGATAGTGCATGTCTTCCTCCCGACCCTGTTGCCTTCTCCGTGCTCTCGTCGGCCAGCGTGGGCGCCTTGTTTCGCTCGACGAGGCGTGTCGTTCTCAGCCTCCTCATTCCGACGGCCGCGCTTGGAGGTTGCCGAGATCTCCCGGCTGCCCTGCTTGCGTCTCCAACGGAATCATGCGCTGCAGGTCAGCGCCGCTCGTCTCGGGCAAAGCCATCGCGGCGATGAAAGCGAGTCCATAGGCGGCGAGCGCGCAAAGGCCCATCGACAAGCCAAGAGGATGCGACGCAGCAAGCACGCCCACGGTCGCAGGCACGACCGAGCCGAACCCGCGCCCGCCACCAAGGCAGAAGCCCTGCCCGCTCGCACGAATCTCGGTCGGGAACAATTCGGCAAAGGTCGGCAACATTCCCGATGCCAGCCCACCTTGGAACGCGCCCAGAAAGAAGCTGAGCAGGATCGTCGTGTTGGCGCCGATCGGAGCTAGTAGATAGATGCTCGCGTTCGCGGCCTGGCATAGCAGGAAGATCATGAATGCGGGACGCCGGCCCGTGCGATCCGAAAGCCAGCCATAGAGCAACGGTCCGACCAACGAACCCAGGATGTTCATGGCAAGATAGCCTGCACTGCTCCCCACGGTCAGGTTGAGGACGGTGCGCAGATAGGTCGGCAGCCACGTGATCATCACATAGGCGCCGCCGAAAATGCCGGTGGCCATCGTGACCGCCGCCACGGTACGCCGCACATGGGCCCTGGTGAAGATCGTCCAGGCGGGCAGTCCGGCTGTCTCGTCCGCGCGGCTTTGACGATAAAGCCCGGACTCCGGCACAAGGCGGCGGATGAAGAACACGAGAAAGGCCGGCGCGATGCCGACCGCAAAGAACACGCGCCAGCCGAGCTCTTCAGGAAACAGCGATGAAATGACGGGGAGCAGCGCGACGGAAATCGCATAACCCACCGCGTAGCTGCTCTGCACCGACGCGGCCACCCGGCCGCGAAGCGCGGGCCTGACGACCTCGCTGATCAGGACGCCACCCACGGCCGCCTCACCGCCGTAGCCGAGGCCCTGGAGAAAACGCACGATCAGCAAGTAGTTGAAGCCGGTCGCGAAAGCCGATGCGAGCGTGAACAGGGCAACCCAGAGGATCGTCAGTTGCAGGACCTTGATGCGGCCGATGCGATCGGCAAGGATCCCTCCGCCCCAGCCACCGATGGCTGCACCGACGAGGGCTGCGGTCGCGAGATAGCCGGCTTCAGGACGCGTCAGTCCGATTGTTGCAATCAGCGCCGGGATGACCAGCGCATAGATCGTCGAATCGAGCGAATCGAGACCAAAGCCCGCGAAGCAAGCCCAATACGTCCGGCGTTCGACCTCGTCGAGTTCGGAATACCAGCCCAGTTTCATGATCGTTCACTTTCAGGCCAGGACTCGAACCAGATGCGCTTCTTCGTTGGCCGGGAGAACAAGCGCGAGTGCAGTACAATCGGGTGGCCGCATGGACCATGCAGGCGCACTTTCCGAGCGTGCCTGCCGGTCGTGTCCATCATGATTGCCGACAGCTTCATCGCCCGCCGATTGGAGATAGACGGAATTCCAGCACAGCCAAAATACGATTTGGCGTTGGCGCTCATAAGCCAAAGATATGGCTTGGCCGGAGTTCACCACGGCATCACGGGGCGACCTTGGCGGTGACAAATCCACTTTGATCGAGCACTCGGCGCACCGTGCCATTCGCCTTGGCATCTGCAAGAAATCGGGCCGCCCACTCCCGCGCCGTCACTTTGCCCTTCGGGACGACCACGACGACGCCCGTTGATTGGATGACCTCTTTCAAGACCCGGCTGCCCGACAGGCGCCGCGACAGCTCCTCCAAGGCTTCCATGCCCATGGCGAGGGCGTCGAGCCGACCCTGGCCGATCAGCTCAGCGGCCTCTTCAGGCTTGATGAATTTCGTCACGCTGGCACTTTTCATGCTCGCCTCGACCGTTCTGGACGTCGAGGTGCCTTCGATGCAGCCGACCCGGATTCCCGGACGGTCGATATCGGCGACGGCCGTGATGTCCGAGTTCGCGCGAATGAGATACCCGCTCATGTAGGCGACATAGGCAGGTCCTTGATCGACGAACTGCTCCCGCTTGCGATCCGCCGGCATGAAGGACAGATCCCACGCCCCTTTGCTGCCGGCGGCCGCGATTTCGTCCGAGCTCTGATATTCGACGAGCTCAAGCGGCACATTGAGCTTGCCCGCGGCCGCCTTGGCCAGTTCGACTGTCACGCCGACAGGCTTGCCTGTCGCCGGATCGCGTGTCGTCCAGAACGCGGAGGCGGCCGGCCCGACCGCAACAGCGACGCGCAGCACGCCGGTCGGAGCGATCTCGCGCGCATCCTGCGCAGCTGCTCCCGCCATCATGGCCGAGAGGCCCAAGCAAAGACTTGCGATGGCAAAGCAAAGCGATGCGAGCAGACCGGTCGATTTCATGCGTGGTCTGGCGCGATCCGACATCGGTACCGCCGTGCTGATAAAATGCCGGTCTTTCATAGCGTCGGATTCCACGATGATGGGATCAGCCGATAGCCGGCGCCGTCTTTCTCGACGTGTCCGACCGACGGGAACGCGAAGTCGAATCCGATCACGGTCGCCTTCTCCGCCGCTGCATCCGCCTCTGCTTCATGTCTCGTCCCTCCCGCTTCGTCTTCTTTTTTCGTCAATCCGCAGAATGCACCGGAGAGGACCGAGCCGGCGCTGCTCGCCTCGCCGCCAAGGGAACGGATCAGACGATGACGTTCCCTCGCCTCTCATCGCCATGACAGCCGATCACGCAGCGAATAGTGCGCGCAACTGGCCGATGTCGTCGATTTCTTCGAGCCGCCCGACCATGTCGATCAGCCTCTCCGTCTTTTCACTCCCCAGCACGGGCGCCATGAGATCCGTGGCTTTGGCGTTGACGGCCTCCGTGCCCAGCGGATTCTCCTTGGTGCCCGGCGGGTGTCTGGTGAAATGATCGACCTTGCGGCCATCGACCAGAGTCACCTCGACGATCGCACCGCGTGGCGCGGCCGGATCCATCAGACTCTTGTCGCCTACAAGCGTCACCTTCCCACGCTGCTTGAGGATCATCGGGTCGCGCATCAGCGCGACATCATGGCTGTCGGCGAATGAGACGGCCCCCTTGACCAAGGCGAGTGCGACGAGATGCCGACAGTTCACGTCGGGCATGGCGCTGTCGCCGACGATGCCCATCGCGTCGGTCGGAAGCTTGACCAGGATGCTGCGGACGTTGTCTGGAGTGAGCCCTTGCTGTCGGCGCAGCGTGAGCAGCGCATCCAGCGGCGACTGGATCGGATAGCCGACCGAAAAGGTCTTGATGGCCGTCTCCGTGACGTAGAAACGGCTGCCGAGATCCCTGACCATCTCCTCCGGCTTCGGATCGCTCGACAGCGCGATGAACAAATTGTGGGTCCCATCGAGCACGTCATCGACGCCGGTGAGCCCGGCCATCACCATGTCGACGGCCATCACGCCGTTGCGCGCGCCCATGCCGGCGAAATCGAACGCCTTCTCGATGTGGTCCTTGTCCTTCACCCAACTCCACAGCCCCGAGACCTGCTGTGCCGAGTACGAGATGGCGTGACGCATGCCACGCTCGTCCAGTCGCGCCAGCGAGGCCGCCGCGCCGAGCGCACCGAATGTCGACGACGTGCCCTCGGCACTGCGATGCGAGCCACGCACCAGGTCCGGTCCGAGCGCCATCAGAAGCCGGCAGGTCAGGTCATAGCCGAGCACAACGGCGCGGATCACGTCGCGCCCATTGCGATGCTCCCGTTCAGCCATAGCGAGCGCGGCAGGGATGACCGCGCACCCCGGATGCGCCTTGGTGACCGGTTCGAAATCGTCGGTCTCGTCGGCGTGAGCGCACATGGCGTTGGCCATCGCCGCATTGACGGCCGTCGTCCGGACGTCGGAGCCGACGACGGACGCCTGCGGCGCGCCGCCGAGGCTGCGCACGTATCTCAGCGCCATCTCGCCCGGATGCATCCGAGCGCCGGACACCATGGCGCCGAGCGTGTCGAGAATGCGGTGCTTGCATGCGAGCACCACCTGCTCCGGCAGTTCCTGGTCACGCGCCGCAACCATGTAGCGCGCCAGGCGCTCGGTCACGCCCGGGCCGGCGGCCTGGGAGAAACGGATCGGCATCGCCGAGATTGCAGCAAACGCCCCCGCCGATTGCAGCAGACGGCGGCGCGACGACGTGGCGCTCCTCGCCATCGTCAGGCCGACGCCGACATCTTCGCGATGTCGGCAGCATTCGACACACTCTCGACATTCCAGCAGGCGTCCATGATCCGCCGGATCGACGCCGCCGGAACGATGCCGTCGGCGAGGTCCACGAACTTCGCCTCGAGCTGCTGGTCGGTCATCGGCACTTCCACGCTGCCGACGGCGTGCTCGATGCGGCGGCTGAGCTTCCGCCCATCCTTCAGCACGATCGTCATCTCGACCTGCTCCGGCTTGATCTCGGGCGTGATGACCGGAATGACCTTGCCACGCAGCGACAGCACCGTCGGATCGGTTACCGCGCGATCGCTGAACTGCTTCTCTCCGCCCGCGCCTTCCACGATCGCCACGGCCACCGCATGAAAGATGCTGAACTTGCCCTCGAGCCCCTGCTGCGGCGTCTTCTTGCCGGTCAGCTCGAGCACGAGCGGATTGACCTTGAGATCGACGTGATCGATCTGGTCGCCCGTCAGCCTGTTCTCGTTGCGCAGCTGAATCGCGGCATCGATCGCCGGATGCAGCACGATGCCGCAGGCGAACGGCTTATAGGTGTTGAGCGCGGCTTCGTAACGCTTGCCGAGATCGCCGACGATCTCGCCATAGTCCTGCTTCGTGCTGATCGTGTTGGCCCAGCCGCGCTTCGCCTCGATCATCCCGTCCGACGACGTGAAGTTCTTCGACGCCAGAAGGGCGGCAAATATGCCGTTTGACGCCGCGCGGCCGGGATTGAAGCTCTTGTTCATGGACCCGAACGATTCGCGCAGGCCGACCGGCTGCGACGCGGCGAGGCCCAGCGCCCAGGTCATCTGCTGCTCGTTGAGCTTCAACAGCTTGCCGGCAGCCGCAGCCGCGCCGAACACCCCGGCAGTCCCGGTGATGTGCCAGCCGACATCGTAGTGGTTCGGATAGACGGCGTTGCCGATCCTGCACTCGGTCTCGACACCGAGGACGAGCGCATTCAAGAACTCCTTTCCGGAGACCGGCTGCATTTCCGAGAGCGCAATGATCGCCGAAACCACCGGGCCGGCCGGATGGATGATCGTCTTTAGATGGGTGTCGTCGAAATCGAAGATGTGGCTGGACACGCCGTTGATGAAGGCGGCGTTCATGATGTCGAACCGCTCGCGCCGGCCGAACAGCGACGCCTGCTGCGGGCCGGAGAACGGCGCCAACGCCGCGACCGCGATATCGACCGTTTCGTGTCGCGACCCGCCGATCGCGACGCCGACCCAGTTCAGCAGCGTCCTCACGCCTTCCTTGCGGACCTTGACCGGCAGATCATCGTATCCCGCCGAGACGATGTACCGCGCAAGCGTACGCGTGACCTCCTTGGGCGGCGCCGCGGCGGGCGCCGCCGGTGCCTCAGCCTGTGCAAATGCCGTAGTCGCGCCGACCGCGGACAAGGAAAGAGCGGCGGCGGCCTGAAGCAGGGTCCTGCGATCAGTGTGCATGTAACGTCTCCCGGGCTTTGAACGAGGCCAATTGCGCGGCGAGCCGGACCGCGCCTTCGAGCGCGCCGGTGTTTGCTACGCCCTTGCCGACGATGTCGAACGCCGTGCCGTGCGAGGGCGTGGTGAAGACGGTCTCGAGGCCGGCCGTGACCGTCACTCCGCGATTGAAGCCGCGCAGCTTCGTCGCGATCTGCCCCTGGTCATGATACATCGCGACGACGCTGTCGAACTCGCCGGCAAAGGCGCGGATGTAAACCGTATCCGCCGGATACGGACCGCTGCAGACAATGCCCTGTTTCGCAATCGCCTCGACCGTCGGCTTGATCATCTCGATCTCGTCGCGACCGAACAAGCCGCCCTCGCCGGCATGCGGATTCAGTGCGGCCACGGCGATCCGCGGCGCGGCGACTCCGGATCTCCGCATCATCCTGTCGACGAGGACCACCGCATCGGTGATCCGCGGCGGGCTGATGTCGTTCAGCGCCTCGCGCAGGGACTGGTGCCCGGTGACGCGCGACATCCATTGTCCATCCAACACGTTCATTTCAGAAAAATACGTACGGTGCCCGAGCAGGTCCGCGAACATCTTGTGCTCGTCCGGGTACCTCCAGCCGCCGTCGAACATCGCCCGCTTGTTCAAGGGCGCGAAGGTGATGGCATCGATCGCGCCGTCCTTGGCAAGATCGATCGCCCGCGACAGCGTCTCTCCGGTGAGCCGCCCGGACTCGGCGCTGGCCTTTCCGATCGGGTGCCTCGACGGGTCGGTGTTGCCGAGATCGATCAGCTGGATCTTGCCGGAAACCCAGGAAGCCTCGCTGGGTGAGCCGATCCGCTCGATATCGAGGCTCACGCCGGCATGCACCATTCCCATCTCCAGCACGCGGGCATCGCCCACCACGACGAGGCGCGCCGCATCGGCCAGCCGGTGATCGGAGAGGATTCGCGCCGTCTGCTCAGGACCGATACCGGTGCAATCACCGGGAACCAGCGCCACGATCGGCAAGTCTTCACTGAGAACCATGGATCCTACTTCGCTGCTTTCATCTGGACGACCCGCCCCCAATCGTCGCGGTCGAATTCACCATCCCATTTCGCCACCACGATCGCGGCCACTGCGTTGCCGATGGTGTTGGTGATCGCGCGCGCCAGCGACATGAAGCGGTCGATTCCGAGCAATAGCGCGAGGCCTTCGACAGGCAGCCCGGCCGCAACGACGGTCGCCGCCAGCGCGGCGAACGCCCCGCCCGTGACACCGGCTGCGCCCTTGCTGGTGAACAGCATCACGACAAACAGGCTCAACTGCTGCGCCGTGCTCAGCTCGATGCCGTAGACCTGCGCCACGAAGATCGTGCTCAGCGGCAATGTCAGCGCCACGCCGTCGAGATTGAAGGAATAGCCGGACGGAATGACGAGACCGGTCACGGCGCGTCCCACCCCCGCACTTGGCAGCTTCTCCATCATCCCGGGAATCGCCGTCTCCGACGACGACGTTCCGAGCACGACGAGAAGCTCGGGGCGCAACAGCCGGAGCAGGTCCATCAGCCGGATGCCGACCAGACGGCAGATCATTCCCAGGACGACGAAGATGAAGAACGCCATCATCGCCCAGGCCGTCCCGACCAGGAGCGCGAGGGCGTACAATGTGGCGGCGCCGAATTTGCCGACCGTGAAAGCCATGGCGCCGAAGGCCCCGATCGGCGCCAGCATGACGACGACATGGACCACGCTGAACACGAGCTCGGTCAACCGCTCCATGCCCGAGCGCAGCGGCAGCGCCTTTTCGCCGAGTATCAGGAGGCCAATGCCGCACAGCAGCGCGAGCACGAGAACCTGAAGCACGTCGCCGCTGGCAAAGGCGCCGAAGAAACTTTCGGGGATCATGTGCTGGATATAGGCCGACAACGAGCCGACATGGGTCTGCGCATAGCGGGCCACGGCTTCGGCCTGTTGCGGGGTGGCGTGCGCCACACCCGCGCCGGGCTGGACCCATCGCACCACGATGAAGCTGAACAGCAGGCAGAGCGTCGTGACGATTTCGAAATACAGGAAGGCCTTGAGTCCGATGCGCCCGACCGCCTTCATGTCGCCGACCTGCGCGATGCCGGTCACCACGACCAGGAACACCAGCGGCGCAATCGTGACCTTGATGAGCGAGATGAAGCCGTCGGCGAGCGGCTTGAATTCGAGCGCTGCAGCCGGAAACAGTGCGCCGACGAGTGCGCCGAGCACGGCGCCCGCCACGATCAGGACATAAGGCTCCCGCCAAAGCGAGCCGGCACGGGGCGCAGCAGCCTGCGTCGGGAGCGCCTCGGACAAAGGAGTCGTTGTGATCGTCAATTCCGTGTCCTCCCGTCTCGTGCACTTCGGCGCTGCAAACAGCGTCTCCGCGGCCCTTATCTTTGGCCTGACATTGGACCAGCGGGTGCCGCGGTGCTAATGCCGTATTGGAATAATTCAATAACAAGCTGGCATCATGGACCTGAGCTGGATCGAGGATTTCCTCGCTATTGCGGAGGACCGCGGCTTCTCCCGCGCAGCGCTGCGCCGGCACGTGACGCAGCCGGCCTTGAGCCGGCGGATCAAGTCGCTGGAAGCGTGGCTTGGAGCGCCTCTGTTCGAGCGCAGCACCCATGTCGTGAAGCTGACGCCGGCGGGGGAGAGTTTTCGCCCCGTGGCGGAGGACGTCATTCGCAGGCTGTCAAACGGCCGCGAGGAGGCCCTGGAAGCGGCGCGCCTCAAGGCCGAGACCGTTCAATTCGTCGCCACCCACGCACTGTCGCAGACGTTCTTTCCGGACTGGATCCGCCGGGTCGACCGCGCGCGATCCGGATCCGCCGTTCAGCTCGTGGCGTCGAACTTCGCCGGGTGTGAGAAGCTCCTGCTCGAGGCCCATGCGCATTTCATGCTGGCGCATTACCATCCATCGCTCGCCAGCCGTCTGAATAACGATCGCTTTCAGCGCATCGATCTCGCCGACGACGTCCTGGTCCCGATCAGCGCGACCGGTTACAAGGCCGTCACGCGCAGCGGTCGCCGGCGGCAATCGATGCCGCGGTTTGCGCTGCCTGGCTCTGCGGACAAGCCGCTGCCCTATCTCGCCTATCATCCGGGTTCCGGCGTGGGCCGCATCGTGACCGCCTTCCTCGCGACGAAGCAGCCGAGCGCCATGCTGCTCCCCAGCTTCTCGGCACCGGTGATGCTGCTCATCAACATGGCCCGAGAAGGCCGCGGGATCACCTGGGCTCCACGCAGCCTGGTCGAGCTCGATCTCCAGAGCGGCCGATTGGTGAGAGCCGGCCCCAAGGACTGGGACATCAAGATCAGCATATGCCTCATCCGCGCACGGGCGCGAATGATCCATGCCGCTGAGAGTCTTTGGAGCACGGCAAGGAAGCTGGCGGCCACTTAGCCAATTGGCGAAGATGGCTGCATAGCCAGCGTTGCTGGTCAGCCCAGGCAGGGCTTCGGCGTCGCGCTCCATCTCCGCATGTCCAGCGCCTCTTCGACCCGCTACCAGCGGCAGGTTCCGGTATGCGAATTCGTAGCCCGATACCCTGATCGGGGTTCTTTCTCAGTTCAGACATTCGCAAACCCTCGCAATTGGAGCGAATCCGACACCGGCGTCTGGAACTGATCTATCGTTTGGTCCAAGATTCGGGAGAACAGTTGGACCAGAGAACCGATGGCACGACGCCGAACCATCATCGCAATTCCCTCGCTGGGCTCGCTCGACCGGACTGCCGGCCGCGTTGGATACCAACTGACTCAAGCGCTTCGCGAGGCGATATCGAAGGGGATCCTGAAGCCTGGCGAGCGACTGCCATCCACTCGCGCCCTTGCCAATTCATTGCAGCTCGCGAGAGGAACCGTCATCGAGGCGTTTCATCAGCTCCATGCAGAAGGCTACCTCGAGGCCCGGGCCAGAGGCAGCACGATCGTCGCGAACGTCAATGCCGACACCGATTTGACGACCCGCGCTCCGGCGTTGATCGAACGCGCAGACCCCAGTCCTCTGTTGCCGGAGAAAGTCGCCCGTCTTGCTGAGGTCGCGCGGACTCTCCGGCCTCAAGACCCGGCGCCGTTTGCGATCGCTCATCCCGCGGGTGCAGTTGCCCCCGGCGACCAATGGCGACGGCTTGGCAATCGCGTCCGGGCTCTGCGGGCAGCCGCCCCGTCGGGCTACATTGATCCGAAAGGATTACCCGATTTGCGGATCGCAATTGCCGAATATGCACGGAAGGCTCGGGGCGTGAAATGCGAGCCCGATCAGGTCATCGTTACGGCGGGCACGCAACAGGGGCTTTTCATATCGGCGACCGTTCTTCTCTCTGACGGCGATGCCGTGTGGGCCGAAGACCCGGCCTACCCCGGCATCATCGCCGTGCTCGAAAACTTCAATGTCCGGACTTTCCGGATTCCCGTGGATGATCAGGGCATCGACGTCCAAGACGGTCTCGTCCAGTGCCCGAACGCCCGGGTCGCTTTCGTCACACCTTCGCATCACTATCCGTTGGGCATGCCCATGAGCATGGCGAGACGCACCGCGTTGCTGTCGTGGGCGCGGCAGAAGAATGCCTGGATTGTCGAAGACGACTACGACAGCGAACTTCGCTACGCCGGACATCCATTTCCATCGTTGCAGGGACTTGATCCCGCGCGCGTCGTGTACCTTGGGACGATGAGTAAGGTCATGTTCTCCTCGATGAGGATCGGATATGCGATCGTTCCCCCTCCCCTGGTCGACGCGTTCGCTGGCGCGCGCGCCCTCATCGATCGCCATTCGCCGGCGGTCGACCAGCACGTCCTCGCGCAGTACATGCGCGAAGGCCATTTCGAAGCCCACATCCGGCGCATTCGCGGCGCTTACGCAGAACGACGCGCCGCCCTGATCTCCGCCCTTGTCAAGGACCTACCGTCCTGGGCAACGCTGCAGCCGAGCGACCAGGGCATGCACCTGTTACTCTGGCTTCCGCCCGGCCTCGACGATCTCACGATCGCGGAGCAGGCGCACAAAGCGGGGCTGGTGGTGCGACCGATCTCGCCCATGTACCATGCGACCCCGCCTCGTGGCGGACTCATGCTCGGGTTCGGCGGCTTTTCGATTGCCGAGCTACAGTCCGCCGTCGTCCGCCTCAGAGGCGTCCTCGATGCATGCGTTGCAGCCAAGGGGACGGCTCGCCCATCCAAGCCCGCGCCGCTGAAGGCGGTCAGATAGGGAGACAGTCGCTCATGCTCACACCGGCGCGCCGGACGTCTCCTCGCACCGCGTGGGGACGCTGACAAATACGAAAGCTGGATCGCTCGCGCGTTGCTCTTATCACCTGATTGCCGCGTCTCTACTCCTGGCTTGCCTTGACGGCTATGGCCGCCAGCATGGCGTCTCCGATGACATGCTCGCCTCGTTCTTTCAAGGCCTCGCCTGCGGAGCGTATGTCTCGCACCTCCTTGTTCTGGCTCAGCTTGGATTTTCCGACCAGGTTCGTGATTGCGATCTCCAGCCCGACGATCGCCTTGAGCATCGTGTCGATATAGTCCTTCGGACCGTCAGTCATCTTCCACGGGACCGGTTGAGACGCTTCATGCTTCCGTGTCAAACGGGCGACATTGCCGCGCACGTAACGTTCGTCGTCGTGAATGGTCACGCGCCCATACGCATGCGCGACGAGATAGTTCCAGCTCGGCACCTGCCTGTGGAAATCCTGCTTGCTCGGGTACCATTGAGGGGAGATATAGGCGTCAGACGCGCGGAACACCACGAGCACCTCAGCGCCAGTGTCCAGATCCCGCCACACCGAGTTCGCGCGCGCCACGTGGCAGTGCAACGTTCCCCACTGCCCCTGCGCTCGGTTCAGCTCGAACGGAATATGATTGGCGTCCAAGCCGCCCTTGCCGTGCGTGATCAAAATGCCAAGCGGATTCTTTTCGATCAGATCGCAGAGCATCTCAGGACGGGCTTCGTCGAAGTGCGAGGGAATGTACATTGCAACTCCTTCGGCAGGAAGAGAACGCCACGTCACCGTTGACGGTCACGCAGCCATTGTCGGGATTTGTTCAGACCTCGACCATCGCGAAGTCGCTCTTGCCTGCACCACAGTCGGGGCAGATCCAGTCTTCGGACACGTCCTGCCAACGCGTGCCGGGTGGAATGCCGTCGTCGGGCCATCCGTCGCGTTCATTGTAGACGAGTCCGCAGAGCACGCATGTCCAACTCTTGTAGACGGGCACTTCAGCGGTCGTTGCGGAGTTCGGGTGAGCGCTGTCCCTGCTCATGATGGCTTGCCCTTGTGTCAGGAGGCGGTTCACGAGCGATTTAGGTCAGGCCTGCCCCATTCAACAGTGCCAGTTATTGGCATTATCACTGGACCAGAATTGTCCTTGATGGGACGGCTTGCCAGCTCCGTGCGGGCCGGCCGGTCCAACACGGCAGCTACCGGCCTCCAGGAGCGGCGGGTAAAGTCCTCCAGGCTGCGGTGCCGCGCGATCAGGAACTGATCACAGCCCTCTAGATTGTACCCGGCCGGGCGGCAGACTCGATACTTTGCCTGAAGATCAGCTGCTCGTCGCCATCGTCGATTTGCCGAGCGGGAGCTTTCCTGCATGATCCCCTCGCCGGACCGCTGTCGGTGGAGTGCTCAAACGTCGCCCCGACGGCCGGGCCGACCTCAACTGATCGACAATCCCGTAACGCCCGCGAATGCAGACAAGATCGGTGGCGCGGCCGCGCCCTGGCGACGCCGCCGCGCAGTGCTTTGACGCCGCTGGATAGACCGCAGATCACCCTGCGACTGTCCACTTGGTCAGGACATGGCACGGGTGCGTTGTATACGTTTCAAACAGCGGGTATGGCTGAGCCGTCTCGCGGCGGTCTACGCCCGAGTTGTGTTCTGAATGAACCTCTTCGTCCAACGAAGAGGCGCAGGGAAGACCGGGTATCGGCTGATACCCGCGGTCCGCGTGCAACAAAAAGCACGCGGCAGAACCACAGGTTCAGCCCAATATCCGGCCTTCCCTGCGCGACGGTTTGACGGGTTATAGGCGCTCTCCCCGGGGATCGGCTGTCTTGCCCCCGTCGCCGGCGGATCATCATCACCACCGGCTTGGCATCAGCACCGCGATGCCAGGACCACACCACTTCACCGTCGCCTCGCTCCGTTCGTCGGCACGGGCTGTGACACCCGGCTGCAGAGCAACGCGCCCGTCGCCTCTCCGGCTCGACGCTTCATGACGATCGCGAAACGTCCCTCTTCAGCGAGCCGGGATGCGCTGATATGTGCAAGGTGGATGGAGGACGTGACAAGGGATAAGCTGTCTCTTATACACATCTAGATGTGTATAAGAGACAGGTCGCATAGCCCGCCGCAATCGACCGCAACACAGACAGGACGACCGCCTTCCAGTCCTCACGGCCGCAATCGCCTGAGCGCCTCCATCTTTCGTATCTCGCAAACCCGCATCTGGCGGCACACTCATCGACATGTGTGGCGCCAAGCAGATCCCGAGGTCGTTGAAAGGCCGTCATGAGCGGTCCTAGTGCAAAGTGAGTGATCCGACCTGCCAACTTCGCATGGCCATCGTGGCTTGCCGTTCGGTGTCGCCCGCATCCTGAATCTGTCTCTTATACACATCTAGATGTGTATAAGAGACAGGTTCACGATGCTGCCCGACGCGAATTTCTGGTTCAATCCGCTGTCCGAATGCCAGAAGCCGATGCCGGCCAGCGAAATCCTGCTGCTGATGAATG
>BFBZ01000019.1_pt57 | contig 36519 bp, 33 predicted proteins | sample 1888401 | NCBI WGS metagenome assembly BFBZ01 (sample SAMD00112614, study PRJDB3348) | symbiont metagenome | host: Chara braunii | reverse complement strand
TCCGGCATGTCGTCGATATAGACGGCGGTGCCGCTGACATGCTTGTGCGCGGAATCGTGCCGCTGCTCGGTGGCGACGCCGCCGACGATCTTCTCGGCCTTGAGGTTGGGAGTGCTGGCGTGCTTGTTCATCAGGCCGCCTCGTTGCGCGACACCTGGAACGGCGCCCCGGTGCCGGTGGTTTCGATATAGAAGCGCAGCAAAAGGTTCTTCGCCGCCAGCGCGCGATATTCGGCGGTCGCCCGCATGTCGGTGAGCGGCGTGAAATCGTTGGCGTATTCGGCCATCGCGGCCGCCACCGTCGCTTCGTTCCAGGCCTTGCCGATCAACGCCTTTTCGACCGCGGCGGCACGCTTCGGCGTCGCCGCCATGCCGCCATAGGCGATGCGGATATCGGCCACGCTGCCGTCCTTGGCGAGGATCAGATGGAAGGCGCCGAGGGTCGCGGTGATGTCCTCGTCGCGGCGCTTGGTGACCTTGTAGACGGCAAATTTTGCATCCTTTGCCGGGACTGGCACATGCACGGCCTCGACGAACTCGCCGGGCTGACGGTCCTGCTTGCCATAGGCGATGAAGAAGGTTTCGAGCGGGATCGTGCGACGGGCGCTGCCCCTGCGCAGCGTAAGTTCAGCGCCGAGCGCGATCAGCGGCGGCGGCGTGTCGCCGATCGGCGAGCCGTTGGCGATGTTGCCGCCGATCGTGCCCATGTTGCGCACCTGCTCGCCGCCGATGCGGTCGACCAGCGGCCCCAGCGCGGGAATGCGCTTGGACAGCGTGTCGAAAGCCTCGGTGTAGGTGACGCCGGCGCCGATGGTTATCACACCGTCCGTCTCCGACATGGCGCGCAAACCGTCGAGGCTGCCGATGAAGATCGCCGGCGAGATGTCGCGCATCTGCTTGGTGACCCACAGGCCGACATCGGTGGAACCGGCAACGATGGTGGCGCCCGGTTCCTTTTCGAGGATGGCGGCGAAATCGTCGACGTTGGCCGGCACGATCAGCCGCTGCCTGCCGGAACCGACCTCGACCCTTTTGCCGTCGCGCAGCGCTTGCAGCCGTGTGGTGATGTCCTTGCGTTCCACGGCCAGCGGGTCCTTCGCCGCCTTGCCGTAGCTCGATATGGCGCGGGCGGCACGCATGATCGCCTCATAGCCGGTGCAGCGGCAGAGATTGCCCTGCAGCGCCTTCTCGATCGCCGCGTCGGAGGGGTTGGGCGTCTTCATCCACAGCGCATAGAGCGACATGATGAAGCCCGGGGTGCAGAAGCCGCATTGCGAGCCATGGAAATCGACCATCGCCTGCTGCACCGGGTGCAGCTTGTCGGCCTCGCCGCGCAGGTGCTCGACGGTGACGACGTGGGTGCCGTCGAGCGAGCCCATGAAGCGGATGCAGGCGTTGACGCTTTCATAGACGAGGCCTTCGGCGGAAAGCTTGCCGACGAGCACCGTGCAGGCGCCGCAATCGCCCTCGGCGCAGCCTTCCTTGGTGCCGCGCAGCGAGCGGTTGAGCCGCAGCCAGTCGAGCAGGGTCGCATCGGGAGCGATGTCGGCCAGCGCGATGTCGGCGCCGTTCAGGATGAAGCGTATCTCGTTGCGGATCTCTGTCATGTTTCAGCTCCCGCGATAGGTCGAGTAGCCGTAAGGCGAGATCAAGAGCGGGACATGATAGTGGCGTTCCTCCGCCATGCCGAAGCGGATCGGCACGATGTCGAGGAAAGCGGGCCGCGGCAGGTCGATGCCCTGCCCGCGCAGGTAGTCGCCTGCGGCAAAGACCAGCTCATATTCGCCGGTGCGGAAATCGGCGCCTGCAAGCAGCGGCGCGTCGCAGCGACCGTCATCGTTGGTGGCGACAGTCTTGAGATGCGTGCGGCTGTGGCGCTCGATGCGGAACAGCTCGATCGAGAGGCCCTTTGCCGGCCTGCCGGTCGCGGTATCGAGCACATGGGTCGTCAGGCGCCCGCTATCGGCTTTAGACGTTTCTGTCACTGGCCGCCTCCCATTTCCAGCACGACCGATTGGCCGGTACAGTCGAACGTTTTCAGGTCAATTGTGCGCCAATTAAAGGCCATGCATAAGTCCCGGTCGAGCAGAGTGCGACAAAAAGCACTTTCAAAAATTTTGGGGGGAATGCGCGAGCACTCCTTTCGATATCCTCATTTCACCAATCGGGCAGGAGCGACAATGCGTTACGAACGGGACATGCGCGGTTACGGGGCCAATCCACCGGACCCGAAATGGCCCGGCGGSGCCTATGYGGCGGTGCAGTTCGTCGTCAACTACGAGGAAGGCGGCGAGAATTGCGTGCTCCATGGCGACAAGGCTTCGGAAGCCTTCCTGTCCGAAATCGTCGGCGCYGCACCCTGGCTCGGCCAGCGGCACTGGAACATGGAATCGATCTACGAATATGGCGCCCGCGCCGGCTTCTGGCGGCTGCACCGGCTGTTCACTGAAGCGCAGGTGCCGGTGACCTGCTACGGCGTCGCCACCGCGCTGGCGCGTTCGCCCGACCAGGTCGTCGCCATGCAGGAGGCCGGCTGGGAAATCGCCTCGCACGGCCTGAAATGGATCGACTACCGCGACCATGCGGCGGAGGACGAACGGCGCGACCTCGAAGAAGCGATCCGGCTGCATTACGAAGTGACCGGCGCGCGCCCGACCGGCTGGTACACCGGCCGCACCTCGGTCAACACAGTGCGGCTCGCGGCGGAAGAAGGCGGCTTCGACTACGTCTCCGACACCTATGACGACGAGCTGCCCTACTGGTTCGACCGCGAAGGGGTCGAGAAGCCGCAGTTGATCATCCCCTACACGCTCGACGCCAACGACATGCGTTTCGCGACGCCGCAGGGCTTCAACTCGGGCGACCAGTTCTACGCCTATCTGAAGGACAGCTTCGACACGCTCTATGCGGAGGGCAAGGCGGGACGGCCGCGCATGATGAAYATCGGCCTGCATTGCCGGCTGGTCGGCAGGCCCGGCCGSGTGGCGGCGCTCAAGCGTTTCGTCGACTATGTGAAATCGCACGACAASGTGTGGCTGGCGCGGCGCATCGACATCGCCAGGCATTGGCGCGAAACCCATCCCTACGAGGCGCCGGCACTGCGCCCGTCGAGGATGGAGTTCGAAGGGTTCGTGCAGGCCTTCGGCGGCGTGTTCGAGCACTCGCCATGGATTGCCGAGCGCGCCTATGAGCTGGAGCTAGGCCCCGCGCATGACAGCGCCGGCGGCCTGCACAACGCGCTTTGCCGTGTCTTCCGCGCCGCGACCGAAGCCGAGCGGCTTTCCGTGCTCAACGCCCATCCCGACCTTGCCGGCAAGCTGGCCAAGGCGAAACGCCTGACACCGGAATCGGCTAAGGAGCAGGCCTCCGCGGGGCTCGACGCGCTGACCGACAAGGAGCGCGAACTCTTCTCGAAACTCAACGCCGCCTATGTCACCACCTTCGGCTTCCCCTTCATCATCGCGGTCAAGGGCAAGAGCAAGGACGAGATCCTGGCGGAGTTCGAGGCCCGCATCGGCAACAGCCGCGCCGCCGAATTCGAAACCGCCTGCAAGCAGGTCGAGCGCATCGCGCTGCTTCGGCTGAGGGACATGCTCCCGCTCTGAATGTTTGTTGTTTTTGTTGACGCAATTCCCAACGGAAAAACCGCTTCACACTTTTCCTGGAATTGCTCTTAGGGTCAGGACCCCATGGATATGATCAAGTCGCCCGAGCGAACCTACTATGCGCCGCATGGCGGTCATCCCGGCCAGAACGAGCTGTTGACCGGCCGCGCCGTCTTCACGGAGGCCTATGCCGTCATTCCCAAGGGGGTGATGCAGGACATCGTGACCAGCCCGCTGCCGTTCTGGGACAAAACCAGGGCCTGGATCATCGCAAGGCCGCTCTCCGGCTTCGCCGAGACCTTCTCGCAATATATCGTCGAAGTCCTGCCCGGCGGCGGCAGCGACCGGCCGGAGCTGGATGCCGGCGCCGAGGGCGTGCTGTTCGTGGTCGAGGGCGAGCTTACCGTCATGCTTGCCGACGAGAAGCAAGTGCTTGCGCCCGGCGGCTTCGCCTTCCTGCCGCCGGCAAGCGGCTGGACGGTGCGCAACGAAAGCAAGGACGCCGTTCGCTTCCACTGGGTCCGCAAGGCCTATGAGGCCGTCAACGGCCTCGATGTGCCGGAAGCCTTCTTCGCCAATGAGCAGCAGATCGAACCAAGTCCGATGCCCGGAACCGAAGGCCGCTGGGCAACCACGCGCTTCGTCGACCCGGCCGACATGCGCCATGACATGCACGTCACCATCGTGACGCTGAAGCCCGGCGCCGTCATCCCTTTTGCCGAGACCCATGTCATGGAACACGGGCTCTACGTGCTCGAAGGCAAGGCCGTCTACCGGCTCAACCAGGATTGGGTCGAAGTGGAAGCAGGCGATTTCATGTGGCTGCGCGCCTTCTGCCCGCAGGCCTGCTATGCTGGCGGCCCCGGCAACTTCCGTTACCTGCTCTACAAGGACGTCAACCGGCACGCCAAGCTCGGCGGCGCCCTCGGAGGCCATGCGCGGTGACCCGCATCGTCGCCCAGCCGCTGACCCGCGAGAGCTTCGCGCCGTTCGGCGACGTCATCGACATGGGCGGCGACAACCGCTACCCGATCAATGGCGGCAAGGCGATGCGCTAYCACGACCTCGCCACCGCSGAGGYMGCCGGKCCGAACGCGAAGGTGCTGATCTCGATGGTGCGCGGCACRCCCTATGARATGCCSYTGAAGCTSACCATGGTCGAGCGSCATCCGCTCGGCAGCCAGGCYTTCATTCCGCTGTCGCCGCGGCCMTTCCTGGTCGTCGTCTGCCATGACACCAAGGATGGCCCCGGCGAGCCGCATGCCTTCATCACCGCGCCCGGACAGGGCATCAACTACAAGCGCAACCTCTGGCACGGCGTGCTGACGCCAATCGGCGAGGAACAGGATTTCCTCATCGTCGACCGTGGCGGCGACGGCTCCAACCTCGAGGAGTGCCATTTCTCGCACCCCTACGAAGTCCATCTTCCCTAACGCGATCGAATTTCTCCCATGACCGACATCTCGCTGATCGACCGCCTGCTCGACGTGATCGAGCACAACATCGTGCCGAAGACCGCCGAAGGTGTTGCCCACGGCAACAAGCTATTCGGTGCCGCGATCCTGAGGAAGGACGACCGCTCACTAGTGCTTGCCGAGACCAACAACGAGATGGAAAACCCGCTCTGGCATGGCGAGGTGCATTGCCTGAAGCGTTTTTACGAGATGCCGAAGGCCGAGCGCGTCGACACCAGGGACGCGCTGTTCCTGGCCACCCACGAACCCTGCTCGCTCTGCCTGTCGGCGATCACCTGGACCGGCTTCGACAATTTCTACTATCTCTTCAGTCACGAGGACTCGCGCGACAGCTTCGCGATTCCACACGACTTGAAGATCCTGAAGGAGGTCTTCACCCTCGACCCCGGCGGCTACAATGCCGAGAACGCGTACTGGAAGAGCTTTTCGCTCCGCAGGCTGGTGCGCGCGCTGCCCGAGGCCGAACGCAACCGGCTGGAAGCGCGCATCGGCAAGATCTCGGCGCGCTATGACGAGCTATCCGGCGCCTATCAGGCGAGCAAGGCCGACAACGACATTCCGCTGAACTGACACGCCTTTGGCTAGCTCACCTTTGCGTTCTTCAGTACCTCATTTATCTTGGCCTGCCAGCCCTTGCCCGTTGCCTTGAACTTGCTGACGACCTCCTGATCAAGGCGGATGGACACAACTTGCTTGGGCTTCTCCACGGCTGGCCGGCCACGGGCGCGCCTTATGCTTTCGAAAAGCTCCGGAACCGCTTCCGCGAAAGGCTTGACTTGCGCCAATTGTTCATCAGTTGCCTCCGCGTCGTCCGGGTCGGCAGCAATTTGTCGTTGAATTTCCGCTTCGTCCTCGTCGGTGAGCGGTCGAATGCGCGATTTATGGGTGCTCATGCACTGACCTTTCCTTTCGGCTGGCACGACGCATCGAGATCACTGAAATCGCTTCGGAACCAAGCGGCCTGAAAACGACTGCGAGGATGAACCGCCTGAATTCACCAATCGCCATTAGCCGGCCGGCCTTGGCCGGAAGGACGACTGAAGTCGCAAAAAACTCTATATCGAGGTCGGCGAAGTCGAGACCCCGGTTTTCGAGGTTCTTCACGCGCTTCGGCTCATCCCAAACGATTTTCAGGCAAGATCATCCAGTGTGTCTGCGTCGGGCCAAAGTGAATAAACGTAATACATAAATTAATATGGCAGCGCAAGTTGAAAGTCAGGTGATCCGGGACGGCCATCAGCAACTGGACAGGTCGCATAATTCGCTGCGCCAGGTCGCGAATAGCGGTTGAAAGCCGCCTTCCGGCAGGGCGTTATACGGCCCATGAAAACCGTCACAGAATTTCCCCGCAAGGTCGTCGAATTCCCCGACATGGGCATCGTCATGCCGGACGGCTGCCGGCTGTCGGCGCGCATCTGGATGCCGGAGGACGCTGGCGACCACCCGGTGCCGGCAATCCTCGAGCACCTGCCCTACCGCAAGCGCGACGGCACCATCTTCCGCGATCAGCTGACGCACCCCTATTTCGCCGGCCACGGCTACGCCTCGATCCGCGTCGACATGCGCGGCAACGGCGATTCCGAAGGGCTGATGGACGACGAATATTCCGAGCAGGAATTGCAGGACGCCTGCGACGTCATCGCCTGGGCSGCMRSSCAGCCCTGGTGCAACGGCAATGTCGGSATGATGGGSATTTCCTGGGGCGGCTTCAACTGCCTGCAGGTGGCRGCCAAGCAGCCGCCGGCATTGAAGGCGGTGATCAGYCTCTGCTCGACSGTCGACCGCTATGCCGACGACATCCACTACAAGGGCGGCTGCCTGCTGCTGGAAAATTTCGGCTGGGCCTCGACGATRCTTTCCTATTCGTCGCGGCCGCCGGATCCGMTGATTGCCGGCGGCAACCGCTGGCGCGACCTGTGGCTCAGCCGGCTGGAGAACCAGCCCTTCCTCTTGCAGCTGTGGCTCAGCCACCAGCATCGCGACGCCTATTGGAAGCGCGGCTCGATCTGCGAGGATTTTGCCGCGGTGAAGGCGGCCGTGCTGTCGATCGGCGGCTGGCATGACGGCTACCGCAACACGATCTCCAACCTTGTCACCAACGTCCAGTCGCCGGTGAAGGGCATTGTCGGGCCGTGGATCCACAAATACCCGCACTACGCGGCCCCCAAGCCGGCCATCGGCTTCCTGCAGGAGGCGCTGCGCTGGTGGGACCGCTGGCTGAAAGGCGCCGAGACCGGCGTCGAGAACGACCCCGACTACCGCGCCTATGTGATGGACAGCGTGCGTCCGGCGCGCTGGCATCGGGAGCGGCCCGGCCGCTGGGTGGCGGAGCAGGAATGGCCCTCACCCAACATCAAGGTCGAGACGATCGAACTCGTCGGCGAAGGCGCCAAACCGGCGATCGTCGCCTCACCGCAAAGCTGCGGACTCTCCGGCGGCGAGTATTTTCCTTTCACCTTCGGGCCGGAACTGCCGGGCGACCAGCGCCCGGATGACGCGTTCTCGACATGTTTCGACCAGCCAGCGCTCGGCCAAGCGATCGACATCGTCGGCGCGCCGGAACTCGAAGTCCGCGTTGCCTCCGATCGCCGCCAAGCCAACATCGCGGTGCGGCTCTGCGACGTGCATCCCGACGGCGCGTCGGAGCTGATCTCCTATGGCGTGCTCAACCTGACGCATCGCAATTCGCATGAATTCCCGGAAGAGCTGGTGCCGGGCGAAACGGTTTCGGCGCGCGTCGTGCTCGACCAGTGCGCCTACCGCGTGCCGGCCGGCCACAGGCTGCGCATCGCCGTCTCGACCGCTTATTGGCCGATGATCTGGCCCTCGCCGGAACCCGTCCGTCTCGACCTCGCGAAGGCGACGCTCAAGCTGCCGCTGCGCCCACTGGCAAAGGGTGACGAAGTTTCGTTCCCCGAACCGGAAGGAGCGACGCCTTGGGCAACCGAGACGATCAGGCCCACCAGTTCCGAGCGCCATATCGACCGCAACGAAAAGGCCGGCGTCGTCACGCTTTCGATAACCGACGATTTCGGCGCGGTGCGCGACCTCGACCATGGGCTGATCAATGGCAGCATCGTCAGGGAGACGTGGACAATCCATCCCGACGATCCGCTGTCGGCCACCGGCAGCACGCATTGGACGCAGACATTGTCGCGGAATGAATGGTCGGTACGGACCGAGACTTTTGCTGACATGCGCTCGGACGCGCGGAACTTCATCGTCAGCGCCAGAATCGAGGCCTATGAGGGCGAGAAGCTGGTGTTCGAGCGCGCCTTCGAACAGGCGATCCCGCGCGACCTTGTCTGAGCGCAGACAAGATTGGTCCAAATGCGACGCGCCATTTACGCCACAGCATGTCGCATTCGGTCTTGCTTACAGCTTTCCGTTGCGGTCATTATCTCCTCCAACAAGCAAGAAACCGACCATAAGGTCGGACCATCAGAGTGAGGAACCATAATGACAAACGAACTCGACTATCTCAGCCGTCGTGTCGCGGCCGGCAAGCTCAGCCGTCGTGACTTTCTCGGTCGCGCCGCCGCGCTCGGCGTGACGGCAACCATGGCCAATTCGCTGCTTTCCAATGCGGCCCGCGCTGCCGGTCCGGTCAAGGGCGGCACGCTGAAAGCCGGCCTGCAAGGTGGCGAATCCACCAACAGCCTCGACCCGGCGACCTTCCTCAGCCAGGTTCCGTTCGCTTTCGGCAAGTGCTGGGGCGAAACGCTCGTCGAGCTCGCGCCCGGCGGCGGCGTCGAATATCGCATCGCCGAAGAAATCGGCTCTTCGGACGACGCCAAGACCTGGACGATGAAGATCCGCAAGGGCGTCCAGTTCCACAACGGCAAGGAAGTGACCCCGGATGACGTGGTGGCCACGCTGAAGCGTCATAGTGACGAGAAGTCCAAGTCGGGCGCGCTGGGCGTGCTGAAGAGCATCGACACCATCAAGGCCGACGGCGGCAATGTCGTGGTCTCGCTCAAGGACCCGAATGCCGACCTGCCCTACCTCATGGCGGACTATCACCTGATCATCCAGCCGAACGGCGGCGTGGACAAGCCGGACGCCGGCATCGGCACCGGCCCGTACAAGGTCACCGTCAACCAGCCCGGCGTCAAGCATGGGGGCGAGCGCTTCGCCAATTACTGGAACGCCGCCAAGTACGGCCATGCCGACCAGGTCGAGATCGTCGTCGTCAACGATCCGACGGCCCGCATGGCGGCGCTGCAGGGCGGCCAGGTGAACATGATCAACCGCGTCGAACCGAAGATCGTCGACCTGGTCAAGCGCCTGCCCGGCGTCACCATCCGCGCCGCCTCGGGCCGCGGCTTCTATCCGTTCAATATGTTCTGCGACACCGCGCCCTTCGATAACAATGACCTGCGCATGGCGCTGAAGCTGGCCATGGACCGCGAGGAGATGCTGCAGAAGATCCTGCGCGGCTACGGCTCGGTCGGCAACGACATGCCGGTCAACAAGGCCTATCCGCTGTTCTCGGAAGATTTCGAACAGCGCAAGTTCGATCCGGAGAAGGCTGCCGCGCACTACAAGAAGTCCGGTCATAGCGGCTCGATCCTGCTGCGCACCTCCGACGTCGCCTTCCCGGGCGCGGTGGACGCCGCCCAGCTCTACCAGCAGAGCTGCGCCAAGGCGGGCATCAAGATCGAGATCAAGCGCGAGCCGGGCGACGGCTACTGGACCGAAGTCTGGAACAAGCAGCCCTTCTCGCTCTCCTATTGGGGCGGCCGGCCGACGCAGGACCAGATGTACTCGACCGCGTATCTCTCGACCGCCGACTGGAACGACACCCGCTGGAAGCGTCCCGACTTCGACAAGATGGTGCTTACGGCGCGCGGCGAGCTCGACGAGGCCAAGCGCAAGAAGATTTATCGCGACATGGGCCAGATGATGCGCGACGAAGGCGGCCTCATCGTGCCGTTCTTCAACCAGTTCGTCGACGCGACCGGCAAGGGCGTCGAAGGCTGGGTCGAAAATCCGGCGCAAGAGCTCAGCAACGGCCACGCCCTGATTGAGTGCTGGCTGCAGGCTTGATGAAGGAAAAAGGAAGGGCCGGCGCGAGTCGGCCCTTCACTGCTTTTCATGGCCCGTCGGAACGGCGGGCGTCCCTTCTTCAACGTTGCGGGTTGCCGATGTCGTCTCCGATCCTGAGATTGGTCGCTCAGCGCATATTGCTGGGCATCCTCCTATTGCTGGCCGTTTCGGTGCTGATCTTCGCCGGTACACAAATCCTTCCCGGTGACGTCGCACAGGCCATCCTCGGCCAGTCCGCGACGCCGGAGGCCCTGGCAAACCTGCGCGAACAGCTCGGCCTCAACGATCCCGCATGGCTGCGCTACCTGCACTGGCTCGGCGGCATCCTGCATGGCGACTTCGGCACCGCCCAGTCGAGCGGGCTGGACATCGCCAGCTCGATCGGCACCCGGCTCAAGAACACGATGTTTCTTGCTGCCTGCGCCGCGATCGTCGCGGTACCGCTGGCGATCATTCTCGGTCTGCTTGCCGTGCGTTACCGCGACGGCTTCATCGACAAGCTGATCTCCGGCCTGGCGCTGGCCTCGACATCGTTCCCGGAATTCTTCATCGGCTACGTGCTGATCTTCGTGTTCGCCGTGCACTGGCAGATCTTCCCGAGTATCTCGACGGTGGATGACTCGACGCCTTTCCTCGAAAGGCTGCAGGCCGTGGTGCTGCCCGCCACCGCACTGACGCTGGTGGTGCTGGCGCACATGATGCGCATGACGCGCGCGGCGATCCTCAACGTCATGCAGTCGGCCTATATCGAAACGGCGGAACTGAAGGGGCTGAAACCCTTCGATATCATCCGTAAGCACGCTTTTCCGAATGCGATCGCGCCGGTCGTCAACGTCGTCATGCTCAACCTCGCCTACCTCATCGTCGGCGTCGTGGTGGTGGAGGTGATCTTCGTCTATCCGGGCATGGGGCAATATCTCGTCGACCATGTCGCCAAGCGCGATGTGCCCGTGGTGCAGGCGGTGGGACTGATCTTCGCCGCGGTCTACATCACGCTCAATATCGTTGCCGACATCGCCGCCATCGTGGCCAATCCGAGACTGAGGCATCCGAAGTGACGGGGGCATCCGAAGTGACGGTGGCATCCGAAGTGACGGGCCCGATGCGGGACTACCAGAAGGGGAACTGAGGCGAATGGCGCTACGACAAATCCCGTTCACCGCCTGGATCGGGCTTATCCTGACGGCCGCCCTGGCGTTTTGCGCCATTTTCGCGCCCTGGATAGCGCCGCATGGCAATGGCGAGATCGTTGGCGACGTCTGGGAGCCGATGTCGGCGGCACATTGGCTGGGCACCGACAATCTTGGCCGCGATCTTATCTCCCGCATGATCTATGGCGCGCGCATCACCATGGAGATTGCGGTGCTGGCGACGGCGCTGTCCTTCTCGCTCGGATCGATCCTCGGCTTCTCGGCGGCGGTGTTCGGCGGCTGGTTCGATACGTTGCTGTCGCGCTTCGTCGACCTTTTGATGTCGATCCCGACCCTGATCTTCGGCCTCGTCGTGCTTTCGGTGCTGCCTGCGAACACGCTGACGCTGATCCTGGTCATGGGCATCCTCGATTCGACGCGCGTCTACCGCCTGTCGCGTGCCGTCGCCGTCGACATCAACGTCATGGACTATGTCGAGGCAGCGAAGCTGCGCGGCGAAGGCAGCGGCTGGATCATCTTCCGCGAGATCCTGCCCAACGCGCTGTCGCCGCTGGTCGCCGAACTCGGCGTGCGCTTCATTTTCGCCGTGCTTTTCCTGTCGGCGTTGTCCTTCCTCGGCCTCGGTGTGCAGCCGCCGGATTCCGACTGGGGCGGCATGGTCAAGGAAAACAAGGACGGCATTGTCTTCGGCGTTCCGGCGGCGCTCATCCCGGCGGCCGCGATCGCGGTGCTCGCCATCTCGGTCAACCTGGTCGCGGACTGGGTGCTCAACCGCACGACAAGCCTGAAGGGAGGGCGCGGCTGATGGCTGACACCAAAGCAAACACAGGCAGGCTCCTCGACATCCGCAACCTTCGCATCGAGGCGACCGTCTATCCGCCCGGCGAGGCGCCCAAGACGATCACGCTTGTACACGACGTGTCGCTGACGCTGGAAAAGGGCAAGGTGCTCGGCCTGATCGGCGAGTCCGGCGCCGGCAAGTCGACCATCGGCCTTTCTTCAATGGCTTACGGCCGCGGTGGCGTGCGCATCACCGGCGGCGAGGTGCTCCTCAACGGCCGCGACATCCTCAAGGCCGGCCCCAATGGGGTGCGGGCGCTGCGCGGACGCGAGGTCTGCTATGTCGCGCAGTCGGCGGCGGCGGCCTTCAATCCTGCCCACAAGCTGATCGACCAGGTGGTCGAGGCAGCCCTCCTGCACGGCACGGCGACGCGGGCCGAGGCCGAGAAACGTGCCATTGCCCTGTTCAAGAAGCTCAGCCTGCCCAATCCGGAAACGATCGGCGAGCGCTATCCGCACCAGGTCTCCGGCGGCCAGTTGCAGCGCGTGATGACGGCGATGGCGCTGTGCTCGGAGCCCGATCTCATCGTGTTCGACGAACCGACCACGGCGCTCGACGTGACGACGCAGATCGACGTGCTGGCGGCGATCAAGGACGCCATCCGGGACACGCATGTCGCCGCGCTCTACATCACCCACGACCTCGCCGTCGTGGCGCAGGTGTCGGATGAGATCATGGTGCTGCGCCACGGCCGCCTTGTCGAATGGGGGGGCACACGGCAGATCATCAAGGAGCCGCGCCAGGAATACACCAATGCGCTGGTCTCGGTGCATGAGATCGAGCACCGGGAACAGCCGCCGGGCACGGCGCCTATGCTGTCGGTGAAGAACGTGACGGCCGCCTATGGCGGCGGTCACGTCAAGGTGCTGAAGAACGTCTCGGTCGACATCTTCCCGGGCCAGACGCTGGCCGTCGTCGGCGAAAGCGGTTCCGGCAAGTCGACCTTGGCACGCGCCATCACCGGCTTGCTGCCGCCCGAGCAGGGCAGCGTCGTCTTCGACGGCCGCACGCTCGGCAACAGGCTGGCGGACCGGCCGAAGGAAGATCTGCGCCAATTGCAGATGATCTACCAGATGGCCGACGTGGCGATGAACCCGCGCCAGACGGTTGGCACCATCATCGGCCGACCGCTCGAGTTCTATTTCGGCCTGCGCGGTCGCGAGCGCGACAAGCGCGTTGCCGAACTGCTCGACGAGATCGAGATGGGCAAGGGCTTCATCGACCGTTACCCGGCCGAGCTTTCGGGCGGCCAGAAGCAGCGCGTGTGCATTGCCCGTTCGCTCGCCGCCAAGCCCAAGCTGATCATCTGCGACGAGGTGACATCCGCGCTCGACCCGCTGGTGGCCCACGGCATCCTCAAGCTGCTGTTGGACCTTCAGCAGCACGAGAAGGTCGCCTACCTGTTCATCACCCACGACCTCGCTACGGTGAAGTCGATCGCCGATTCGATCGCCGTGATGTATCGCGGCGAGGTCGTGCGTTACGGCGCCAAGAGCAAGGTGCTGACGCCACCCTTCGACGCCTACACCGATCTCTTGTTGTCCTCCGTTCCGGAAATGGAGATCGGCTGGCTGGAAAAGGCGATCAAAGGCCGGCGCATGGAAAGCGCCGGCAATTAGGGCAAGATGCCGCCATCGTCACGCGGCTGCAATGTGGGGCGGAAATGATGGCGCGAGCGGCAATGCCCGCGCCAAATTTGTTTTTGAAAAGGGGGAAGCATATGCAGAACGAACTCGACCATCTCGCGACGCTCGCCGGCAAGGGCAGGATATCGCGGCGCGATTTCCTGGGCCGCGCCGCGGCACTTGGCGCATCGGCGGCGCTGGCGACGACGCTGGCCGGCAAGGCATTCGCCGCGACCCCGGTCAAGGGCGGCATCATCAAGGCCGGCCTGCAGGGCGGCGAATCGACCAACACCCTCGACCCGGCGCTGAACCTCAGCCAGGTCACCTACAACTTCTGCAAGCAATGGGGCGAATTCCTGGTCCGCCTCACGCCCGACGGCGGCGTCGAGAACCTGATCGCCGAGGAGATCGGCGCCTCGGTCGACGCCAAGACGTGGACGATCAAGGTGCGCGACGGCATCGAGTTCCACAACGGCAAGACCGTCAAGGCGGAAGACGTCGCCGCAACGCTGGAGCGGCATGCTGACGAGAAGTCGAAGTCAGGCGCGCTGGGCGTGCTGAAGAACATCAAGGGCATCAAGGCAAGCGGCAAGGAAGTGGTGGTCACGCTCGGCGACGCCGACGCCGACTTCCCCTACCTGATGGCCGACTACCACCTCGTCATCCAGCCGAATGGCGGCAAGGACAATCCGAATGCCGGCATCAGCGCCGGCCCCTACAAGGTCGCCGTCAACCAACCGGGCGTGCGCCACGGCGGCGAGCGCTTCGCCAATTACTGGCGCGGCGACAAGGCCGGCCACGCCGACCAGATCGAGATCGTCGTCATCAACGACGCMACGGCGCGGCTTGCGGCGCTGCAGGGCGGYCAGGTGCATCTCATCAACCGGGTCGAGCCCAAGGTTGTGGACCTGGTGAAGCGCATCCCTGGCGTCAGCATCGAGAACGTGTCCGGCCGCGGCTACTACCCGTTCAACATGTTCTGCAACACCGCGCCCTTCGACAACAGCGATCTCAGGATGGCGCTGAAGCTCGCTATGGACCGCGAGGAGATGCTGGAAAAGATCCTGCGCGGCTATGGCTCGGTGGGCAACGACTTCCCGATCAACGAAGCCTACCCGCTGTTCTCGTCCGACATCGAGCAGCGGAAGTTCGACCCGGAAAAGGCGGCCGCGGCCTACAAGAAGTCGGGCCACAGCGGCTCGATCCTGCTGCGCACGTCCGACGTCGCCTTCCCCGGCGCGGTCGACGCCGCCCAACTCTACCAGCAGTCCTGCGCCAAGGCCGGCATCAAGATTGAGATCAAGCGCGAGCCGGGCGACGGCTACTGGTCCGAAGTCTGGAACAAGCAGCCCTTCTCGCTCTCCTACTGGGGCGGGCGCCCGACGCAGGACCAGATGTACTCCACCGGCTACGTCTCGACCGCCGACTGGAACGACACGCGCTTCAAGCGGCCGGAATTCGACAAGATGCTCTACACGGCGCGCGCCGAGCTCGACCATGCCAAGCGCAAGGCGATCTATCGCGACATGGCGATGCTGATGCGCGACGAGGGCGGCCTCATCGTGCCGTTCTTCAACCAGTTCATCGACGCCGCCAACACCAAGAAGGTCAGCGGCTGGGTGAAGAACCCGAATGGCGAGATGATGGACGGCTACGCGCTCGGCGAATGCTGGCTGAACGCCTGATATCAGGCTAATTCTCAGGGAGCGCCGCGTGTCGCTTGGCACGCGGCGCTTCCGTTTGACGAACACATCACAGGAAACTGCTCGTGGCGCTCAAATCCAAACTGCTGCTCATCGTCCTCGACGGCGTCCCTTACCGGAACTGGCGCCGGCTGATGGGCAATCTGGAGGGCTGGGTGCAATCCGGCGAGGCGCAGGTCTGGAGGATGCGCTCGGTGCTGCCGTCGACMTCGGCCTGCTGCTACGCCTCGATCCACACCGGAGTGACGCCGCAGGCGCACGGCATCCTGTCSAACGAGAACCGTTTTCGGGTCACGCAGCCGGATATCTTTTCCGAGGTCAGCAAGGCCGGCGGCAAGACGGGCGCKGTCACCCACTCCTACTGGTCGGAATTCTTTCGCTCCTACCCGTTCGACCTCGTCGAGGACATGGAGTTCGACGAGCCGGGCGGGCCTATCACGCATGGCCGTTTCCACACCATGACCGGCTACAATCTCAAGAACCAGATGACGCCGAGCGACGTCGACCTGTTCGCGACGCTGACGATGCTGACGCGGCGCCACGGCATCGACTACGGCATATTGCATACCTGCACGCTGGACTCGATGGGCCATCGCTTCGGCCATGACTGCCATGAGATGGACCATGCCTGCTACGCGATGGACGGCATGCTCGCCGCCTTCCTGCCCGGCTGGCGCGACGCCGGCTATGAAGTGATCGTCACCGCCGACCATGGCCAGACGAACCGCGGCCATCACGGCGGGCATGACGACGAGATGCAGGATTTCGCGCTCTATTATTTCGGCCCGGGCAAGGGTCCCGAGGCCGACACGCTGCTCGACCAGCTGCAGCTGGCGCCGACGGTGCTGAACCGGCTCGGCGCGACCATACCCGAAACGATGAAGGCGAAGGCGTTTTTGAGGTGAGGCACTTTCCCTTCTCCCCTTGTGGGAGAAGGTGGATCGGCGCGCAGCGCCGAGACGGATGAGGGGTGTTCCAGCGGAGTGAGACGCCGGTGGCATCTGGAACACCCCTCATCCGTCGCCTTCGGCGACACCTTCTCCCACAAGGAGAGAAGGCAAGGGCGCTGCCCTCTGGCAACACCCCCTATCTTCGGTTAGCCTCCGAAAATTCCGGCGGAGGGTGAACCTTTTTGGCCCGATCAGCGACAGAGCCACGAGGAGCCAGGCGGCTCGACCGGCCATGAACGCGGCGGCGGAAACCGATCGCGCGCTTGTCGACCGGGTCGCGAAGGGCGACCGGGCCGCCGTGCGGCTCCTGTTCATGCGTCACCACGCGCGGATCTACCGCTTCGTGGCGCGCCAGACGGGATCGGAAATGATGGCCGACGATATCACCAACGAGGTCTTTCTCGAGCTGTGGCGCCAGGCGCCCGGCTTCGAGGGCCGCTCTGAAGTCTCGACCTGGCTGCTCGGCATTGCCCGCTTCAAGGCGTTGTCGTCGCTGCGCAAGAAGAAGGAAGCGTGGATCGACGACGACGATGCGGCGCAGGTTCCCGACAGCGCCGACACGCCCGAAGTCGTCACCATGAAAGAGGACAAGGCCGCCGCCTTGCGCCGCTTTGTCGACGCCTTGCTGGAAGAGCACCGCACGGTGATCGACCTCGCCTATTACCATGGCCAGTCGGTGACCGAGATCGGCGCGGTGCTGGGCATCCCGGTGGCGACGGTCAAGACCAGGATGTTCTATGCCCGCAAGAAACTCGGCGAGGCCCTCAAGGCCGCCGGTTACGACAGGGGGTGGCCATGAGCGCCGCTGAAAAGATGTCGCGCCGCGACGAGATGGAGACACTGCTGCCGTTCTACCTGAACGGCTCGCTGGAAGGCGCCGAACTGGAGGCGGTCGAGGAATGGCTTGCCTCCGACCCTGCGGCCATGGCGGCCCTCGGCGAAGCGGAGGCCGAATTCTCCGGCACCGCGGCCGCCAACGAGGCGATCCGGCCGCCAGCCGACGCGCTGAGCGGCTTCGCAAGGTCGCTCGACGCCGAAGCCGGTCCGGCGCGCGCGCCGGCCGGCCAGTCGTGGCTCGCCAGGACATTCGGCCTTTTGACCGCGATGCCTGCCGGCGTCGCCTGGGCAGCGGCAGCGGCTCTGCTTGCACTGGTCGTGGTGCAATCCTTCCACCAGCCGGGCGGCAAGGGTAACGACTTCGAGGTGGCGGGCCAGGAAGACGACCTGGCGAAGCTGCCTTTCGCGCTGGTCAAGTTCAAGCCGGACGCGAAGATGTCGGATATCGCGGCCTTCCTCGGCCAGAACGGGCTGAAGATCGCCAGCGGGCCGACGGCCGACGGTATCTTCCATGTGACCATCCCGGCGAGTTCCACTGCCGACTACGACAAGCTCGTCGGCCTTATTGCAGCCCAGCCTTTCGCGGATGCTGTTCTGTCGGGAAGGAAACCGGTCGATGGCGGCTAAGGCGGTCATTCTTCATGCGGCAGCCCTTGCGGCGACCCTGGTCGCCGCGCCTTCCTTCGCGCAGACCAACGATCCCAATCTGACGCAAAAGCAGATCGACTGCCTCAACCGCACGACAGCCGCCGGCGCCGATTGCGGCAAGGAGAACGGCGGCGGCAACGATGGCGGCGGGAAGCCCGGCGCAGCCAATGCCGCCGGCGGCGCGGTGTTCCTGCCGGCGCTGATCGTCGACCTGTTTCCGAACCCGCCGGCCGCGCCAGCGCAGCCGAACGGAGGGTCGGCATCGAACGGCTCAGCCAACGCTCMTCCGCCGCCGGCTCCCCCATCGAGCGGMCCCGTCACCGCGCCCACCGGGCTCAATCTTGCCGAGCCGCCGCGCGCGGTTTCCGGYGAGTTCGTGCCGGACGAAGTGCTGGTGACGGTTGCCGGCGACGCCGGCGTAGTGCAGCAGATCGCCAGCTCCTTCGGCCTGCAGGTGCGCTCGCARCGCCARTCGCGGCTGCTCGGCGCCACGCTGGTGCGYTTCGGCATTCCCGACGGGCGGCCGGTCGGCGTSGTGCTGGCCCAGCTTGCCGCGGACGGCCGCACGCARMGGCGCGAGCCCAACCACGTCTATTCGCTGCAGCAGGCGGCGGGCGTSGTGAACTATGCGTTCGMCCACATCACGCTCGACCCCARGCAGGCGAGCGGCGAGAACGTGCRSATCGCCGTCATCGAYACCGGCATCGACGACACCAATCCGGCGCTGGCGGGGGTGATCGCCGACCAGTTCGACGCYATGCCGAACGTGCCGATCGTGAAACGCGACCATGGCACCTCGGTCGACGGGCTGATCGCCGGCGTCAATCCGCTGGAAGGCATGGCGCCRGGCGCCAGGATCTATCACGCGCGCGCCTTCGAGGGCGGCAAGTCGACCATGGACGTCATCCTGGCGGCGCTCGACTGGGCGGCGAGCCAGGATGTGCGCATCATCAACATGAGCTTCGTCGGCCCGAAGAACGATCTGCTCGACACCGCCTGCCGCAATGCGCGGGCGCTGGGCATCGTGCTGGTCGCCGCCGCCGGCAACAACGGACCGAAGGCGCCTTATGGCTACCCGGCGGCATTCGACAGCGTCATCGCGGTGACGGCCACCGATGCCAAGGACCAGTTGATGCCGCAGGCGAACCGCGGCCCCTATGTCTTCATCTCCGCGCCGGGCGTGGAGATGGTGGCGCCGAGCGGTGCGGGCTCGGACGTGGTGACCGGCACCTCGTTTGCCGCGGCGATCGTCAGCGGCGCCATCGCCAACCTGATCCATGCCGCACCAGACCGCTCGGCCGACGACATCGAGAAGGTGCTCGCCGCCACGGCCAAGGATCTCGGCGGACACGGTCGCGATAGTGATTTCGGCTATGGGCTGCTGGACGTCAAGGCGGCCGAGACCGCGAAGGAATAGGTTCCCTCATACCAGTGGCATCAGCGGGACAGCACCCCCCTCTGGCCTGCCGGCAGCTCAAGCGCCGGCTCCCACCTTCAACGTCGGCGATTGGCGAAAGCGGCGGCGACATCCGATCTCCCCCCTTGCGGGGAGATGGCCGGCAGGCCAGAGGGGGGTGTGAGGGAACTCGACGCCGATGCCGTACTCTCCCGAGCGTTCCCGCCCGTCGGACACGATCCCTATACCGGCGCCCCAGCCACCGAGCCCCTGACCACAAGATCGACCGGCCAGACCTCGCCACGCGTGCCCTCTTCCAGGCCGGAGATGCGCGCGGCCAGACGCTCGGCGACGCGTGCGCCGGCCAGCCGGATCGAGGAGCGGGTCGTCGACAGCGGCACGGGAAAATTCTCCGGCCGCAGCCATGGGAAGACGTCGTCATGGGCGACCAGCGACAGGTCGCCCGGAATTGTAAGGCCGAGATCGCGCACCGCGCGCACCACACCGAGCGCCATGATCAGACTGGAGCAGACAATGGCTGTCGGCGGCTCGTCCTGCTCGAGCAGGCGGCGTGCGGCGCGGTAGCCGTTCTCCTCGGTCATGGTCAATGAACAGACGTGGCGCTCGCCGAGCGTCAGGCCGCTCGCGGCCAGCGCCCGCCGCACGCCACGGTCGCGGTGGATGGCGAAGGTCTCGCGGTCGTCGCCGTTGATCAGCGCCAGCCGCTTGTGGCCGAGCTGGACGAGCAGCCTGGCTGCTTCGTGGAAGGCGCCCTCATTGTCGATGTCGAGATAGGGATAGTCGAAGTCGAGGCCTTCGCTGCGGCCATGGACGATGAAGGGGATGCCGAGCGTGTTGACCAGCGCCAGCCGCCGGTCGGCCGGGCGCGGCGAGGAGATATAGACGGCATCGACCTGCCGGTTGGCGACGATGCGGCGGTAGGTCGTCTCCTGGTCGTCGGCATCGGCCGGCGAGAGCGCAAGGTCGAGATCGTGCGAGCGGGCATAGTCGCCGAGGCCCGAGAGGAATTCGACGAAATGCGGATCGATATCGACGGCATTGCCGGTCGGCAGCACGTAGCCGATCATTCCCGACTTGCCGGTGGCGAGCCGGCGCGCGCTGGGGTTTGGTCGATAGCCATGGCGCTTGGCGGCATCCATCACCCGCCGCCGCGTTTCCTCATTGACCTCGGGGTAACCGTTCAGCGCCCGGCTCACCGTGGTCTGCGAGAGCGCCAGCATGTCAGAGCTGTCTCTTATACACATCTAGATGTGTATAAGAGACAGGTTTAAATTTGAATCGATCCGATGACGACTGATGACAATGCCACGTTTAATGACCTTAGAGGCGAGTGGGCTCTGTTTGAAGTAGAAATTGCTGCTGCAGCGCCAAAAAAGCATGCTGCAGCGCACATTTTAACYACTCACARGGAAATTTAAATCGATTAGTAAGATAAGCCTCTTGACTTCATGACAATTCAATGGCGAGATCGAGAAAGCCAAAGCGCTTTGGAAGTCTCTTCGAAAGGTTGCGGTTGCCTTCTCGCTGAGTCACAGTTCCACGGGCGTCGGCGGACGAAATGGAGGTTTCGTCCCGATTGTTTTTTGACCACTGGGAGGATTGCGATGAAGAACATGCTTCTCTTGGGTGCCGCGTTCGCKGCGCTCACCCTTAGCCTGCCGGCGCAAGCCGAACTCAAGTTCAAGCCGGGCGAGGACCCGCGCTTCCACTGGGCCAACTACGACGAGCTCAAGAAAGTCGACCTCAAGGGTGAAACGCTGTCGATCTTCGGGCCGTGGCGCGGCGAGGACGAAGCCCTCGTGCGCAACGTGCTGGAGTATTTCCAGGAAGCCACCGGCGTCGAGATCAAGTACTCCTCTTCGGAAAACTACGAGCAGCAGATCGTCATCGACACGCAGGCGGGCAGCCCACCCAATGTTGCCGTGCTGCCGCAGCCGGGCCTCATCCAGGACCTGGCTTCCAAGGGTCTGCTGACGCCGCTGGGCGACGACACCGCCAAATGGGTCGAGGAAAACTACGGCGCCGGCAAGTCTTGGGCAGCGCTCGGCACCTACAAGGGCAAGGACGGCAAGTCCGCCTTCTACGCGCTTCCCTACAAGGCCGACGTGAAAGGCCTGATCTGGTATTCGCCGGACAATTTCAAGGAAGCCGGCTACACGGTGCCGAAGACGCAGGAAGATCTGGCCACGCTCGAGCAGAAGATCATCGCCGACGGCGGCAAGCCCTGGTGCATCGGGCTCGGCTCGGGCGGCGCCACCGGCTGGCCGGCGACCGACTGGGTCGAGGACATCATGCTCAGGACCCAGCCGCCGGAAGTCTACGACAAGTGGGTGACGAACGAGATTCCGTTCACCGACCCCGCGGTCGTCAACGCCATCGACATCTTCGCCAAGATCGCGACCGACGACAAGATGGTCGACGGCGGCGCCAAGGCCGTCGCCGCCACCGATTTCCGCGACAGCCCCAAGGGGCTCTTCACCGTGCCGCCGAAGTGCTACATGCATCACCARGCATCGTTCATTCCGAGCTTCTTCCCGCAAGGGATCAAGCTYGGCCAGGACGCCGATTTCTTCCTGTTCCCGACTTATGCCTCAAAGCCCGAACTCGGCACGCCCGTGGAAGGCGCCGGCACGCTGGTCATGATCACGAAGGATTCGAAGGCGGCGCGCGCTTTCATCGAATTCCTGAAGATGCCGCTTGCGCATGAGCTCTGGATGGCCCAGGGCAGCTTCGTGACGCCGTTCAAGTCGGTCAACAAGGACGCCTATGCCAGCGACGCGCTCAAGCGGCAGGGCGAAATCCTGGCGACCGCCACGACCTTCCGCTTCGATGGTTCGGACCTGATGCCCGGCAAGGTCGGCGCSGGCTCCTTCTGGACSGGCATGGTCGACCTCGTCGGCGGCAAGCCGGCAAAGGATGTCGCCGCCGACATCCAGAAGAGCTGGGACGCAATCAAGTAGGCCGCCGCGTGGCGACCTGAAACCTTCTGATCCTCATACCGGATCCGGGCCACGGCCCGGATCCAGCCGGCGGCCCACGCCGGAAGCCTTCGCGTCCGATTGTTCCGAATAACCAAGATCGGTGCATCCGATCGCCAGCATTGCCTGGCCGGTCATGCGCAGGGAGAGGGACCCATGGCGGCTCAGATTTTCTCGGCCATATTCGTCATCATCATTGGCGTCGGCGGCTGTGTCGCCTATTTCTGGGGCGCCAACAAACTGCTCGACCTGATCTTCCCCTCGCGCGGGGTTTCCGGCACCGCGGCCGTGGACAATCTGCGCCGGCAGGGACTGGTGCGGCCGTGGCTGTTCGTCGGCCCCGCGCTGATCATCCTGACCATCTACCTGATCTATCCGGTCGCCGAGACGTTGCGGCTGTCGTTCCTCGACCGCAGCGGCACCGGTTTCGTGGGGCTCGCCAACTATCAATGGGCCTTCGGCGATCATGATTTCCGCAACTCGATCCTGAACAACGTGCTCTGGCTGGCCGTGGTGCCCGCCGCCTGCACCTTCCTCGGCCTGATCATCGCCGTGCTCACCGACAAGATCTGGTGGGGCACGATCGCCAAGAGCCTGATCTTCCTGCCTCTGGCCATCTCCTTCGTCGGCGCCAGCGTGATCTGGAAGTTCATCTACGAGTACCGCGGCCAGGGCCAGGTCCAGATCGGCCTGCTCAACGCCATCATCCAGTATTTCGGCGGCCAGCCGCAGGTGTGGATATCGCTGCCGTTCTGGAACAACTTCTTCCTGATGATCATCCTGATCTGGATCCAGACCGGCTTCGCGATGGTGATCCTGTCGTCGGCGCTGCGYGGTATCCCSGAGGAGACTTTGGAAGCCGCGGTCATCGACGGCGCCAACCCGTTCCAGATCTTCTGGAAGATCATGGTGCCGCAGATCTGGGGCACCATCGCCGTGGTCTGGACCACCATCACCATCCTGGTGCTGAAGGTCTTCGACATCGTGCTGACGATGACCAACGGCCAGTGGAACAGCCAGGTGCTGGCCAACCTGATGTTCGACTGGATGTTCCGGGGCGGCGGCGATTTCGGGCGCGGCGCGACCATTGCCATCATCATCATGATCGCGGTCATTCCGATCATGGTCTGGAACATCCGCCAGGCCAACAAAGAGACGGGAGGACACTGAGATGGCCGCCGCAACAGGAAAGTCCTTCGTCGGCCGCTTCGGCGTCCACATCGCGGTTCTGGTGTTCGTGGTGATCTGGACGATCCCCACGCTCGGCATTCTCGTCTCCTCGCTGCGCGAAAAGGACCAGATCGTCGCGTCAGGCTGGTGGAACTCCTTCGCCAGTTCCAGCCAGACCGGGGCCGGACGGCTGCCGGGCGCTTCGGCGCAGGTCCAGAAGGACGGCAAATACGTCATCGAAGGCAACATCTTCGGCGACGGCGCCAGGCGCAACATCAGCGCCTTCGGCGTCAAGTCGTCCGCACCGACGCAATATCCCGTCGGCACGGCCGCCGATCTCGGCGATGTGATCTTGCAGGTCAACGCCGATGGCAGCTTCGTCCTCTCGTCGCCGAAGGCCTTCGACGACCGCGGCCAGCGCGTCTACTACGCCTCGTCGGCACCGCCCAAGTTCACCACCGACAATTACAACGCCGTGCTGCTTTCGGAAGGCATCGGCCGCTCGTTCATGAACTCGCTGACGGTCACCATCCCCTCGACTGTGATCCCGATCCTGATCGCGGCCTTCGCAGCCTATGCGCTTGCCTGGATGCGTTTTCCCGGCCGGGCGCTGCTGATCGCGGTCGTCATCGGCCTGCTCGTGGTGCCGCTGCAGATGTCGCTCATTCCGCTGCTCAAGCTCTACAACGGCGTCGGCACKTTCTTCGGCGTGCCGTCGAAGACCTATCTGGGCATCTGGCTGGCGCATACCGGCTTCGGCCTGCCCTTCGCGATCTACCTGCTCAGGAGCTACATCGCGGGTCTTCCGCGCGAGATCATGGAATCGGCGCGCATCGACGGCGCCAGCGATTTCGAGATCTTCGTCAAGATCGTGCTGCCGCTGTCTTTCCCGGTGCTCGCCTCCTTCGCGATCTTCCAGTTCCTGTGGGTATGGAACGATCTGCTGGTGGCGATGGTTTTCCTCGGCACGGCGCCCGATCAGATCGTGCTGACGGCCAAGCTCAACGCGCTGCTCGGCTCGCGCGGCGGCAACTGGGAGATCCTGACCACGTCGGCTTTCGTGACCATCATCGTGCCGCTGATCGTGTTCTTCTCGCTGCAGCGCTATTTCGTCCGCGGGCTGCTTGCCGGCTCGGTGAAAGGAGGTTGAGACAATGCAATCGGCTTTGAAGGCGACTTCGAGACCAGACCCAGCCGTCGACCGCGACTGGTGGCGAGGCGCGGTGATCTACCAGATCTATCCACGCTCCTACCAGGATTCGAATGGCGACGGCATCGGCGACCTGAAAGGCATCGTGCAACGCCTGCCCTATGTCGCTTCGCTCGGCGTCGACGCCATCTGGATCTCGCCCTTCTTCAAATCGCCGATGAAGGATTTCGGCTATGACGTGTCGGACTATTGCGACGTCGATCCGATGTTCGGCACGCTGGCCGATTTCGATGCGCTCATCGCCGAGGCGCACCGGCTTGGGCTCAAGGTGATGATCGACGAGGTGCTGTCTCACACCGCCGACAGCCATCCCTGGTTCAAGGAAAGCCGCTCCAGCCGCAACAATCCCAAGGCCGACTGGTATGTCTGGGCCGACGCCAGGCCGGACGGCACGCCGCCCAACAACTGGCTGTCGATCTTCGGCGGCTCGGCCTGGCAGTGGGACACCAGCCGCCAGCAATATTACATGCACAATTTCCTGGCCGAGCAGCCCGACCTCAACTTCCACAACCGGGAAGTCCAGGACGCGCTGCTCGATGTCACCCGCTTCTGGCTGGAGCGTGGCGTCGACGGCTTCCGGCTCGACACCATCAATTTCTACTTCCACAGCCAGGGCCTGGAGAACAACCCGCCGCTGCCGCCGGAAGAGCGCAACGACCAGACCGCGCCGGCGGTCAATCCCTACAACTACCAGGACCATATCTTCGACAAGAGCCGGCCGGAAAATCTCGGCTTCCTGGAGCGTTTCCGCGCGCTGCTCGACGAATATCCGGCGCAGGCCGCCGTCGGCGAGGTGGGCGACTCCCAGCGCGGCCTGGAGGTGGTGGCCGCATACACCGCCGGCACAAAACGCGTGCACATGTGCTATTCCTTCGACTTCCTGGCGCCGGAAAAGATCAGCGCGGCCAAGGTGCGCGCGGTGCTGGAAGCCTTCGGCAGGGTCGCCAGCGACGGCTGGTCGTGCTGGGCCTTTTCCAATCACGACGTGATGCGGCCCGCGTCGCGGTGGGCCGCCAACGAGCCCGATCCGACCGCCTATCTCAAGGTGATCTCGGCGCTGCTGATGTCGCTGCGCGGCTCGGTCTGCATCTATCAGGGCGAGGAGCTCGGCCTCGGCGAGGCGGAACTCACATTCGAGGATCTGCAGGACCCCTATGGCATCCGCTTCTGGCCGGAATTCAAGGGCCGCGACGGCTGCCGCACGCCGATGGTGTGGGACGCCGCGGCCAAAAATGGCGGCTTTTCAAACGCCAAGCCCTGGCTGCCCGTGCCGGGCAAGCATCTGTCGCAAGCGGTGAACGTGCAGCAGGGCGATCCGGCTTCGCTGCTGGAACACTATCGCCGCTTCCTTGATTTCCGCCGTGAGCATCCGGCGCTGGGCAAGGGCGACATCGAATTCATCGAAAGCGACGGCGATACCGTCGCCTTCACGCGGCGCGAGGGCAACGAGCGCATCGCCTGCGTCTTCAACCTCGGCAGCAAGCCGGCCGAGGTCGATCTCGGCAAAGCCTCGCTGCAGCCCTTGCCGGGTCACGGCTTTTCGAGACAATCCGGCGCTGGGCCGGTCCGCCTCGGCGGCTACGGCGCCTGGTTCGGGCGTATCGATTGAACTTGTAACAGGGATTCACTGGGAGGACGAACGCATGGCCGATGTCACACTGAACCAGGTGCAAAAATCATACGGCAACCTCAACATYCTCCACGGCATCGACCTCGACATCAAATCGGGCGAGTTCATCGTCTTCGTCGGGCCTTCGGGCTGCGGCAAGTCGACTTTGCTGAGGTCGATCGCCGGTCTCGAGGAGATCACGTCCGGCGAGCTCAAGATCGMYGGCGAGGTGGTGAACGACGTGCCGCCGTCGAAGCGCGGCATCGCCATGGTGTTCCAGTCCTATGCGCTCTATCCGCATATGACCGTCTACGACAACATGGCTTTCTCGATGAAGATCGGCAAGGAAAGCAAGGCCGAGATCGACAAGCGCGTGCGGCAGGCGGCCGAGATCCTGCAGCTCACCAAATATCTCGACCGCCTACCCAAGGCGATGTCGGGCGGCCAGCGCCAGCGTGTCGCCATCGGCCGCGCCATCGTGCGCAACCCGAAGGTGTTCCTGTTCGACGAGCCGCTGTCCAACCTCGACGCGGCGCTGCGCGTCGCCACCCGCATCGAGATCGCGAAGCTCAAGGAATCGATGCCGAACACGACGATGATCTATGTCACGCACGACCAGGTCGAGGCGATGACACTGGCGGACCGCATCGTCGTGCTTAAGGAAGGGCGGATCGAGCAGGTCGGCACGCCGATGGAGCTCTACAAGCGGCCGGGCAATCTGTTCGTCGCCCAGTTCATCGGCTCCCCGGCTATGAACATCCTGCCGGCGAAGATCGAGAAAACCGGCAATCCGACCGTGGTCAGCCATGTCGGAGGCCGCAAGGCGACGATGCCGATCGCCACGCCTGCCTCGGCGAATGGCGCCGCTGTTAGCTTCGGGGTGCGCCCTGAGGATCTCGCGATCGCCACCGGCGCGGATTACCTGTTCGAAGGCAAGGTCGACTATATCGAGCAACTTGGCGAGGTGCAGCTCGTCTATATCGATATCGGCCGCGCCGACCTGCCGCTGGTGGCCAAGCTGCCGGGCAATGTCGAGGTCAGGCGCGGCGAGACGCTCAGGCTGAATGCAAGCGCTGGCGACCTCCACATCTTCGACGCGGACGGCCATTCCTTCACGCTGCATCGCGAGGAAGCGAAGGCGGCCTGACACCGGCAAAAAAGAAAAGAGCGGCGGGCCTAGCCCGCCGCTCTTTGTTCATCCTGCTAACTGTCTGGACCGTCAGCGGCCGAACAGGGTGCGGTCGGCGCCCTGCTGAGCCGGCTTCTGCGCGTCGTTCGACGCATTCAGCAGCTTGTAGACCGGCGAGTTGGCGGCGGTCGACGACGTGCGGGTCGTGTCGACCGCGGAGGCCGGCTGGCTGGCGCCGTTGGAGCCGTAGTTGTCGCTGGCCGCGAAGGCGGCGCTGGACAGGGCCAAAACGGCCGCGGTGGCAAGAACGAGCTTCTTCATTTTAGTACTCCTGAAATTCCTGAATTCGGTGGAGGCGGCGGGCAAGCCCGCCGCCGTCACCTTTCAGCCACGGCCCCTTATGTTCGGATCATGGCCACGACTTAGCGGTCAGTTGTTGCCGAACAGGTTGCGGTCGGCGCCCTGGGTGACGGGCTTCTGCGTGTCCGGCTGGGACTTGTGGATCGAAGCCGTGTAGGACGTGTCGACAGCGGCAGCCGGCTGATTGGCGCCGTTGGAACCGTAATTGTCGCTTGCGGCGAAGGCGCTGCCGGAAATGGCCAGAAGGGCGGCGGCAGTGAGAACAATCTTTTTCATTTTGGGTACTCCAGTATTTTATCCCGTCCGTCTAGCGGCGTGTCTTGGAAGGAATTCGCGTCGTTCGGACAGCGCTGATTTGGGTGAGCCGACTGCGGGATTCCAATCACGAAGTTTTTCCGTCTGGACCATGAATCCGCACCTTGAAATTGCACCAACCGGTTCTATCGCCATTGTTTTCTCTAATTATATCAGATAGTTAATAAAACGATCCGGTTGGTTCACCAACTGTGTCGGCGCATCAACGTTCACCCCATCTCGAACGCACCGTCAACAGAAACGAACCGTTCGGTTCGATTTTAGAATCTCCTAATAGTCACTTTTCGATACCATTAACCATTTCGACCCAGCTTCAAGAACCGATTCGATCTTCCCAGGATCAGGGTTTCGCACTCTCGGCGGACCGACACTTTTCCAGGGATCGCTCCAACTGATCCCGAAAATGATCGGCGCCGCGCCGGCTCCCCTTGTCTTGGCCAGAGGGAAGCGATCGCACCAGCCGGCAAAGTGCTGGCTGACTTGGAGGCGGGGGCCAGGGCGAATGCGTCATTCCAATGTCTACGCGGTGGCGAGCAAGGACATCGTCTTCGAAACCTTCGACGGCGAAGCCGTCGTGCTCGACCTTTCCAGCAGCCAGTATTTCGGCTTCTCCGATTCAGGCAGCAAGGTCTGGCAGGCGCTGTCATCAGGCGTCGGCGCGCAGCTACCTATGGCGCGCTGCCCTTCCAGCTCGTTTCGGCGAAATTTTCTCCAGCCTGAGATGCGGTATCGGCTTATACGCCGTAGCGCTCGGTGCGGATGAGCCCAGCAGGAACACCGGCATCGATCAGGGCCTGGGCGGCGGCCGACACGAAGGCGTTCGAACCGCAGACGAAGGCAAGCTTCGGCGCCTCCGGCAGCCGCGTCAGCGTCTGCGTGACCATGGCGGCATCGACGCGGCGCGAATAGTCGGACGGGCGCCGGGCCGGCTCGCGCGTCAGCGTCAGCACCAGATCGAAACCGTCACGGCGCTCGTCGAGGCCGATCAGTTCGTCGCGAAAGATCACCTCGTCCCAGATGCGCGAAGAGTAGAGCAGCGCTGCCGGCACCGAGGMRTTGCGCGCCACGCGCWRGCGYACCATCGCCATCAGCGGCACGACGCCGGAGCCGCCGCCGACCAGAAGGATCGGCCCRCCGTCGCYGTCTTCCCAGATGAAATGACCACCCAGCGGCCCGCGCAGTTCGATCTCGTCGCCGACCGCCGCCACRTCGTGGAAGAAWGGCGAGACCTCGCCGTCRTCGAGCCGTTCGATCGCCAGCTCGATRCCCATCTCGTCTTCGGGCGCCGAGGCGATGGAGTAGGAGCGGCGCGCCTGATAGCCRTYGGGYGCCGTCAGCCTGATGTCGACATGCTGGCCCGCCYGGTGAACGAACGGCCGCGACGGCTGGAACCAGAARCTGGTGACACGCGGCGTGCGTTTTTCGAYGCGGGTGACCGTGGCCGCCTGCCACGGCGATTGCGGCRGCGGTTCGGCGCTCATGGGTCGCCCGAATAGCGCTGCTCGCGCCACGGGTCGCCATACATATGATAGCCGCGCAGTTCCCAGAAGCCCGGCTCGTCGCGCTCGGTGAATTGCAGCCCGTTCACCCACTTGGCCGACTTCCAGAAATAGAGGTGCGGGACGAGCAGCCGCGCCGGCCCGCCATGGTCGGGCGCGATCGGCTGCCCCTCGTAGAGCAGCGCCACCATCGCCTTGCCGGTGACGAGATCCTTGGCCGGCACATTGGTGGAATAGCCGTCGAAGGACAGCGCCAGCGTGTAGGCGGTCGGCGGCTCGATGCCGGCATCGGCGAGGATGTCGTCGATCAGCACACCCTGCCAGGGCGTATTGAACTTGGTCCATGCCGTCACGCAATGGATGTCGCGCGTCATCTTGCTTTGCGGCAGGGCGTTGAACTCGGCCCAGTTCCAGCTCTTGATCGGCCGTGGCCCATGCTTGAGGGTGAAGGACCAGGTCTCGGTGCGCACGCGCGGTGTCGGTCCCGCCGAGAGCACAGGAAAACCTTGTTCAAGGTACTGTCCCGGCGGGATGCGGGCGTCGGCGTCGGAAGGAGGACGCCGTCCGGAAAAGAAGCCGCGAGTGACCATCGAGACGCCTCCTGCGCCAGCAAAACGATGCTGGCAGTGTTCTCGAAGACGTTGTGATGGGCAACAGGAATTTCGGGACAAGACCTGCCGGCCGCGCCGGCAGGTCTATCCTCCGTCAACCGGCCGTGAACGGCACGGCGACGAATATCTGGGCGTCGCCGCGATCGACCAGCAGCAGCACCGACTTCTTGCCGGACTTGCCGGCCTCGGCGATCGCCTGGTTGGCCTGCCTGGCGTTCTTCACCGGCGTCTGGTCGACAGCCACGATGAGATCGCCGGGCTGGAGGCCGGCGACCGAGGCCGCCTTGTCCGGATTGACGCGCGAGACCACGGCGCCGCGCTGGTTGTCGGCGAGGTTGAGTTGCTGGCGGATGTCGGGGGTGATGTCCATCAAACCGAGCCCGAGCGACGGCACGCCGAGCGGCTGTCCGGCCGACGGCTTGCCGCTTTCGCCAACGGAGGAGGTCTTTACCTCGTCGGTGTTGCGGCCGACATCGGCCGACAGCTGGATCGCCTTGCCCTTGCGCCAGACATCGACCTTTTCCTTGGCGCCGGGCGAGACATCGGCGACAGCGCGCGAAAGATCCTTCGGATCCTTGATCTCCTGGCCGCCGAAGCCGGTGATGACGTCACCGATCTCGATGCCAGCCTTGGCGGCCGGCGAGCCGTCGGTGACCGCCGAGACGAGCGCGCCGCCCGGCCGGTCGAGGCCGATGGCGCTGGCAACGTCTTGCGTGACCGGCTGGATCTGGACGCCCAGATAGCCGTATTCGATGTTGCCGCCCTTCATCAGCTTGGCGACGACGGTCTGGGCCTGGTCCGACGGGATGGCGAAGCCGACGCCGACGCTGCCGCCGTTAGGCGAGTAGATGGCAGTGTTGACGCCGACGACATTGCCGTTGATGTCGACCAGCGGACCGCCGGAATTGCCGTGATTGATCGGCGCATCGATCTGGATGAAGTCGTCGAACGGGCCGCTGTGGAGATCGCGGCCGCGCGCCGAGACGATGCCGGATGTGACCGTGGTGCCGATGCCGAACGGATTGCCGAAAGCCAACACCTGGTCGCCGGTCATCAGCTTGTTGGAATCGCCCCATTTGATGGTCGGCAGCGGCTTGTCGGCCTTGACCTTGAGCACGGCAAGGTCGTTCTTGGTATCGCGGCCGACCAGCGTGGCGGGAAGCTCGGTGCCGTCATCGAGCGTGACCTTGATCGAGGTCGCGCCGTCGATGACGTGGTTGTTGGTGACGATGGTCCCGTCGGGACCGACGATGAAACCGGAGCCAAGGGCTTCTTGCCGCTGCGGCTGTTGTTGCGGCGGGGCCTTCGGCATCGGCAGGCCCTGATCGCCGAAGAACTGGCGGAAATACTGGTCGAAGGGCGAATTGCCGTCGAGGGGCGCGCCTTCGCTCATGGCATCGGGCTGCGCCTTCATGACGGTCGTTACCGTCACCACCGCCGGTTTGTCCGCGGCCACGATCGGCGCGAACGAGCCGTTGGGCGCCGTGATGCCGGCGACGGGGGTCTGGGTCGTCGCGGCCACATTGGTCAAACCGGCGCCGCCCCCGCTTTGCGCAAAGGAAACGACGACGGGGGAGATGATCAGCGCAGCGCCCAGCAGGGCGGCGACGCGATGTCTGCGAAGAATGCTCATGGGTGACATGGTCGTTCTGTCCGGGCGAGAGTTGACCGGGCGCCGCGGGCGTTCTGGAAATCGCCCGTCAACGTGTCGGCGACCGGGAGTGCCTGTCTCGCCATGCATGGCAGCCGGCCGGATCGACAATCAAGCATTTAGGGCCAGGAATTGCCCGAATTAGGGTTTCGGGGCGATGTTACGAAGATTTAATTCAGAAGGCGCTTACGAAGCGCTCCCTTCGGCGCAGGTAGGAAGACGCTATCTCACGCATGCGCGCGCCGCCGAAACTCGGGCCGTGGCCGCCATGGCCGATGCGGATCGGCAGGTCGAGCAGGCGTTGCATGGTGCGGCAATAGGCGGCGCGGTCGGAATCCGGCAGATCGTCGATCAGCATGCCGTCATAGATGGCGTCGCCAGCGAAGAACAGGCCGTCGGCCTCGTCGAAAAGCGCGATCGAATCCGGCGAATGTCCGGGCAGATGCAGCACGCGGAATTTTCTGTCGCCGAGATCGACGATGTCGCCTTCGTCGAGCGCGCGGGTCAGCGGCGCCGAAGGTATCCGGTAGTCGGCCGCCTTCCAGTCCGGCGCCGGCAGTTTCGAGACGGCGCCTTCAAGATTGTGGAACATGTAAGCGTAGGTGACGGCGTCGTCCATGCTCTCGAACTGCGCCGCGCTCATCCTCGGCCCCATCCGCAGCGGAAAYTCGTGCAGCGAGCCGACATGGTCGAGGTGGATGTGGGTGGCGACGACGATCAGCGGCTTGTCCGCCGGCGTGTCGATCTCCGGCGCCAGCGGCCAGATGCCCATGCCGGTGTCGACCAGGAGGTCGGCGTCGCGCCCTTTCAGATGCCAGATGTTGGCGCGCACGAAATCATGCACGAACGGCTCGGTCAGCATCGTCGTTCCGGCGTCGACGACTGCCTTGCCGAACCAGTCACCCACCGCAAGCTCGCTCATCAGACGAACGGCTTCCCGACCTTGTACTTTTCCGGCACCAGCCGCCTCAGATAGGCCATGCCGGCTTCCGACAGCTGGTTGACGTCTGGCTTCATGAAATCGTCCGGCATGTGGCGCGTCTTGCCGGCGACGGCCTTTAGCGGCACTTTCTTCAGCACGGTCTTGGCACCGTCATATTGCAGCGCTACCGAGCCGCCGCCTTCCTCGGCGACCGCAACCGCGAAAGCGCCGGCATCGAAGGCTTCCTTGGCATCGACGGCACTGATGGCGCCGACATAGCCGCGCGGCATGTAGCCCAGCGCATCGACACGCGCCCGCTTGCCCGGCAGGCCTTCGGCCAGCGCGCGTTCCARCGCCGCCGGCAAGTCGCTGCCGGACAATTTGACGTTGCCGTGCTGGTCGCGTTCGAGCTTKTCCGGCGGCACCAGGCTTTCCACCAGCGCCTTGCCGTCGGCGGTGCYGACGCCCTCCGAGACGGCGACGATGCAGCGCTTGTGGCGGTCSAGCGTSKYGCGSACGTCGTCGATGAAGCGCTYGGCSGAGAAGGCGCGCTCCGGCACGTAGACCAGGTGCGGGCCGCTGTCCGGGTCGAGYTGCCAGGCWGCCGCGGCGGCGGTRAGGAAGCCGGCGTGCCGGCCCATGACGATGCCGACATAGATGCCGGGCAGCGCGCGGAAATCGAGATCGACGGAGAGGAAKGCGCCGGCRACGAATTCGGCCGCCGAGATGAAGCCAGGCGTGTGGTCGTTCTCCTCGAGGTCGTTGTCGATGGTCTTCGGCGCATGCACGAAGGCCATCGTGCCGCCRGCGGCGTCGGTGAGGATCTGCTGGGTGCCGGAAGTGTCGTTGCCGCCGATATAGATGAAGGCGTCGGCGCCGGCCTTCTTCAGGCCGTTGAGAATGACCTCGCAATAGGCSGCGTCGGGCTTGTCGCGGGTCGAGCCGAGRGCTGCGCTCGGCGTGCCGGCGATCAGCCGCAGCCGGTCTTCAGGGATGGCGGAGAGGTCGACATAATTGCCGTCGCGGATGCCGCGCACGCCATGGATGGAACCCAGCACCTTGGCGCCGGGATGACGCTTGCGGATTTCCAGCGTGGCGCCGACGACCGTCTGGTTGATGACGGCGGTCGGGCCGCCGCCCTGCGCGATGACGAATGTTCCGGCCATGCTCTTTCTCTCCCGGGGCGAAGGTTTTCGGAGCACCTTCGCCTGTCTTGCGGCATCGCGCAACGGAGAAACCGATGCGAGCCGGCGCGCATCGAAACAAGAAGGCAGGCGGCCGTGTCGGCCGCGGGGAAAAGATCAGACGACCACCACCGGGTTTTTCTTCGAGACGCGGCTGTAGAGGTCGATGATGTCCTGGTTGATCAGGCGCACACAGCCCGACGACATCGCCTGGCCGATGCTCCACCATTCCGGCGAGCCGTGGATGCGGTAGCCGGTGTCCCTGCCRTTCTGGTAGATGTAGAGCGCGCGGGCGCCGAGCGGATTGGTGAGGCCGCCGGGCTGGCCGCCCTGCCATTTTACCAGTTCCGGCTTGCGCTGGACCATTTCCGGCGGCGGCGTCCAGACCGGCCATTCCTTGCCGTACTGGATGTTGGCGCGGCCGGACCAGCGGAAGCCGTCCTTGCCGATGCCGACGCCGTAGCGGATGGCGTCGCCGCCCGGCTGGACTAGATAGAGCATGCGCTCCTGCAGATGGACCACGATGGTGCCGGGCGCCTCGCCGGTCTGGTCGACCACGATCTGGCGGCGGAACTCCGGCTTGACCTTCTGCCAGGGCACGGCCGGCACCTGGAAGCCGCCATCGGTGAGCGAGGCGTACATCACATCCGGACCGGTGATGTTCTTGTCGACGCTGATCGCCGGGCGCATCGGGTAGACGGAACCGGTTGTTGTGTTGTCGAGCTGCAATTGCGGCAGGTCGAGCGTGTCGGTGGTGCTGCAGCCGGCCATGCCGAGCAGCGCCATGGCACCCGCGCCGGACAGCATGGCCCGGCGGGAAAGCTGAATTTCTTTTTCGACAGATTCGCCGTTCGAAGGCGGCGTCAGACCTTGCGGCAACTCGCGCATGCACCAAACCCTACGCTGTCGGCGGGAGACACGGTCCGGCCGAATAGAGCCGCATTTTCGTCAGTCATGGTTGAAAAAGGGTGAAAGGCCCCGGGTCAACCTTAACCCTAACCATTGGTTTCCCTTGGCGAGCCACCATGGAAATGAGCGCCGAAGATTTTTCTCAACCGCTCTTTACATTCTCGCGGACCCCGGGATTTATCCTTTTCTTTGCGCTCGAGGAGTGAGGAAATGTCCTTCGAAAACTGGGCCGCCTTCGCCGCCGCCTCCACAATTCTTCTCGTCATCCCAGGCCCGACGATCCTGCTGGTCGTCTCCTACGCGCTCGGCCAGGGCTGGCGCACCGCGCTGCCCATGGCGGTCGGTGTAGCGCTCGGCGACTTCACCGCGATGACGCTGTCGATGCTCGGCATCGGCGCGCTGCTGGCGGCCTCGGCAACCGTCTTCACCATCCTCAAGCTGATCGGCGCCGGCTATCTGATCTATCTCGGCATGAAACTGTTCCGCGCCGGCGGCGCGCTCAAGGCCGAGCCGCGCACCGACGCGGTGTCGGCGGCCAGGATGATGGCGCATGCCTGGCTGGTCACCGCGCTCAACCCGAAGAGCATCACCTTCTTCGTCGCCTTCCTGCCGCAGTTCCTCGACCGGCACGCCGATTTCTGGACGCAGATGCTGATCTTCGAGGCGACCTTCCTGGCGCTCGCCTTCAGCAACGCCTTCGGCTACGCGCTGATTGCGTCCAGGGCCCGCGCCATGGTGCGCAATCCGAAGGCGATCCGCATCTTCAACCGCACCGGCGGGACGCTGCTGGTCGGCGCCGGCATCGCCACCGTGGCGATCCGCTCGGGGAATTAGGCAACGCACGCCTCGATCGCCGAAGCCTTCCCGGTTGGCGGCCCGGCGATCGATGTTCTAGGATCGTCTTCTTCGGAAGACGAGAACACCAGGGACACGGCATGGCGATGACGGACGCATTCGGCCTGGCCTATTCGGGCGCGACCGAGGCCGGCTTTTCGTCCTACAGCCGGGCCGTGCACGAATTGCAGTGCTTCATCGGCGATCCTGTCGGTTCCATCGAAAGCGCCATTGCCGGCGATCCCGGTTTCGTCATGGCGCATGTGTTCAAGGGCTACCTGTTCGGCCTTGCGACCGAGCCTGACGCAGCCGCCGTCGCCCGCTCATGCCACGCCGCGGCGCTGCCGCTTGCCGCCAGCACGCGCGAGCAGGCGCATGTCGCCGCGCTCGGCCATCTGGCAGAGGGCCGCTGGCATGACGCCGCCCGCATCCTTGAGGACATCGCGATCGACAACCCGCTCGACGCGCTGGCGCTGCAGGTGGGACACCAGATCGATTTCTTCACCGGCAATGCCCGCATGCTGCGCGACCGCATCGGCCGGGCCCTGCCGGCGTGGCAAAGGGGCATGCCGGGCCACCACGCCGTTCTGGGCATGCAGGCCTTCGGGCTGGAGGAGATGGGCGACTATGCGCGGGCCGAAAGCTTCGGCCGGCAGGCGATCGAGATCGAGCCGCGCGATGGCTGGGCGCAGCACGCGGTGGCACACGTCATGGAAATGCAGAGCCGGCAAAGAGACGGCATCGCCTGGATGCGCGCCGATCCGGAAGCCTGGTCGAAGGACAGTTTCCTGAAAATCCACAATTGGTGGCACCTGGCGCTGTTCCACTACGACCTCGG
>BFBZ01000008.1_pt291 | contig 36568 bp, 30 predicted proteins | sample 1888401 | NCBI WGS metagenome assembly BFBZ01 (sample SAMD00112614, study PRJDB3348) | symbiont metagenome | host: Chara braunii | reverse complement strand
GGCGCGCCGGAGACGCCGCGGCTAAAGCTGGCGCGCAAGTTCGGCGCGGAGGCGACCGTCGATATCGAGCAGCTCAAGACGCCGGAGGCACGCATCACAGCAGTTCGCGACATCGTCGGCGGATTCGGCGCCGACCTGGTAATGGACTGCTCGGGCCATCCGACCGCGGGTCCCGAGGGGATCGAGATGCTGCGCGACGGCGGCACCTATGTCGAGATGGGACAGTTCACCGATGCGGGCTCGATCGAGACGTCGTGGCACCGTATCTGTACCAAGGATCTCAACGTGCTCGGCTCCTGGGGCTTTACCGGCAACGACCTGCCGCTCGGCGTCGACATGCTCTACCGGACGCGCAACAAATACCCGTGGCTCGACATGCAGACGATCTATCCCTTCACCGAGGACGGCGTGGCGCGCGCCGTCGCCGACGCGATGGCGATGAAGACGGTGAAATCGACCATCGTGCCGTGGCCGGACCTGGTCGGGTGACGGGTCGCGATCCTGTTGCAGTGCGTCCAATGCCGGCGAGGGCGATGCCGGCGCAGGCCTGATATCACTCGCCGGGACGGCTGCGCGGCGCTAACATCCGATGATGCAATCGAACCGGGTGCCGCCGACGCAAGCAAAGGGCGCGACGTTTGCGTGGAGAAACGCCTCCGACGACTTCGCGCTGTTCAGGACGCTGAGCGCCGAGCAGCGGGTGATCGCCTTTGCCGCCATGACCCGGCGCGACCTCGTGCGCGGCCAGCTCCTGGTCGAACAGGGCGGTGCCTCGGACGCATTGTTCCTGGTGCTGCACGGCGCGCTCGCGGTGTATCGGACCGATCACCCCGAGCCGATTGCCGAGCTGCGCGCCGGCGAACTGGTCGGCGAGATCGGGTTCTTCGCCAACATTCCGCGCACCGCCAATGTGATCGCGATCCGCGACACCAGCGTGATGGTGCTGACGCGCGCGGCCTATGCCAAGCTCGCGCAGGACGCGCCGGCCATCGTCGAGGCCGTGCTGGCGGCGCTCGCGCGGCGGTTTGCCACCGAGACCGCGCGGCTGGTGCCGGCCCGCGCGTCGCCGAAGGCGCGCACCGTGGCGCTGGTCACGGGCGGCCACCAGCCGGCACCGTCCGACTTCGAGCAGCGGTTGCGGAAGAGCCTTGCTGCGGCAGGCGCGGAGATCGTCGACCTGGCACGGCTCGAGGCGATGTTTCCCGGGCGCGCGCTCGATACATCCGAGGTCGCCGACTGGCTCAACCGGATCGAGTATGACGCGCCGCTGGTGGTCTATGTCGGCGGCGAAGGCACGTCGGACTGGGCGCGCAAGGCCATTCGCCAGGCCGACCTCGTGGTGTTCGCCTGCCGCGGCGATGCGCCCGCGCCCGTCCTCACCGAGATCGAGAGCTTTGCATGTAGTGTGCATCCGGCGTCGGCGCGGCGTCTGGTGCGCGTCCATGACCGCCGGCGAAGCGAGGTCAGCGGCACCGCGGCCTGGCTGGCGCGGTTGCCTTGCTTCATGCACCACCACGTCGCGCTCGAGGACATGATCGATATCGACAGCCTGGTCCGCTTTCTCTGCGGTCGCGCGGTCGGTTTCGTGGCCGGTGGCGGCGGCAGCCTCGGCACGGCGCATGTCGGTGTCTACAAGGCGTTCCGTGAGCGCGGCGTGATGTTCGACATCTTTGTCGGCACCAGCGTCGGGTCGGCGATGGCGGCGGGCTTCGCCAAGAACTACGACGCCGAACATCTCGAGCGCGGCACCCATGAAATCTTCGTCTCCAGCCGCAGCTTTCGCCGCCCGACCTGGCCGCGCTATGCCTTGTTGGACCACAAATCGTTCGATGCCGCGCTGGCCGATCAGTATGGCCATGATTGCCGGATCGAGGATTGCTGGCGGCCGTTCGCGGCGGTCGCCACCAATCTGTCGACGCACAGTCTCGAATTGATCAGGACTGGCCTGCTGTGGCAGGCGGTGCGCGCCTCCAGCGCCATCCCCGGCCTGCTGCCGCCGTTCTACACCAGGGACGGTGTGATGCTGGTCGACGGCTGCCTCGTCGACAACGTTCCGCTGGCGCCGATGCATCAGATGAAGAGCGGTCCGAATCTGGTGGTCCATTTCGGCGAACCGGCGACCGAGATGTTCGATGTCGACTATGCCGCGCTGCCGGGAAGGTTCGAGCTGCTGGCGTCGCTGCTGATGCCGTTCCGGCGGAAGGCGCTTCCGGCCGCGCCGAGCGCCGTCAACGTGCTGTGGCGCAGCCTCGTCGCGCATCAGCGCTACGACACGCTGCCGACCACGCCGCTCGACATGGTGATGCGCCCGCCGACACCCGACGGCATCGATGTGACGGACTTCGATCGCCATCAGGAGATCTTCCAGTCGTCATACCGCTGGGCGCGGGAGACCATCTCCGGGCTGGAAGCGGCGCATGATCCGGCCATTGCGGCCATCGTCGCGTCGGCCAGGGGTGTGGAAACGGGCGCGGTCACAGGAGCAAACGACGGCGCCGATCAGGCATCCGCAGTGAACACAGCGGTGTTCGGCGAACCCCTTCTGCCCTGAGCGGCGAAACCACAGAGCTGCCCGCGAAACTTGGCCATTGTGTCCTCATCGCGACCGGTGACATAACAGCCTCGTAGGATCGACTTGCCTGAACGCTGATTGCAACGGAAGCAATAGCCGACCATGGCCGATACGTCTGAAGCCCCCAGTGCCGCGATCGAGGCCATGCTGCCCGAAATCGATCGCCTTGCCGCAGATGCGATGGCCGATTGGAAGGTGCCTGGCGTGGCGCTTGCGGTGGTGCAGGACGGTGTCGTGACGCTGACCCGGGCCTATGGCCAGCGTGATGTCGAGGCCGACCTGCCGATGACGCCGGCGACGGATGTGGTGATCTGCTCGATCACCAAGACCTTTACCGCGAGCGCGATCGCCCTGCTGCACAGTGAAGGGCGGCTCGACTGGGGCAAGCCGGTCCGCGACTACCTGCCCGAATTCCGGCTCAGCGACCCCGTCGCCACCGACCGGGTCACGATCCAGGATCTGCTCTGCCACCGCTACGGCCTGCCGCGCCACGACTGGGTGCATTTGCCCGGCGATCGCTCGCCGGCCGAGCTGCTGGCGCCGATGCGCCATCTCGAACTGAGCCGCGATATCCGCACCGAGTGGCAGTACAGCAATCTCGGCTACAATGCGCTCGGGCTGTTGATCGCGCGCGTCAGCGGCGAGAGCTACGAGAGCTTCATCCGCACGCGCTTCGCCGAGCCGCTCGGCATGACCGTCAGCTTCTCGCTCGACGAACTCGAGGCGACGGAAGGTGCGGCGCGCTACTACATGATGCACGACGATACGAGATTGCCGGGCCTGCGGCTGCCGATCCGCACCACCGCGGCCGGCGCGATCAATACGTCGGCAGCGGATCTCGCGCAATGGATGCGGCTACACCTCGGCAAGGGTGAGGTCGACGGCCGGCGCCTGCTGCCGGCTGCGCTGATCGGCAACCTGCTGGTGCCGCGCGTCCATGTCGGGACGTCGGAATACGCCGAATTCAGCCACGGGCATTATTGTCTCGGCTTTCAGAGCAATAGCTATCGCGGTGACCGGATGGTCTGGCATGGCGGAGGCTGGACCGGCTGGGGCCATTCGATGACGCTGCTGCCGGATCACGGCATCGGGATCGTCGTGCTGACCAACCGCAGCCCCAGCCAGGTGCCGCCGGCGTTGACCTGGTCGATCATCGACCGCTTGCGCGGCCGCGAACCGGTCGACTGGCGCACCCGCTTTCGCAACCAGCGCGACGACTTCATCGCCCATATGCAGGCCGACAAGGATGCACGCGCGGCGTCACGCCACAAGGACACCCATCCGGCGCATCCGCTCGCGGCCTATGCCGCCGACTACGAGCATCCCGGCTACGGCGTGATGTCGATCGTGGAACGTGACGGCGCGTTGCAATGGTCGTGGCGCGGCATGGCCGCGCCGCTCGCGCACCGGCACTACGAGACCTTCGAACTGCCGGAGATCATCGACAAGCTGCTGCCCGACCGGCTCAGCATCACCTTCCTGACCGATCGTGACGGCGACATCGTCAGCCTGTCGGCGCCGCTCGAGGTGATGGTGAAGGACATCGTGTTCACGCGGCTGGCGGGCGGCGAATGCACCGATCCTGCGTTCCGGGCGCGCTGCGTCGGCCGTTTCAAGGGCGCGGCGGCCCATCGCATCACGCTGGACGACCAGGACCGGCTGGTCCTGAAGATCGATTTTCAACCCGCCTACCATCTCGAGCCGCTGCAGGGCCGGCGCTTCCGCATCGCCGAACTGGAAGGCTTCGTCGTCGAGTTCAAAGGCGACGGCACCGACATCAGCGAGATCGTCTTCCATCAGCCGAACGGCATCTTCGTCGCGGCGCGCGTCGCGGACGACGATGCCGGCGCGCCGGCGACCGCGCCATGACCGCCTAATCCGGAGAATATGATGCCGTTTGACTTGATCCTGCGCGGTGGCAGGGTGATCGACCCGTCGCAAAAACTCGACGCCGTGACCGATGTGGCCTTTGCCGGCGGCAAGGTTGCCGCGATCGGCAATGCGCTTGCCGCCGATCCCGCGACCGATGTCCGCGACGTCTCCGGCTTGATCGTCTCGCCGGGGATCATCGACCTGCACACCCATGTCTATTGGGGCGGCACCTCGCTCGGCATCGACGCCGAGGAGTTCTGTCGCACGTCCGGCGTCACCACCTCGGTCGATACCGGCAGCGCCGGCCCCGGCAACTTTGCCGGCTTCCGCAAGCATGTGATCGAGAAGAGCCAGGCCCGCATCCTCGCCTATCTCCACGTCTCGCATGCCGGCATCTTCGGCTTCTCGGACCGCGTGATGGTCGGCGAGAGCGAGGAACTGCGACTGATGAATCCGATCGATGCCGCACGCGTTGCCGACGCCAACCGCGACCTGATCGTCGGCATCAAGGTGCGGGTCGGCCTGTTCGCGTCGGGCACGTCGGGGCTGGTGCCGCTTGAGATCGCCCTTGAGGTCGCGGAGGAGGTCGGCATGCCGCTGATGGCGCATATTGACCATCCGCCGCCGAGCTATGAGGAGGTGCTGGCGCGGCTGCGTCCGGGCGACGTGCTGACGCACGCATTCCGGCCGTTCCCCAACACGCCCGCGACCGCGCAAGGCACGGTGAAGAGGAGCGTGCTGGAGGCGCGCGAGCGCGGCGTGCTGTTCGACATCGGCCACGGCAAGGGCTCGTTCGCCTTCAAGACCGCGCGCGCGATGCTCGCCAACGGATTCTATCCCGATACCATCTCCTCCGACATCCATCAGCTCTGCATCGACGGTCCGGCGTTCGACCAGGTGACGACGATGTCGAAGTTCCTCTGCATGGGAATGTCGCTGCCTGACGTGATCGCGGCATCCACCGTCAACGCCGCGATGGCGCTGCGGCGCCCGGAACTCGGTAGCCTGAAGCCGGGCTGCGCCGGCGACGCCACGCTGATCTCCGTCAGGGAAGGACAGTTCGACTATGTCGACGTGGTCGGCGAACACCTGACCGGCGATCGCAAGATCGTGTCCGAGGCCGTCGTGATCGGCGGCCGCTGGTGGCACCCGCGATGAGGACCAGAGTGTTCGCGCAGGCGTCGCGCTTCAGTCGCTCACGGTCGTGGCGCTGAATTTGTAGTTCACGCCGACGCGGATCGCGTCGAAGCGCACCCGCGCATCGGAATCGAACGATGTTGCGACGCCTGCCGCGGGAGAGGGGCTGGCGCGGAACGAACCGAGGTCGGAGTGGAGATATTCGATCCGGCCGGTCCAGTTGGCGAACAGCCGGCTTTCAAGTCCGGCACCGACAGCCCAGCCGAAGCTGAACGTGTCGACGTTGAAAGGCGTCGTCGTGGCCGCGCCGGTCGTGGTGAATCCCGACACCGTTCCCGATGAGGACACGGTGCCGAACGGCACGCCGGCGGTGAGGTAGGCGAGCGTCGTCGGCGTGACCGCGACGCCGACGCGGCCGCGCAGCGACGCCAGCCAGTCGATCCGGTAGTTCATGCTGGCCGCCATCGCGGCGTCGAGCGGGAGCAGCGCCGGATTGCAGGCCGCCGCAGGGCAGGTGGCCTGGGACTGGCCGTGCTGGTTGGCGTAGACGAAATCGCCTTCGATGCCGGCCACCATCCGGCCCATCGTCCAGTTGTAGCCAGCCTGGATGCCGAGGCCGGCATGATCGAGGCCGGCGCTCGGACGTTGGCCGGCAAGCGGCGTCTCGCTCGCATTGTCGATGAAGCCCGCATAGGTGCGGGCCGCGCCCCACGAATATCCGGCACTGCCGCCGGCGTAGAATCCGCTCCAGTCCCACGCCGCGGCGTCCGGCGCCTTGCGGAAGATCGATGCGACGTCGCGATCCCGCGCGGCGCCAAGTGTCGTGGTTGCCGGCGCATCGGCACCGTATTTGACATTGAGGAACAATTTGACGGTGCGGCCCGGTTGCAGGATCTCGTCCTTGTGGAATTGCACGGAGTTGCGGATGTCCGCGTTGAGCAGATTGTCGCCGATCAGACCGGTCGCCACTTCAACCGCGCCCCACGGTGAATCCGTCCAGCGCTGCCGATGCTCGAGCTGGAACTTGAGCAGATTGTAGCCGTCGGTCGGCGTGTCGAATTGCGCGTAGTCGTTCTGCGAGAAGGCGTGCAGCAGGTTCAGCCGCGCGTACCACGCATCGCTGCGCCAATAGACGCCGCCGCCGAGCCGCATCGGCGGAATCCGCGGCACGTTGCTGCCGTCGGTGAAGGTGGCGCGCACCATGTCGAACTGCCCCTCGATTCCGAAGATGCCGCCGGACAGTGGCGTGACGTCCCATTGCGCCGACAATTCACCGCCGCGGAAGATGGCGTCGCGCTGCGAGTAGGCGACCTGGATGTAGTCGCCGCTGCCGCCCGGCGCGCAGGTCGCAAACGTCGCGCCGCAGAGATTGCCGGTCGCCGCACCGAAGATGAACTTGTCGTAGCGGGTGTAGTAGAGGTTGGCGTCGAACCTGACATCGCCGCGGGTTCGCTTCAGGCCGATCTCCGCGGTGTTGGCGGTCTCGAGCGTCAGGTTGGGATTGCCGATCTTGAAGGTCTTCTCCGAGTCGTCCGGGCCGCTCGCGAACAATTCGAGCGCGCGCGGCGCGCGCTGGATCCGCTGCAGCGTCACGCTCGCCTGCAGATCGGAGGGCAGGTCCTTGATCACCCCGACGCTGAGGCTGGTCGGCAGGAAATCCGACCGCGACGGCGAGCTCGCCGGCGTGTTCGGCGGTGGCAGATAGTTCAACGGAAATCCAAACGAGGTGCCGGCGACGTCAACGGATTCGACGCGCGCGGCGAATTGGGTGCGCAGCGTGTCGGTGTGTCGCATCTGCTCGAAGAAGTATCCGGCGGCAGTCGTGGTCTGGGCTGGAAGCAGGATCGCCTGGCCGAGCGTGTCGAGGCGCTGGTAGGCGCCCTGCAGGCCGATGATGCTGGTCAGCGCGCCGAGCGGCGTCGCCACCGGCTGGCTCTCGACTTCGAGCTTGCCCTCGGTCTGGCGGTTCTTGAACGTCGCGCCGATGGTCTGGAAATTGCCGAAGGCGGTCTGGTTGAGATCGATTTCGTCGTGCCGGTAATCCGAGTAGCCGAGCCAGTACCGCACGGCTGATATGGCTGTCGCATCGGGGCGATACTCGCCCTTGCTCATGATCTTGGTCTGCTCGAGCTGATTGTGTTGCTGGCTGTCGGCAGATGCGATGCCCGGGACGTGATAGTCGCTGGTGAAGCGGGAGATTGACAGGCCGGCATAGCCGCCATCGAACAGATACGAGCCGCCGATCGCGGCGCCCGCGCTCTGCGTCGCCGAGTTCGGCTGCCGCCCATTGAACGCCGGTGCCGGACTGGGCGGCACCAGATAGGGATAGCTCGGGATGCGATAGTCCTGGGCGCCGCGGCCATAGACGTCGGCATGCACGGCGACATTGCCGGCGCCGGCGTCGAGCAGCAGGCCGCTTTCCCAGCCGCTATCGACCGAGGTGACGGCGGACCGCAACTCGGCCGCCATGCCGCCGATCGGCGCGGCGGTCGGAATCCGGTTGTTGGTGACGTCGACGACGCCGCCCACCGCCTGCGAGCCGAAGCGCAGCGCGCCCGGGCCGCGAAACACCTCGGTGTTCTGCAACGCCAGCGGATCGAGCGGCACGCCGTGATCCTGCGCGATATCGGAAACGTCGACGCTGCCGATGCCGTTCTCCTGAATCCGGACCTTGGCGTCGGACAGGCCACGCAGGACCGGGCGCGACGATTGGGTCGAAAGACCGGCCGAGGTCGCGCCGGGCGCGGTGAAGAACAGATTGCCGAAGCTCGGGCTGGTGCTCGACTGGATCTGGTTGCCGGTCAGTGCTGACGGCGCAAAGGACGCGGTGCTGGTTGTTGCCACGGGCGGCGCTGCCGGTGGCGTTGCGGCGGCGGTTGACCCGGTTCGGCCGGCGCGCGCGTTACGCACGGTGCGGTGCGCCGCCCTGGGCCGCCGCGCTTCGACCGTGACCGGGGGAAGCTCGATCTGGGTCGCACCATTGGTCTGCGCTGACGAGACCGTGGGCGGCGAGGATTGTGCCGCCGGGGCGGTCGACGCATCCGGTGTTGGTGGGCGGGTTGCGGTTGGCGCTGCCGGGGTGTCGGTTGCAGCAGGGGTCGCTTGCTGGGCTCCCGCGATCCCTTGCAAGCCCATCAAGGCGACCGACGTCGTGCCCAGCAGGGCCCAGCGGGCAACGCAAACACGCATTCCAAACCTCCAACACGCCTTCGATGGGCCTAGCACGCACACCAATATGTAGCTTTAGCTACATTTGAAGGGGTGAAGCTACGAAGTCAAGCAGTTGTTGCAATTGCGAGGCTGTTGCAACAAGGAGGCGGCGCCGGTCGCCGGCTTGCAATGTCCTGCGGGCGAGACCATGGTCCGCCGGTCATGGCCACGGATTCTTCGACACGCCGGAAGGCGTCACCACCGCGTACGGCGTCGCTGCATGAGCTGCCGACCGAGCAGGTGCAGGCGCGCCGTTTCGGCAAGGCCCGCTCGGCGCGGTCGTCGGTGATCCACGAGGATTATGTCGAGCTGATCGCCGACCTGATCGAATCGACCGGGGAGGCGCGCGCTACTGACATCGCGCGCCGGCTCGGGGTCTCGCACCCCACCGCCATCAACACCATCACGCGGCTGAAGCGCGAGAACCTGGTGACGGCACGCCCTTACCGGGGCATCTTCCTGACCGAGAAGGGCGACGCGCTCGCCAAGCGGGTGCGCGCCCGGCACCGCCTGGTGCTCGAAGTGCTGCTCGCGCTCGGCGTGCCGCGCGAGTCCGCCGAGGCCGACGCCGAAGGCATCGAACATCACGTATCGGACGCGACGCTGAAGGCGTTTTCGGATTTCCTCAGGGGATCGCGGGTGAAGAAGGCGAGCTGATCGGCGGGCCGCCCGCAGTCCTACAGCTCCTGCATTTGATTGAGCTCGGCGTTGAACACGGCCTTCGGCAGGCGAACCCGCTCATCGGCAATAAGGGCAGCGCGTTCGTCGGGATGAGCGTCGGGTTCGCGGCTGACGACTGCCAGCCGATCGAACAAGGCGAGGTCGAGCTCGTCATCCTGCCGGCGCATCGCGCCCCAGATGTCCCATGGCAGCAATTCGTGATTGTCCAGCGCGGCGACGTCGCGGATCAAATTGCCCGCGATGAACCACAGCCCGTGCATGTCGAGGATGCCGAAGGCGCCCGGGTCGGCCTTGCCGCTGCGGCAGAGCTGCCAGGCATCGCCGGCAACCACGAACTGATCGCGCGGCACGTTTGCGGTATCGAATCCGATCTTGAACAATTTGCGCTGATGATCGTCGATCTGCGCGTCGAACAGCAGCCAGGCATGGTGCGGTTCGCTCCAATATTCGGTGACCCAATGGTCGATGTAGCGGCCCTTCTCGAAATAGGCGCCGAAGCCGCAGCGCGCGCGGGCCGGGATGCCGTGGGTGCGCAGCATCGCGACATGAAGCAAGGTGAAATGCCGGCAGACGCCGACCTGTCGCTCGCTGGCCGCGCGCGCCGTGGACAGTGGCCGGGCGTCGCGCATCGCTATCGCGTCGAGCATCGCCTCGACACCTCGGACATGAGATTGCGCGCGCTGGTCCGGACTGAGTGTCACGCCATAGGTGGAGGCAATATGCTGGTGGATCATGAGACCCTGCACGGTTCTTGCGAGCGCATCCGGCTCGCGCGGCAAGCCGGCCAGTCGCGCGGCATGTTGGCCGGGCTCGCTCATTGCGATCGGCTTTCGGTATTGATCCAGCATCATCACGTGCCTCCTGCAATCGATCACCCGCGGCCATCCCTTGCGATGGATGTTTGCGCGACGGTGACTGCACGCTAGGCTTTCCCCCGAGCGCTCGCTTGATAGCTCTTGACCTGTATCTCGTTCAGGGCGGTGAGCTCATCTGCGATTGATGCGCAAGTGCAGCAGCGACGTCGCAGCATCACGTCGCGTGATTCGTACAGCGGTTCATCCTGTCATCAAAAAAAGATTGCCACCGCGAATATTGTTCACTGCCTTGCGCCGGCAGCGTCGCACCACATGTCCGCACCGCAATTCTTGGTGCAGGTTTGGGTTCCCAAGCCGCCCAGTTGCGAATTGTGGAGATGGACTATGGACTTCCTCGGTTTTCTTAATGGCTCAGGTTTAACCCAGCCGGCCATTTGGATCGCAGTCGCGATCGCGCTTGTGATCCTGCTGCGCATATCGAACGTATTTCGCTACATTCCGAACAATCAGGTCGGCATCGTCGAGAAGCTGTGGTCGGCGAAGGGCTCGATCGACGACGGCTTCATCGCGTTGAACGGCGAGGCCGGCTACGAGCCTGAAGTGCTGCGCGGCGGCCTGCACGTGATGTTTCCCTTCATGTATCGCATCCATCGCTCGGACCTCGTGACCGTTGGCCAGGGCAAGATCGCCTATGTGTTCGCGCGCGACGGCGCAGCGCTGGAGCCGTCGCAGGTGCTCGGCGCCAACGACACCGAGGACAAGTCGGACTTCCAGGACGCGCGCCGCTTCCTGCTCGGCGGCGGCCAGAAGGGCCCGCAGCGCAAGATCCTGCGCGAGGGTACCTATGCGATCAACACCACGCAATTCGCCGTGATCACCGACGAGCGCGTCTATGGTCACGCGCTGAGCGAGCGCGAGCGCGGCGTGCTCGAGAGCATGCAACTCACGATCTCAGAGCGCTGGGGCTTTGCGCCGGTGGTGCTGGCGGCCGATCACGATCTGGTCGGCATCGTCACGGTGCACGACGGCCCGTCGCTGCCTCCGGGTGAGATCATCGCGCCCGAGGTCGGCATCGAGCTGCGGGATGCTGCGACCTTCCACAACAATTTCCAGGAGCCCGAGAAATTCCTGCGCGGTGGCGGCTATCGTGGCCGTCAGCTCCAGGTCATCGTCGAGGGCACCTGGTATATCAACCGCCTGTTCGCGACCGTCGAGGCGGTGCCGAAGACGGTGATCCCGGTCGGTAATGTCGGTGTCGTCATCTTCTACACCGGCCCGCGCACCGACGACGTCTCGGGCGAGCAGTATCGCCATGGCGAGCTGGTGCTCAACGGCAGCCGCGGCGTCTGGAAGGATCCGCTGCTGCCGGGCAAGTACGCGTTCAATACTTATGCCGGCAAGATCGAGGTGATCCCGACCGTCAACTTCATCCTGAAATGGATGCGCGGCGAGGTCGGCGCGATGAAGCTCGACGAGAACCTGTCGGAGATCTCGCTGATCACCAAGGACGCGTTCGAGCCGACACTGCCACTCTCGGTGGTGATGCACATCGACTACAAGAAGGCGCCGATGATCATCCAGCGTTTCGGCGACGTGAAGAAGTTGGTCGAGCAGACGCTCGACCCGATGGTCTCTGCGTTCTTCAAGAACATCGCGCAGAAGATGACGCTGATCGAGCTGTTGCAGAACCGCGCCGCGATCCAGGCGGAGGCGGCTCACGACATGAAGGCGAGGTTCGAGAGCTATTCGCTCGACCTTCAGGAGGTCCTGATCGGCACGCCGCGCGCGGCGCCGGGTGACCACACGATCGAGAATATCCTGATCCAGCTTCGCTCGCGCCAGATCGCGCGCGAGCAGGTCGAGACCTATCAGGAGCAGGAGAAGGCCGCGGTGCAGGAGCGTGCGCTGAACGAAGCCAAGGCGACGGCGGCGGCGCAGACCGCGCTGACGCAATCGCTGATTCAGGTCAGAGTCAATGAGAACGAGGGCGCGGCCGCGCTCGCCCGTGCGCAGAAGGATGCCGAGACGAGGAAGGTGACCGCGGCTGCGGTCGGCGAGCAGTCGCGGCTCGAAGGCCAGGGCGAGGCCGACCGGGTGCTCGCCGTCGGCGCCGCCAACGCGCAGGCGACCAAACTGTCGGTCGATGCCTATGGTGGGCCGGAGTACCGCCTTGCCGAGCAGAACTTCGCCAAGTTCGCCGAGGCGCTAACGCGGATCAACCAGCCGCTGGTGCCGCAATNGTGCTCGCCGTCGGCGCCGCCAACGCGCAGGCGACCAAACTGTCGGTCGATGCCTATGGCGGGCCGGAGTACCGGCTTGCCGAGCAGAACTTCGCCAAGTTCGCCGAGGCGCTAACGCGGATCAACCAGCCGCTGGTGCCGCAATTCCTGATGTCGGGCGGCCAGGGGCAGGAAGGCAACAGCGCGGGTCTGATCCCAACCGCGATGCTGAGCTCGATGTTCGGGCAGATGATGCCCGGCGCGTTGGAGAAGCTGAAGGACGAGGCGCCGAAGGCCGTACGCCGGACCAACGGTCAGTGAGGCAGCGATAGCAGCCGCATGCAAGTGCGCACCCTCTCCCGCTCGTGGGGGAGGGCTCGGCGTATCGTGAGGAAGCCCCACCGCCAGTCGAGAGCGAATTAGCTTGCCTTGCTTTGAGTCCTTTTGCACTCTCAGGCAAGGAGGCCGATGCATGAAAAGAATGACTGTTGCGTTCGCTCTCGGAGCGGCCCTGGTGCTGTGTAATCTCGCGACGTCGGCTGCCGAAGCCCGGGCGCGGAAGGCACAAATCGTTCATGAACGCAGGAGGGTTGTTATCACGACGCCCGTGATAAGCCCAACTCCGTGGGATTATAATATTGTTCCACGATATCGTTATCGCCCTGAAGACGACCGCATCGATCCATACGCTCCTCCGCCGGTGTCGTCGTGGGATCTCTATGAGGCGTGGCAATGGCCATACTGGTGATGAACAGCGCCAGGTAGATCGCATTCCGGGGGACGTGGTGATGGCCCGCCAGGGAACGCGGAGAGAAGGCGCGGCATAGCCAATGCGGCGGCGCAGATGCAATCGCCCGGCGAGAGGGGGGCGTCTGCACAATTTCGGAATAATGGAAATGTATCCCTGAGTTGCCCGACGTGTCAAGCTGCCTCGTCGAACGCCGGCAGCCGCCGGCTGCTTTGCATGGGGTTGTTTTCGATATTTTGGCCGCGCGGAGTTGCGGCTATTCGGTCTTGTCGACGTTCCAGAACACCGGCGGCACCGGGCCTTCCAGCACGCCGGTGAGCGATTTGCGCCAGGCGCTCGGCAAACGGAACTGGCCGAGCGGGATGTAGATCACCTGCTCGTAGGCTTCCTTCTGGATCTCGACCGCGACCTTCTTCTGCTCTTCAGGTGACGTCGCCCGCGCGTAGGCGTCGCGCATCTGTTCGAGCTTGGCGTCCTCGGGCCAGCCGAACCAGGCTTTCTTGCCGTTCGCCGCGATCTGGTTGTTGACGATCGGGTTCATCACCTCGGTGGCGCCGGTAAAGGTGAAGAACAGGTTCCAGCCACCTTCCTTCGGCGGTTTCTGGCTGGCGCGGCGACTCACCACGGTCTGCCAGTCGGTCACTTGTGCGTCGACGTTGAAGCCGGCCTCGCGCAACAGCTGCGCCGCGACCGTCGGGGGCCCCTTCAGCGTCTGCACGTCGCCGGGGATCATGATCACGACCGGCGTGCCGTCATAGCCCGAGGCGGCGAGCGCCTTCTTGGCCTCGGCCATGCCGCTGGCCTTGACCAGCGTCTCAGAGCCGACGTCGCTGGCGAGCGGCGTGTCGCAAGCGAAATAGGCGCCGCAGATTTGGTAATATTTCGCATTGCCGACGGTGGCGTCGAGCACGTCCTTCTGGTTCATCGCCAGGAAGGCCGCGCGGCGGACTTTGGGGTTGTCGAATGGCGGGTGCAGGAAATTCATCCGGCCATCGATCTGGAAACCGAACTTGTTCAGCACGGCCACGGTGAGATCGGAATTGGCCTCGAGCACCGGCAGCAGGTCGACCGACGGCTGTTCCAGGAAATCGATGTCGCCGGACTGCAGCGCGTTGATCGCGGTCTGGGCGTCGGGCATCGTGATCCATTCGATCCGATCGACCTTGGCGACCTTGCCGCCCGACAGCCAATCCGGCTTTTCCTTGCGCGGCACGTAGCCGGCGTTGCGCTCATAGACTGCCTTGACGCCGGGCTGGAATTCGCCTGCGACGAACTTGAACGGGCCGGAGCCGATCTGCTCGGCGATCTGCTTGCCCGCCGGCGTCTCGGCGAGCCGCTTCGGCATCATGAAGGCGACATAGGAGGAGGCCTTTGCCAGCGTCTCCAGCACCAGGCCGTAGGGCTCCTTGAGCTTGAGCACGATGGTCTTCGGTCCGCCGGCCTCGAGCGAGGCGGTGAAGTCGGCGAGCTTCTGTGCCATGCCGTCGACGGTGGTCCAGCGCTTCAGCGAAGCGATGCAGTCCTCGGCGGTGACGGGCGCACCGTCATGCCATTTCAGCCCATCGCGCAGCGTGAAGGTGTAGGTCAGCTTGTCGTCCGAGATGGTCCAGTCCGCCATTTGCGGCCGGACCTTGAAGCTGGAATCGATGCCGAGCAGGGTGTCGTAGACCATGTAGCCATGGTCGCGGGTGATGTAGGCGGTGGTGAAGCCGGGATCGATGATGCGCAGGTCGGAATGCATTACCGCGGTGATGGTCTTGCCCTTGGCTGCTGCGATGGCGCCCGATGACAGGATGGCTGGGGCCGCCATCGCCGGCGGCACGCTGGCCGCAAGCTTGAGGAGCGTTCTGCGCGAAACATCGACCATTCGCCGTCTCCCGATTTATCGTTGCGCCGGCACGCATGCCACAGCGACCCGCATGCTTCACCAATCCAGGGTCGAAAGCAAGCAAGGGCCGCGCCAGCGCAATCATTGCTTCAGCGCGTAGCCGAGCAGATGTTCGTTGTCGCCGAGCTTCTCGCAATCGGCGGCGTTGGAGGCGAAGTGCGATTGTTCCCGCGCGCTGTAGCAGCGGTAGAGCGGGACGGTGTCAGGCTGCGGTTGCGCATAGACCCAGCCGGCGGTGCGCAGCCGCTGATAGGCGTGCGCTTCGCAGAAGCCGTTCTCCGCCAGCAGATGATCAGGGTGGCTGCCCCGCTGGCTGACGCAATCCTCCAGCGCGGTGGTCGGCGCATCGGCACGCGCTGATGTCATCAGGTAGCCGGACCGCGCTTCGAGCCGGTATGCGGTGCCGTTGCCGGGAACGGGCCCCGTGGTGGACCAGCGGTCATGCAGCCCTGAATTGTACCAGCGCGCGAGTTGCACGCCGACCTGCGGGCCGGACGCCGTATCGCTGCGCGCCACCTCGATCGGTCTGAACACCAGATAGTGGTCCGTATGACCGCCGCTCGGCGGCCAGTAGGCATAGCTGAGCATCCATTTGTTCGAGAGCTGGTTGCCGCCGTTGATGGCGTCGAGCAGCACCGGATAGGTGACGAGTTCTGACGGCGCCGGGCGCTGCCAGATGCCGGGGTCGAGCACCAGCAGCGGCTCGGGCATCGCCTTCAGCGTCACGTGATCGCGGCTCAGGAACAGGCCGAGGCCGCCCGGCACCCAGCCGGTCAGCATCAATTCCCCGCTCGTGCTCCAGCGCGCGACGCTGACGCCGGAGCCGGCCATCAGCCGCGTGGCCTGGCCGCCGAGCCCGGGCTGGTCCCAGCGGCCCTCGAAATACTTGCTCCATTTGCCGGGGCCGGGGTCGGCAATTGGCGCGCGTGCCACGATCAAGGCGCCATCGCGCGGACGGAAGCAATAGGCGTAGAAGAAGCCGTCGTGGCCGTCGACCGCGGTGCAGTCGCCTTCGCCGGTGTTCTTGCCCGCTGTCGGCTGGTCGGTGCCGGTGATGATCTGGCCGAGACTGGTCCAGTTTAGTCCGTCGTCGGACGAGGTCGACAGCGCCATCGACATGTGGGTTTGCCCCGCCGGATAGTTGCACGCGGTTTCGTCATGGATGATGCCGAGCACGGCGCCGTGCACGCGCTCGGCATGGTTCAGCCATTGGCCGCAGGAATCCGTGCTGCCCGCCGGTCCCGGCCGCAGCACTACGCGGGCAGGGCCGCCCATGTCGGAGGGCCGGGCGCCATCGATCGCACGCGTCTCGCCATGGGCATCGAAGCCGCGAAATCGGCCGTTCGGCAGTGCGATCTCGTTGAAGTGGTTATCGGCAATGTCGGCCGCGGGCCCGCGCACGATGGTCGGGATGCCGACGCGGATGCGGATGCAGGTGACGCAGGCGTCGCTAGTCGCAGGCGCGGCGGCGGCAGGTCCCGCTGCCGGCCAAACCATCAGCATCGCGGCAAAGGCGATAACGCGCGGCCAGCGTTGGTTGCGAGCAAATGAGCGGCACTGCATGCCTCACGATGACGTCGGCAGATGAGGAATTTGTGCCATGCGCAACACTATCGCGTGAACCCGCCTGCGCATGACCGCGGCGCGTGTTGCGTCGGCGCTGCACAAGCCCGCATCCTGCATGGGAGCCCGCGCTTCCTGCCGCACCTCCCGGGCTGTTCGGGCCCTGATCCGCCGTGTAGGCTTGCGATCTGCCGGCCAGCGATAAGGCCATGTCCCGTATACCCAAGGGAACAAGCAGCCGAGGGAGACTCAAAGAACCGTCATGACCGATATCCGATACGTAGCACCGCGCACGCTTGATGAAGCGATTGGCGCATTTGCTGCCGCCGGAAGTGCCGCCCGCATTATGGCAGGGGGCACCGATTTGTTGGTGCAAATGCGCTCCGGCCTGGTGCGGCCGGGATTGATCGTCGACATCAAGAAGATCGGCGAGATGACCGAGATCACCGAGACCGCCGATGGCGGTTTCCGCGTCGGTGCTGCCGTCTCCGGCATGGAGCTCGCTGAGCATCCGCGCTTCGGCAAGCTGTGGCCCGGCGTGCTCGAGGCCGTCAACCTGATCGGCTCCAAGCAGGTGCAGGGCCGGGCGTCGGCCGGTGGCAATCTCTGCAACGGCTCGCCGGCCGGCGACAGCGTGCCGGCGATGATCGCGGCGGGCGCCGTCGTCACCGTGCAAGGGCCGAATGGCCGCCGCGAGATGAAGGTTGAGGAGGTGCCGGCCGGGCCTGGCCGCACCAATCTCAAGCCGGGCGAGATCCTCGTCAGCTTCGCCTTGCCGCCGCGGCCCAAGGGCTCCGGCGATGCTTACCTGCGGATGATCCCGCGTACCGAGATGGATATCGCGGTGGTCGGTATCGGCGTCAGCCTGACCATGACGGATGGCGTCTGCACTGCGGCCCGCGTCGGCCTCGGCGCGGTGGCGCCGACCGCGCTCCTGGTCGCACCTGCCGCGGAAGCGCTTGTTGGCTCGAAGCTCGACGATGCCGCCCTCGAAGCTGCCGCTGCCGCGTGCCGCGCCGCCTGCCGTCCGATCGACGACAAGCGCGGCACCATCGCCTACCGGACAAAAACCGCCGGCGTGCTGCTCAAGCGCACCGCCGCGATCGCCGCCCAGCGCGCGGGAGGACACTAGCATCATGGCGAAACTGCACGTCACCACCTCGGTCAACGGCGAGCCGGTCGAATTCCTGTGCGAGCCGTATGAGACCATGCTCGATGCGCTGCGCGGGCAATTGGGGCTCACCGGCTCCAAGGAAGGCTGTTCGTCCGGCGATTGCGGCGCCTGCTCGATCACGCTCGACGGCCGCTTGGTCTGCTCCTGCCTGATGCTCGCGGCCGAGGCCGAGGGTCACGAGATCAGGACCATCGAGGGCATGGCCAAGGGCGGCGAGCTGCATCCGTTGCAGCAGAAATTCCTCGAGCACGCTGCGCTCCAGTGCGGCATCTGCACCTCGGGCATGCTGGTCGCCTCCGAGGCTCTCTTGGCGAAGAATTCCGATCCGACCGAAGAAGAAGTCCGCTTCTGGCTTGCCGGCAATCTGTGCCGGTGCACCGGTTACGACAAGATCGTCCGCGCGGTGATGGAGACCGCGGCTGAAATGCGGGAGACACGCCCATGAACGTCGTCGACAACAAATGGATCGGCCAGCGCACCATCAGGCCCGATGGCGTCGACAAGGTGACCGGCCGCGCGGCGTTCGCCGCCGACACCACCATGCCCGGCATGATCTGGGGCAAGGTGCTGCGCAGCCCGCATCCGCATGCCCGCATCAAGTCGATCGACACCGCGAAGGCGGAGCGGCTACCCGGCGTCAAGGCGGTGGTCACCTCGCGCGACATCGTCGACTTCAGAATCGAGAAGGGCGCCGTGATGCTCGGCATCCAGGACATGCGCTGGATGTGCCGCAACGTGATGGCACGCGAGAAGGCGCTGTTTCCCGGCCATCCCGTCGCCGCGGTTGCGGCGACCACGGAGGCGATCGCCGCGGAAGCTTGCAAGCTGATCGAGGTCGATTACGAGGTGCTGCCGTGGGCGATCGAAATCGACGACGCGCTGAAGGTTGACGCGCCGATCCTGCACGAGTTCAACAAATTCGACGGCAAGCCCTCGAACATCATGGGCCGGATCGAATCGAAGAAGGGCGACATCGCGCAAGGCTTCAAGGACGCCGAGATCGTGATCGAGCGCTCCTTCACGACACGTCCGGTGCACCAGGGCTATATCGAGCCGCATGCCTGCCTGATCTCGGTGGCGGCCGACGGCAAGACCACGATCTGGTCGTCGAGCCAGGGCCAGTTCATGGTGCGCGCGATGACCTCGATGCTGACAGGCATCCCGCAGAACGACATCCGCGCCATCCCCGCCGAGATCGGCGGCGGCTTTGGCGGCAAGACCATCGTCTATCTCGAGCCGCTCGCGACCTTGCTCGCTAAGAAGTCCGGCCGTCCCGTGAAGATGGTGATGACGCGCGAGGAGGTGATGCGCGCCACCGGGCCTACCTCGGGCTCGAAGAGCACGGTGAAGATCGGTGCCAGGAAGGACGGCACCATCGTCGCCGCGCATGGCACCTTCTATCTGCAGGCCGGCGCCTTTCCGGGCTCGCCGATCCGCGGCGCGGTCGGGTGCAGCTTCGCGCCCTATGATGTTCCGCATGTGCTGTCGGAAGGGTTCGACGTCTGCTCCAACCGTTCCAAGGTCGCGGCCTATCGCGCGCCCGGTGCGCCGATCGGCGCCCATGCTGTCGAATGTGTGCTCGACGAGCTCGCCGAGGCGCTGAAGATGGACCCGTTGGCGCTGCGGTTGAAGAACGCTGCCAAGGAAGGCACCAAGGCGGCGCACGGCCCGGTGTTTCCGCGGATCGGCTATATCGAGACGCTGCAAGCCGCGCAGAGCCATCCGCATTATGCCGCGCCGCTCGGCAAGCTGCAGGGCAGGGGCGTCGCTAGCGGCTTCTGGTTCAACGCCGGCGGCGAATCCTCCGCGCAGGTCAACATCACCGAGGACGGCAATGTCGTCGTCACGACAGGCCATCCCGATATCGGCGGCTCGCGCGCCGGCATCGCCAATATCTGCGCCGAGCTGCTCGGCATCGACTACAAGCGGATCTCCGTCATCATCGGCGATACCCAGACGGTCGGCTTCTCCAACCTCACCGGCGGCAGCCGCGTGCTGTTCGCCTCGTCGATGGTGGTGACGCAGGCGGCCGACAAGGTGATCGCGACCCTGCGCGAGCGCGCCGCGAAGATCTGGGAGATCGATCCTGAAGCGGTGAAATGGGAGAACGGTGCCGCGCATCCGGTCAGCCCGAACGCCGGCCAGTTCGAGCCGCTGACGCTCGCCGACCTCGCCGAGAAGGCGCCGTCGCAGGGCGGCCCGATCGGCGCCAGCGTGCAGCTCAACACCCAAGGCGCGGAAGGCGGCTTCGGCACCCATATCTGCGACGTCGAGGTCGATGTCGATCTCGGCATCGTCAGGGTGATCCGCTACACCGCCGTGCAGGATGTCGGCCGCGCGGTGCATCCGAGCTATGTCGAGGGCCAGCTCCAGGGCGGCGTCGCGCAGGGTATCGGCTGGGCGCTGAACGAGGAGTACATCTACAACAAGGACGGCAAGGTCGATAATCCGGGCTTCCTCGATTATCGCATGCCTGTTTGCTCCGACCTGCCGATGCTCGACTGTGCGCTGGTCGAGGTGCCGAACCCGAAGCATCCGCAGGGCGTCAAGGGCGTCGGCGAGGTGCCGCTGGTACCGGTCATGGCGGCGGTCGCCAACGCCGTTCACAACGCGCTGCGAAAACGCTTCTACAGCCTGCCGATGTCACCGCCGAAGGTCTCGGCTGTGCTCGATGCGCCGGCGCAGCAGGCCGCGGAGTAGAGATGTGTAGGGCGGATTAGCCGAAGGCGTAATCCGCCATTGCTCCGTGTGTCGAAGGGCGGCGGGTTACGCTTCGCTAACCCGCCCTACGGTCATGGCCCATTGACGCCGCGGTCTCCGCCTCGGCAAGATCGGCGGGACACATCAGGCTCACCGTGACGGATGAGAATGACCAACCCCGACGAGTTGTCCGCCTACATGATCTTCAGCCGCAGCGACTGGGCGGCATTGCGCGCGAGCACGTCGCTGACGCTCTCGGACGCCGACCTCGCGGCGCTGCGCGGCCTGAACGGGCCGATCACGGCGGCCGAAGTCAGTGATGTCTATCTGCCGCTAACGCGGCTGCTGAACCTGCATTTCTCGGCGGCACGCAGTCTCGCACAGGTCAAGGCGGAATTCCTCGGCCGGCCGGCACGGCGTTCGCCCTACATCATTGCATTGGCGGGGAGTGTCGGCGTCGGCAAGAGCACCTTTGCCCGTGTGCTGTGCGCACTCTTGGCCGGCTGGGCCGATCATCCGCGGGTCGAACTGGTGACGACCGACGGTTTTCTGCATGCCAACGCCGCTCTGGAAGAGCGTGGCCTGATGCGGCGCAAGGGCTTTCCCGACAGCTACGATCTGCCGCGGATGCTGCGCTTCCTGGCGGCGGCGAAGGCGGGTGAGGGCGAGCTGGAGTTGCCCGCATACTCGCATCTAATCGGCGACATCGTGCCGTCTGAATGTCAGGTGATCCGGCAGCCGGACATCCTGGTGTTCGAGGGCCTCAACGTGCTGCTGGCGCGTGGCACCGCGCCGGTGGTGGTCTCGGACTTCTTCGACTTCTCGATCTATCTCGATGCCGAGGAGGCCGACATCCAGTCCTGGTATGTCGAACGCTTCCTCAAGCTGCAGCCGACCGCGTTCCGAAACCCCGCGTCCTATTTCCACCACTACCGGGACCTGCCGCCGAGCGACGCACGCGAGGTCGCGGAGCGGCTGTGGCGCGAGCATCATCGCGCCAATCTCAGGGAGAACATCCTGCCGACGCGGACGCGAGCCGACGTCGTGCTGCGCAAGCGCGCCGATCATTCGATCGGCGAGGTCTGGCTGCGGGAGACGTAGTGTAAGCAAAGTAGGGCGGGTTAGGCGAAGCCGTAACCCGCCGTCTTTCCGCGCGTCGAGTTGCGTCGGCGGGTTACGCTTCGCTAACCCGCCCTACGGTCCCTCACTTCAGCTCTTTCCCCAAGCGCGCAAACACCGTCTCGCAGGTCATCAGATCCAGATGCCCGCCGCCGGCGTTCTTGAAGAAGGTGATGTCGGTGTCCGACAGCCGACCTTTGACCTTGCCGCTGGCGAGGTCGTAGTGATCGCCGAGCACGTCGCTCTCCTTGATCGCGCCGCTTGCGATCGGTTGCAGGATGTCGCCGACGCCGTCGAAGGCGGATTCGTGGCGGTCGACGAAAATGCGCGAACGCCGCGCGGCCTCATCGTCGGACTCGCGGGTGTCGGGGGTGAAGCCGCCGACGAGGTCGAGATGGGTGCCGGGCTTCAGGTTGGCCCCCTTGACCAGCGGCTCGCGCGAGCGGGTGCAGGTGGTGATGATGTCGGCCTCACGGGTCGCGGCGTCGAGATCGCTGACGGCCTCGGCGGCAATGCCTTCACCCGCAAGCTGCGCGGCGAGCTCCTGGGCGCGCTCGACGGTCCGATTCCATATCCGGACCCGCTTCAATGAAGGCCGCACCGTGCGGTGCCCCCGCACCAGCCATTGCGCCATCTCGCCGGCGCCGACCACCAGCAGTGTCTCGGCATCGGGCCGTGCCAGGTACTTGGCGCCGAGCGCGGAGTCCGCGGCGGTCTTCCAATGGGTGATCTCGGCGGCGTCCATCACCGCGAGCGGGCGGCCGTCATTGCCGTCGAACAGCACGCAGACCGCCTGCACCGCGGGCAGCTTGCCGTGCGCGAGGTTGCCCGGGAAGCTGGTGTAGAGCTTGGTCATCATGAAGCGGCCGCCATCGACCGCGCTGCGCGTCACCAGCTGCTGGCCCTTGTCGTCGCCGAGATAGCCGTCCCTGACGGCGATCTTGGGCCGCCGGTGCGCAGCCTCGATCGCCTCGATCAGGACCGGAAAGCTCAGGACGCGGTTGACCTCGCTGTCGTCGACATAATGCACGTGTTTCTCTCCTCAGGCGCCGTCGCGCGCCGCCCCGAGCGCACCAACGCCGCTCCGGACTGATAGCGCGTGGGGAGGGCCAGTCAACCGGACATGCGCCGCTGCGTGTCACTTGCTATCTTGCGCACCTGATTCTCTCGCAGGTCTTCGCAAGCCGTGGTTGCATTCGTCGTCGCCATCCTGATTTTCGTGCTGTTGACCGGTGCGGCGCTCGCAACCATGGCGATCCATGGCCGGCTCGCGGAGCATCACCGCAGCGACGAGACCAATACCTCGGTACGGCTGGTCGCGACGCTGTTCGTCACCATGCCGTCGCTGCTGCTCGGCCTGATGATGAACAATGCCGCCAACACCTATGTGGCGGTCGACCGCAACCTGCACGTCTTCGCCACCGACCTCATCCTGCTCGACCGCAGCATGCGGCCGCTCGGCCCCAGCGCCGACGAGCCACGCAAGCGGCTGCTCGCCTATGTCGAGCAGTCGCTCAAGGACGTCCCGATCTCGCGCGCCAACGAAGTCTCCGAACATTTGCTCGACGAGGTCGGCAACAGTCTCCGCGAGCTGAAGTTCAACGACGAGCAGAAGATCGCGCTGTGGAATGAGGCCCGCTCGGTCTATCGCCAGGCGGTGCAGCAGCGCTGGACTTTTGTCGAGCAGTCCGACGGTTCGTTTCCGTCGCCGCTGATCTGCATCCTGGTCGGTTGGCTGACCTTGATGTTCGCAACCCTGGGCTTTCGCGCGCCGCGCAACGCCGTGGTGATCTCGATCACGATCGCCGCGGCGGCGCTGATCTCCGCCGCGATCTATCTGATCCTGGAAATGAGCACACCGTTCTCCGGCCCGATCCAGCTCTCCGACCGCCCGCTGGTGCGCGTGGTCGAGGAGATCAGGCGCTAGGTTTCTCCGCCCGTGAAGATGCTGACGGGTTGCGCCAAGGCGAACCCGTCCTCTGGTCGTGCTGGACGCGAAGAGGAGGCGCTTACGTCCTCTGCTTCAGCGCCATGCCCATGCTGATCCAGCTGACGCCGGCGCAGATCAAATCGACGCTGAGGAAGATGCCGAGCACATAGAGGCTCGACACCGGCCAGCGCGCCAGGATCATGGCGCCGAGCACCAGCGTGATCAGGCCTGATATCGCGACCATGCCCCAGGGGGCCGCCGAGTTCATGCCGAAGGCGAGGAAGATGCGGACGATGCCGGAGACCACCAGGGCGATGCCGAGGAACAGCGTCAGCGTCGCCGCGGCGAGCAGCGGATTCTCGAAGGTGATGAATCCTGCCACCACATAGAGCGCGCCGAGCAGCAGCCAGAACAGGAACTTGCCCCACGATTTGAACTGGAATGCGTTGATGATCTCGGCGACGCCCGCGACGATCATCATCGCGCCGACGAACAGCACGCTGACGACGGTGGCGAAGAACACGCTGCCGAAGGCGAGCACGCCTGCGATCAGGTAGATCACGCCGAGTGCGACGATCCAGCCCCACTTCGCGCGAAGGTTGGCAAGCCCGGATCCAAGACTGTGCGGAGGTGTAACGGGTGAGCTGGACATGGACGACATCGTATTGCTCCCGAATACTGAACCAAATCATGCTACCATAGGTGGGCGCGCCGACAAGGGCAGGTGCAGAGATGGCACCAACTGCATGGTGGCACCAAACGCGCCCAGATACGTTGATTCAATTCGTCCGGCGTGTTGCCGCGCAGCATTCGTTCGACGGCAGCCGGTATCAGACGACGGACCGTCCGGATCGGACTGCAAACTGTCCGGATCGCGCATCCACAGAGGAGGTCGACATGCCCGCCACCCACGACAAGGATCACGTCTACAAAATTCTGGAACTGGTCGGATCTTCGGACAAGAGCATCGAGGCCGCGATCGAGAATGCCGTCAGCCGCGCGTCAAAAACGATCCGGGAGATGAAGTGGTTTGAGGTGGTGCAGACGCGGGGCCATATCGAAGGCGGCAAGGTCGCACACTATCAGGTGACGCTGCGGGTCGGCTTCACGCTGGAATAGGCGGGCTCTGGCAACTTGCTGGTGGTCAGCCTGTGGGATGAATGGAGCATAGCGAGATCCATCCTATCCTCAGCTGTCATCGCCCGGCTTGACCGGGCGATCCAGTACGCCGCGGCTTCTCGGCTCGAGCACGACCGTCTCTGGAATACTGGATCGCCCGCTTTCGCGGGCGATGACACCGTTGATTGACGGCAAATCGGCCCATCACCGCCGCGACAGCGGCGCGGGCGGGGGCGGGGCGGTCGAGCCGGCGGCGAGCGAGCGCTGTACCATCACGGTGTCGGACCAGTGGCCGTAGCGATAGGCGACGCCCGGCAGATGGCCGACGCGGGCGAAGCCGAAGCGGTCGTGCAGGGCGAGTGACGCGGCGTTGTCGCTATCGATATAGCCGATCATCTGGCGGAAGCCGGCCGCGGCGCAGGTGTCGACCAATTCCTGCAGCAGCCGTCCGCCGACGCCCTTGCCGGTGAAGCGGTGGTGAATGTAGATCGAATGCTTCACCGTGTAGCGGTAGGCGGGGCGCTTGCGGAACTGGACGACATAGGCGTAGCCGACCACCTCGCCGTCGCACACCGCGACCAGATGCGGCAGGCGGGTGCTGCGCAGGTTCTTGCGGCGGTCGCGCAAATCGTCGGGCTCCGGCGTGCCGCTATCGTCGACACTTTCCTCGATGCCATGGCGGATGTGGTGCCGGTAGATCGATAGCATCGCATCGACGTCGCTGTCGCGCGAAGGACGGACGGTGATCTTGTGATCATTCTCCATTGTGCTGCGTCCGCTCGCCTATTCGGACACGACATAGGTGTAGAAGCGGATGCGACCGGATTCGTCGATCTCCTTGTAGATGCCCTGGACCTCGACCTCGAAGCCCGGGAAGGCATTGAAGCTCGCCTCGAACGTCCGGAGATAGTCGATCATCGGCTTGCTTCGTTCCGTCAGCCGTTCACCGGGCACGATGGTCGCGATGCCGGGCGGGTAGACCACAAACGGCGTCGCCGCGACGCGGCCGAAGATCTGGTCGATCGGCAGATAGTCGACGTCGTTGCGGATCAGATATTGCGCGGCCTGGCGCGGCGACATTGCCATCTCCGGCAGATGTTCGGGCAGGAACTGGCTGGCCTGCAATTTGCTGACGCCGGCGTCGCGGAAGAAGCGGTGCATGTCGCCGCAGAGGTCGCGCAGCCGCACGCCGGTGTAGCGTTGTGGGCGGCGGCGGAAGAATTCCGGGATGACGTCCTCGATCAGTGCATTGTCGTCGTGCAGCTTCTTGAAGGCGACGAGGCCGGACACCAGCGTGCCGGCCTTGCTGGCCTCGACGCCGGGCGTCAGCAGGAAGAGCAGGGAGTTGAGATCGTTCTTCTCGGCGACGATCTGGTTCTCGCGCAGATATTGCGCCACGACCGGGGCGGGGATGCCATGATCGGCATAGGCGCCGGTGGCGTGGTCGAAGCCCGGCGTCAGCAGGGTCAGCTTGTTGGGATCGGTCATGGCGAAGCCCGAGGTCAACTCGGGGAAGCCGTGCCAGGTCTCGCCCCGACTGAGCTGCCAATAGGACGGCGTGGTCGCGAGCTGGTCGGTCGAGATGGTCTCCCAGGCAACATTGTGCACGCCGTTCTCGCGCGCGATGTCGGGGATCATGACGCGGTCCGGCACGAACGGCTCGAAGAACCAGCGCCGCTCGGCCCGCGTCTCCTTCTCCTCGAACTCGCGTTTCACCGCGCGGATCTTCTTGCGCAGCTCGATGCCGAGCCGGATCGTGTCGTCCCACAGCACTTCGCCGGAGCGGCCCTTCATCATCTGCGCGCCGACGTCGAGCGAGGCGAAGATCGGGTAGAACGGCGAGGTCGAGGCGTGCTGCATGAAGCTTTCGTTGAAGCGGCGATGCTCGACCCGGCGCTTCTGGCCCTTGATGTGGCGGTCGCGGATGTGGATCTGCGAGGCCTGCGAGAAGCTCGCGAGCTGCTTGTGGGTCGATTGGGTGGCGATGATGCCGGGCGCCTCGGGGCCGAGATTGGCGAGGCCCATCGCGAAACGGCCGGCGTAGATCGGGTGGAATTTCATGAAGCCGGCCCAGGCTTCGTCGAACAGGATGTAGTCGCAGAGATGACCGATCCGTTTCAGGATCATCTCGGCCGAGTGGATGGTGCCGTCATAGGTGCACTGCTCCACCACCGCGACGCGGAACGGCCGCTCCTTCTTCCAGGCGTTCTCGTCCTTGACCAGCGGATGCTTGCGGATGGCGTCGCGCAGCGCGCCCTCGTCGAGCAGGTCCCAGCGCATCGGGCCGATCAGGCCCCAGGCGTTGCGCACCGTCGGCACGTAGACCGGAATGCCGCCACCGATCAGAAGCGCACCGTGATGGGCGGCCTTGTGGTTGTTGCGGTCGAACAGCACGAGGTCGCCGTCGGTGACCAGTGAGCCGAGCGCGACCTTGTTGGAGGTCGAGGTGCCGTTGAGCACGAAATAGGTCTTCTCGGCGCCGAAGATCCGNTTGACCAGCGGATGCTTGCGGATGGCGTCGCGCAGCGCGCCCTCGTCGAGCAGGTCCCAGCGCATCGGGCCGATCAGGCCCCAGGCGTTGCGCACGGTCGGCACATAGACCGGGATGCCGCCGCCGATCAGCAGCGCGCCGTGATGGGCGGCCTTGTGGTTGTTGCGGTCGAACAGCACGAGGTCGCCGTCGGTGACCAGCGAGCCGAGCGCGACCTTGTTGGAGGTCGAGGTGCCGTTGAGCACGAAATAGGTCTTCTCGGCGCCGAAGATCCGCGCCGCTTCCTTCTGCGCGCGCAGCGCCGGCCCCTCATGGGTGAGGAGGTCGCCGAGGTCGAGCACGGAATTGTCGAGGTCGTCGCGGAACACGGCTTCGCCGAGATGCTCGACGAACACCCGGCCGATCGGGCTGCGGCTGTAGAACACGCCGCCATTGTGGCCCGGGCAGGTCCAGAGCTGGTTGCCTTCCTCGGCATAGTCGACCAGSGCGCCGAAGAACGGCGTCTTCAGGTTCTCGGCATATTGCTTCAGCCKGGAGATCAGGTTCTTGGCGATGAAGGASGGGGTYTCCTCGGACAGGAAYACRTAGCCGTCGATGAAATCCAGCACCTCGACGGGCAGGTCCTCGAASCGCTTGCGGCGGATCAGCAGCAGGATCGGGAAGTCGAGGCCGCGGCGGCGCATCAGGTTGATCAGCGCGGCGGTCTTGCCCTCGAGGCCCTTCTTGCCCCAGTCGACCACCATGCAGCCGATCGCRGCATCGGTCTGSACCGCGATCTCGGCGTCTTCCAGCTTGCGGGCRCGGACCACCTCGAAGCCGGAACGCTCGATTTCGGCGACGATCTGGTTGAATCGGATGCCTTCGAGGTCGTCGGCCTCGAAAACCGGCGCCGCGAACAGGAAGTTGAAGCGTTTGAAATAGTCCATGCGTGTCCCCGAACTGTACCGGCTGAACCTGTCTGCACAATTCATGACAAAGAGATGACAATCATTCTGCGACGCCACGCCAGATGGTCAAATCCCCGCCGTCGCGCTGAACTCACGATATTGCCCAGCTTTCGGAGAGGACGGCGCCATGCCCCAGCCTGCCAAAGACCCTGCCATGTCCAGTATTGCCGACTATTTCGCCGCGATCGAGCGGCTTGCCCCTTTGATTGCCGAACACCGGGCGGATTTCGACCGCGMRCGCCGRCTTCCCGACGCCGTGATCCGSGCCMTGGCCGAGGCCGGATTGTTTCGGCTGTATYTGCCGAAGGCACTCGGCGGGCCGGAATTCTCSCCACTCGACTTCATGRCCATCGTSGARGCSGCCTCGGCGCTSGACGGCTCGGTCGGCTGGCTGGTCGCCAATGGCGGCGGCATGAGCCGGGCCGGCGGYTAYCTGCCCGAGGAGGTGGTGCGGGGCTGGTTCGCCGATCCGCTGGCGTTCRTCGCCGCCGCGACMGGMGCGATCGGGACSGCGGTGGAGGTCGAGGGCGGCTATCGCGTCAGCGGRCGCTGGCCGTTCGGCAGTGGTGCGCCGCACGCGACGAAGTTCATGGGGCTCGCCAGCGTCAAGGGCCCCGACGGCAAGGACAGCCCGCCGATCTGCTGCTACGTCGATCGCGCCGACGTCCGCCTCCACGACACCTGGTTCGTGTCCGGATTGCGTGCCACCGGAAGCTGCGATTTCGAGATGGTGGATTGCTTCGTGCCGGCGAGCCACACCCATCCGCTGGTCGACTTCAAGCCGACCCAGCCGGGCATCCCATACCGCCTGCCGGGCGTATCGGCGTTTTCCTGGACCGTCTCGGTCGTGCCGCTCGGGATCGCGCGCGGCGCGCTCGACGCCTTCATCGCGCTCGCGGGCAGGAAGCCGCGGATGGGGGGCGTCGGCCAGCTGCGCGACGGGGAACTGGTCCAGGCCATGGTCGGCCGTGCCGAAGCCACGCTGCGCTCCGCCCGGGCACTGCTCATCGAGGGCATGACGGAGCTGATGGCGGCCTGCGACAGCGGCGGCGAGCGGCTGGTCGAAGCCCGGTTGCTGCACCGGATCGCCTGCGCCAACGCCGCCGAAAGCGCCGCGCGCGTGGTCGAGATGATCGCTGTGCCCGCAGGCACCGCGGCGATCTTCGAGACCGGCACGCTCGAACGATCGATCCGCGACGTGCAGGCGGCGATCAAGCATGTGGCGATGACATCGAACAGCTACGCGCTGACCGGGCGGTTGAAGCTCGGCCTGCCGCTTGGCACGACGCGGTTTTAGCAGTTAGAGGATGAGAGATCTCGATGCAGAACGCGCTTTACTTCATCTACCATCAATACATCGCCTGCCTCAATCGTCGGGGCTGGTCCGAGCTTGGTGAGTTCGTGGCGGATGACGTGATCCATAATGGCCGGCCGCTTGGTCTGCGGGGCTACCGCGAGATGCTCAAGCGCGACTTCCGCGAGATACCCGATCTTCATTTCGACACCGAGTTGTTGGTGGTGGATGAGGGGCGCGTCGCGAGCCGGTTGATGTTCGAATGTTCGCCGACGGGAACGTTCCTCGGTCTCGCCGTCAACGGCAAGCGCGTCGCCTTCGCCGAGAATGCGATCTACGAATTCCGCGACGGCAAGATCGCAGAAGTCTGGTCGGTGATCGACAAGGTGGCGATCGAGGCGCAATTGGCGTGAGCCTGCCGATGACACCTCGCAGCCCGGATGGCCGACCGGTCGCTCGAACGCGCGGCAGCGTCCAACAGCGCCATCATATGCTGCTATATGTCGGTGCCGGTGGAAGGATGCGGGCGACGAGCGGCAAGGCGTTTCTCCACAGCACGCAGTCCCGCTGGCGCGCTGGAAGCTCTTTCGCGAGTTGATGGACTTGCGCGCGGGAGATCATGCTGCGCTCGCAACGAAATGGTCGCAGCGGCACGCGCCCGATATAGTTGAAGAAGATCGCGTAGCGGTCGCGCGTGATCGCCGGCATCCCACGATGGTAGAATGACGCGGTGTCGGAGAATACGACGGTGCCGCGTTTTCCAGTGCAGGTGACAACGTCCCGAACCATGTCGAAATCGGGCAGGGCTTCTTCCAATTGGTGCTGGGTCAACCCGGGAAGCCTGCGGCCGAGCAAATGGTCGTATGCGGGAATCCGACGCCGCAAGACCTGGAATGGGCCATTGCCTTCGTCCACGTCGTGAATATAGACGGCAATCTTGAGCATCCGACGATCTTCACTGTCGCGATGCCAGAGACGGACGCCGCTCTCGCGGCCATCAGCCAGCGTGAAAAAGACGTTGATGCCGTCGTAACCGACCGGCACGCCGAGATAGTTCTCGGCGATGTCGAGCAGCCGGCCATGGAGCCCCCAATGGTAGATTTGGCGATGAGCCATGATGGCGGCGGCTCCGGCCTGAAAGGATCGGCGAAGGGGCAGGTGTTGGCGCTCGAGCGCGTCGGCCTGCTGCAGGAAATACTCCGCGCCCGGCAGGTTCAACTGCTCCAATGACGTGACGAAAACGCCGTTCGTCCTCAGTCCCTCGACAATTGCCTGGTCGTTCCCGCCGATCGCGGGGACGCGTCGCGCGTATTGCCGTTTTGTCTTTTCGTAGCCGGCGTCGAGACGGGAGGCGATCTGTGGCAGCGCGACAATGCGGCAGCCGACACTTGCCGGCAATTCAAGAACCTTGTTCAGGCCGGAACTCAGGACACGCCGGAAATTACTCATTTGCACGGAACGCCAGGGAAACCCGGACGAGAATAGCGTTCGCTGTCTGGTAGCGGAAGCCCGTAAAATGTTTCTAAGATTGTGCACGGTTGCGTGAATTGCGCGATAAACGCCGCGATGTCCGGGTTTGGTTGCCGCTATTTGTGCTCCAGATGCCAGGCGCCGTCCCAATCGGCCGGCGGCGGATGGTGGCGGAAATCCAGGACCCGCGCCTGCATCGCCAGCGACGGCCCGTCGCCGGGCGCGGCTTGGAGCGCCGCGGCGAAAGCTTGCTCGGCATCGTCCCAGCGCTGCGCACGATAGGCCGCGAGACCGGTCGCGTAATGTCGCCGCAACTCGGCCTGCGCCGGCGTCAGTCCGTCCTTCTTGCCGATGATCTCGAACACCGCGACCGGCTGGGTCTGGCCAACCACGACCAGGCGGTCGATCTCGCGCAGCTCGATGGTCGAGGCGCAGGCGCTCGCGGTTGCCTCCGAGATCAGGCTGCGGCTGCCGTAGAACTTGTTGGCGCCCTCCAGCCGCGAGGCGAGGTTCACGGTATCGCCGAGCACGGTGTAGCTCATCATGAATTCGGAGCCGATGCTGCCGACCAGCACCTCGCCGGTGGCGATGCCGATCCTGATGTCGCAGTCGGCCGGGATCGCGCGCACGCCGAGCAGTTCCGGCAGATCCTTGCGCAGCTGGCTGACCTGGCCGATCATGTCGATGGCGGCAAGCGCGGCCAGATGGGTCTGCTCGGCTTCCTCGACGAAGGGGGCGCCCCAATAGGCCATGATGGCATCGCCGATATATTTGTCGATGATGCCGCGGTGGGTGTGGACCGGCGCAGACATGGTCGACAGATAGAGGTTCATGATCTTGACCAGGCCGCGGGGCGTGACGCCTTCGCTCAGGCTGGTGAAGCCCTTCATGTCGCAGAACATCACCGTCATGATGCGGCGCTGGCCTTCGGTGGCAGCGATCGCCGGCTGGTCGAGCAGGCCCTCGGCGATCCGCGGGTTGATGTAGCGGCCGAAGGTTTCGCGAATGCGCTGGTTGTGGCGCAGCGTCTCGATCATGCGGTTGAAGGCGGCGGAGAGCTGGCCGATCTCGTCCTGGGTGGTGATGGTGATGGTGCCGTCGAGGCGGCCCGCCTCGACCTCGCGGGTGCCCTCCAGCAGGCGCATCACCGGGCGGGTGATGCCGCTGCCGACCAGCATCGCGAACACGAAGCCGAGGATCGCAGCGATGGCGGTGACGACGCCGGAGATGACGATCGCACGCTGCTGGGTACTCACGACCTTCGCCGCCGCCGAGCCGACCTGGGCCAGCATGTCGGTTCGGATACCCTCGATCCTGTTGATGAACTCGTCGCGCAAAGCGTCGGCGCGGAGCGTGGTCTGTCGCGCAGCCGCAAAGTCCTTGGCGTCGAGCTGTTCCAGCAGCGTGTTGTTCTCCGCGTTCAGGCGTTTCAAGAGGTCGTTGACGGCATTGTCGATGCGGTCGTCGAGGCGGCCGAGGGCGGCATTGTCGGATGGCGTCGACGGATCGGCGATAATCGCATCGATGAGTCCCCGCGCGGCGTCCGCCTCGCGCTTGATCAGAGGCTCGACCTCGTCGAAGGTCTTGCGCGCGCTGGCGTAGCCGGCGTCTTCGCCCGGCGGCTGCATCTTCGCCATCATCATCCGGCGCATCGCGAGCGATCGCTCCAGCGAGCGGATGTTGACACGGGCGAGGTGCCCGTAGGCCGGAATATAGCGGTTGGTGAGCTCATCCAGGAGATGGCCGACCTGGCCCGCCATCACCATGGACAGCAGCGAGGTGATCACCGCGAGCACGATCAGCCCCGCGGCGATGCCGACGATCTTCTGCCTGATCGAATTCCGAAACATGCCGAGCCCCGCCGCATCTGCAATCGGTGGGTCACCCCCGCCATGGCGGCGAAACAGCTAATAGAGTTCCATGATCCCCGGCGCAAGCGCTCGGCGACGACGGTCGCGACGCGGGATCGGGGTAGGCGTTCGCGGCTAGCGCAACCCTTCGTAGACCATCAGGCCGCGCGCGACCGCGAGCTTGCGCAGGGTCCGCGGCACCAGCCGTTCCGGCGGATGCAGGTAACGCCACGAGGTCAGCACCAAATCGTGCAGCCGGGTGGCGTCGTCCTCGAACGGGGCGAGCAGTCCGGTGAGGCTCGCCGGCATATGGACGCGGGCGGTGAATGGGAGCAGCAGCAATTCGAGATGGGCCCTGGCGCCGCTCTCGGTCGTTGCGGTGACGCCCGCGATGGCCGGCAGGGTTTCTTCGGCGACGCAGGTGATGATGTCTTCGATCTCGCCGCGGCTGGCGCCGGTGAACAGGGAGGGAAAACTGCGGTTCTTGAGGTCACAGCCGAGCAGGGCGGAGGTGCGGGTGCCGGCCACGCGAAACGGAAACCGGGTCTCGGCGTCGTAGGACAGCACGAAGATGTCGGACAGCAGCTCTCGCACCGCCGACGGCTCGAACTCATTCCGGTCAGGTGCACGTGCGTCGCCGCGCTTCGCATTCCAATAGGCGAAGAACGCGCGGCTCGAACTGTGTTTCATCTAAAGAACCTTGCCCGGCACTTGTCTCGGCGGGACACATCTGTCCCGGTTTTGCCCAAGTGCCTTCCCTTCTCTGTTGTGCCGGGAAGGCTGTGCAGCGTCCATGCCGGGGCCGCGTTTTGGGCGGCTTATCGGCAGCTTTGTGTCGTTAACGTAAATTTAACTATGTCCTTGGCGTTCSSGGWWGGGCCGCGTAGGGTCGCCGCGTTCCCGTTCGCCGGCTGCCCCAAGCGCCGGCGTGGTTGGTACACAGGTGGCGTCAAACAGTTTGGTCATCGTGCGGGGAGGGGTGGGGATGTCGTCCCGATCCCTCTGGGACACGACAAGACCAGCCGATCAGGGAGGGTGTTCTCAGCACCCTCCCTTTTCTTTTGCCCTGGTCCCGCCCCGATGCGCGGCACCGGGCGTCCGATTTCGGGACTGTGCACTTGCACAGGGGTGCGAAAGCCGCCTATCTCTGATTCACAGCCGCCTGCGAGGTCGCCGACCCCTTGGACTCCCATCCCGAAGCCACGTTCCAGCCGCCGCCGGAGGCGCCGCGCGAGCCGATCCTGACCTTGCCGCCGGCGCTCACCGCCTACATCCTGCTGATCGCCGTGATCCATCTGCGGGTGCTGTTGCCGCCGGAGCTGGAGAACTGGACCATCGACGTCTTCGGCTTCATCCCGAAGCGCTATGATTCGACGCTGCTCAACGTCACCTTCCCGGGCGGCGAGGGTGCCAAGGTCTGGACCTTCGTCACCTATTCGCTGCTGCATGCCAACCTCACCCATATCGGCTTCAACGTGCTGTGGCTGTTGCCGTTCGGCAGCGCGCTGGCGCGACGCTTCGGCACGGTGCGCTTCTTCGTCTTCATGGCGGTGACCGCGGCCGCCGGAGCGCTCGCGCATTTGCTCACCCATCAGCACGCGATCGCGCCGATGATCGGCGCGTCGGCTTCGGTGTCGGGGACGATGGCTGCGGCGATCCGCTTTGCCTTCGTGAAGGGCAGCTTCCTGTCGTTCAGCCGGGGCGATGCCGAGGCGGCAGCCAGGGTGCCCGCACTGTCGCTGTTGCGGGCGCTGAGTAACCGACGGGTGCTGGCATTCCTGGCGATCTGGTTCGGCGTCAACATCCTGTTCGGTGCCACCTCGCTTTCGCTCGGCGCCGAGAGCGGCAGCGTCGCCTGGCAGGCCCATATCGGCGGCTTCCTCGCCGGGTTGTTGCTGTTCTCGCTGTTCGATCCGATTCCGCGTGCGCGAGACGATGTTGCAGATGCGTCGTCGGTCGACCAGTCGGGCCGCGTCTGATCGCCGCTTGCGGCTCGTATCGAATTCCTCCATCATCTTCACGACACAAAATAAAGCGGGCCGATAGATGCGGCCCTGCTACTGACCGCGCCCCGGAACCGAAATCGGCGCGGAGCTGTTGATTGAAGACTCTGGCGAACAGGCGCGCCCCCGCTGAAGAGGGACGCGAACGGATTCAGGGAGGCGACAATGACGGTACGTTCCATTCTCGATGCAAAGGGCCATCAGGTCATGAGTGTCGCGCCGGGCGCGCAGCTCTCGGCCGCGGTCAAGCTGCTCGGCGAGCGCAAGATCGGCGCGGTGCTGGTGATGGAGCAGGGGCGCATGGAGGGCATCCTGTCTGAGCGCGACATCGTGCGTGTGCTCAGCGAGCGCGGCGCCGGCGCGCTGGACGAGCCGGTCAGCGCGGTAATGACCAAGAAAGTCGTCAGCTGCCGTCAGTCCGACACCGTCAGCGCCATCATGGAGATGATGACGACTGGAAAATTCCGCCATCTCCCCGTGGTCGAGGACGGCAAGGTGGTCGGGCTGATATCGATCGGCGACATCGTCAAGAGCCGCGTGCAGGAATATGAGCGCGAGCAGGAAGCGCTGCGCGACTACATCAAGACGGCCTGAGGCTATTTGCCGGTGCTGCCGGCGCCGGTCGACGGCGGCACCAGGATGTCGATCGCTTCCTCAATGGCGCCGATGGAGCGCTCCGCGGCACGGATGCCATGCGCGATCAGGTCATCGGCGCGGTGGAAGTCGAACCAGCCGATCTGGCCGACGCGGGGCGAAATCAGCATGTCAGGCGGATCGCCGGCGAGGCGTGCGCGGGTGATACGATCCTGCATGATGTTGAAGGCGTCGACCATGACGCTGGAAATGCCGGGCCGGGTGGCGCTGCCGAAGAATTCACGCTTCACGGTGCGTTCGGCGGAGAAGAAGCGGCCGAACCGGCGCTTCGGCGGCTCCGGCTCGATCTCCGCCTCGGCGGACACCGCGACCGTCACCTCGGGCGCCGCGGCGCCGTGATTGTAGATGGTGGTCGAGTGCGCGAACACGTCGCTGGAGAGATTTGCCGCGATGACGATCTCGGCGCCGAGCGCGCGCGCGGCGGAGACCGGCACCGGGTTGACCAGCGCACCGTCGACCAGCCAGCGATCGCCGATCAGGACCGGCGCGAAGATGCCGGGCAGGGCGTAGGAGGCGCGCATGGCGTCGACCACGCGGCCATGGGTCAGCCAGATCTCGTGGCCGGTGCGGACTTCGGTCGCGACGCTGGCGAACTTGACCGTGAGGTCCTCGATCATGACCTGGCCCAGCGCCGCCTCGATCTCGGCGGCCAGCTTGGTGCCGCCGATCAGGCCGGAGCCGTTGAGGCGGATGTCGAGGTATCCGAGCACGCTGCGCGGCTGCAGGCTGCGGGCCCATTGTTCCAGCGTATCGATATGGCCGGCCGCATAGGCGCCGCCGACCACGGAGCCGATCGAGGTGCCGACCACGACATTGGGGACGATGCCATGGGCGAGCAGGGTCTTGATGATGCCGATATGGGCAAAGCCGCGCGCAGCCCCGCCGCCGAGCGCAAGTCCGATCACCGGCCGGCGAACCGGTCCCAGTCCTACCTTGTCAGGGCCGTCGGAGCTCTTGTGGCCTCGGCCCATCCAGCTATCCAACACAACAATTCTCCTGCCAGCGCGAGACTAGGCCCCGCCGCACGGGGGCGCCAGCGTCGTCCGTTTTCATGGTTATTCCCGCAGGCATGATTCATGCCCAGCCCGTCCGCCGTAGGCAGCGAATGTGAC